>Ga0164296_1002899_pt1 | contig 16614 bp, 16 predicted proteins | sample GEODES057metaG_FD_113533 | JGI IMG/M metagenome (GOLD analysis project Ga0164296, IMG submission 113533) | Dystrophic lake water microbial communities from Trout Bog Lake, Wisconsin, USA - GEODES057 metaG | ecosystem: Environmental > Aquatic > Freshwater > Lake | place: USA: Trout Bog Lake... | reverse complement strand
TTTATTTAAGTTAGAAACGTAGAAGGTTTTTGAATAGGCCCTGCACGAAGCTTTGGTTGGTTCCGCCTGTTGGCGTTGTGCGGCTGACGAAGTCAAAGATTTTGCCGTCTTGAAGGCCGTAATTGGCGACCCGCTCAACTTTTTTCTTTTTGTCAAAATAAATCGCAACCACTCTTTGGTCCACGACATCTTCACCCATAAATTTCATGGTTTGGACAGATTTTTGCGAAATATAATACCAGGCATCACCACCCACTGTTGATGTGGTGGAAGGCGTGCCCATAACCACCAAAACTTGCTCAGCGGAAGAGCCTGTTTTGATCTGCTCAAGCAAACGTTCATCAAGCACATATCCATGAGTGAGCTCTGTTTCAGTCGAGAGCGAATTTGCACAGCCAGAAATTGCTAAACTCACGGCAGATAAAACCGCAAAGCTTATGATGCGCATATGCCATGGCCCGCGCATTTTTGTTAAGCTTTTGGATTGTCCAGCTTGTGGCTGAGTGTTAAGGCTTGAGGCTGATGTCATAAATCGGTACCCAAGGCGGGAGTGATGTATTTGATGATTATATCGCAAAATGGGTCTTGCCATAACCATCTGTGATGCCTAACCCCCGTTTATACGAAATGCAAGGCCGGTGATGGGCGGGCTTGCGATCTCAGGGTCTAGGGCTCATTTTGGGCATTTATATGAACGGAAGGGGCGGTCATGTTTGGCTTTTGGCGTAAGGCTCGGAATCGCGTTGTGATTGAGCGCTTGCATGATGACATGGTGCAAGCTGCCCGCCAGCCAGCTTTTTATACCTCCATGGGCGTTGCGGACGATTTTGAGGGTCGTTTTGATCTTTTGGTGCTTCATGCAGCGTTGATTACGCATCGCCTCATGGCTCTGCCTTCCAAAGGCAGCGATATGGCTCAGGATCTAACCGATCTTATGTTTGCCCGTTTTGATGTGGCCTTGCGGGAAATGGGGGTTGGTGATCTTGCTGTTCCCAAGCGGATAAAAAAATTAGCCGAAGCTTATTTGGGGCGGCGCAAAGCCTATGAAGAGGTGTTTGTGGGGCGAGATGATGAGGCTTTGGCCGCTGTGCTCGCACGCAATGTGTTGGGCCGCGCTGATGTCGATCAATGCAGCCGCGCTCTAGCGCGTTATACACGGCAGGCGCAGAGCATGTTAGATGGCGCGCAGCTTTTGGTGTTTGAGCAAGGCCCGCTTGTTTTCCCCGATGCGAGTGCATTTTGTGAGCTTTAAGTGATGATCAAGAAAAACTCTCCTTCCAATGTCAGCGATCACAACTCAAATGAGTTTGCTGCCGTCCTATCGCGCCCATTTGCAATTGATGATCTCAGCGATGGGCCACTTCAACGCTCTGTTGTAGCGACAGCAGATGAATGTGAAGCAATTGCGCATTATTTTGATATTCCGCGCCTTGAGTCATTAAAGGCAGATCTGCATATTTCGCAGCTCGCTGGACAGGTGCGGGTGACCGGCACATTAAAGGCGCGTGTCACTCAAAAATGCGTTGTCAGCCTCGAATTATTTGACAGCGATGTCACAGATGACATCGAGATTGATTTTGCTGATCCCTCCTATGTTGCGCGGGCAGAGGAGGCATGGTCCAAACGCATCGAAGATGAAGATGATGTCACTGATGCGCTGGAGCCGCCCGATCCCATTATCAATGGGAGCATTGATCTCGGGGCAATTGTGGTTGAGTTTTTGGTTCTGGGGCTTGATCCCTATCCTCGTAAGGAGGGGGCTGTTTTTGAGGCCGCAGACGATTCGGGGGATGAAAAAGCCTCGCCATTTGCAGCTCTAGCGCAGCTAAAAGATCAAAACTCACATTCTTAAGCTTGTTTTGGTGGGGTTGAGGCTGTTTTTGGCGGTTTGATATTTGCGTTCTCGCTGCAAAAGGCTATTGTCCGCCACCTTGGTCGAGCTCTTGGCTATGAGCTGATTGTAAATGTGGCCATCAGCCTTGGCTGGTGTGGTTAGGTGGAGAAAATCCTTGTCGAAAGCGGTGCCTGTTCGCATTGCATTGGATGCTATGGGGGGAGATGTCGGCGCAGGTGTTGTGATACCTGGTGCTGCGCGCGCGCTTGAGCGCCGCCCTGATATTGAATTTCTCATTTATGGCGATAGTGCTGTTGTCGAGCCTTTGCTTGAGCAATACCCAAAGCTTAAAGCGGTGACGCAGTTCATACATACAAGCGTATCGGTAAAGATGGGTGACAAACCCTCCCAAGCCCTGCGTCAGGGACGCCGCACGTCATCCATGTGGATGGCCATTGAAGCGGTTAAAAATGGTCAGGCTGATTGCGCGGTCTCAGCGGGCAATACGGGTGCGCTGATGGCGATGGCTAAATTTTGCTTGCGCACCATGGCTCATATTGATCGCCCTGCAATTGCTTGCATTTGGCCGACCTTGCGTGGCGAGTCCATTGTGCTTGATGTCGGCGCCTCCATTGGTGCTGATGCCCGCCATTTGTTTGATCTTGCGATTATGGGATCGGCAATGGCGCAAATTGTGTTTGGTCTTGAGCGTCCTACAGTTGGTTTGTTGAATGTGGGTGTTGAGGATGTGAAGGGGCTTGAGGAAATCAAGCTCGCTGCGCGCATGTTGAAAGAGGCTGATCTCAGTAGCCTTAATTATCACGGCTTTGTTGAAGGTGATGACATCGGGCGCGGTCTTGTTGATGTTGTGGTCACTGAAGGCTTTACAGGGAATATCGCGCTCAAGACGGCGGAAGGAACTGCCAAGCAAATGGCGGGTTATTTGCGCGCGGCTATGAGTGCCACATGGATGTCCAAGCTCGGTTATCTCTTAGCGCGTGGTGCCTTTCATGCCTTGCGTGAAAAAATGAACCCACGCAGTTCAAATGGCGGCGTCTTTCTTGGTCTTGATGGCATTGTGATTAAGAGCCATGGCGGGACTGATGACATTGGCTTCAGTAGCGCGGTTGAAATTGGCTATGAAATGGTGCGTGATCAATTAATGGGTCGTATTCACGATTCACTTATGCATAATCACCCCCTTGCAGGCGCAGCGACCGCTGATGCTTTAGAAACTCAAATGGATAAAGGGTGATGGTGTGAGCTCCACTTCGACTTCTTTGCGTTCTGTCGTACTTGGTGTGGGGTCTTATTTACCAGCCACATGTGTGACCAATGCAGAATTAGCGCAGAAGGTTGATACCTCCGACGAATGGATCACACAGCGCACAGGCATTAAGCAGCGTTATATTGCGGCTGAGGGTGAAACCACCTCTATGCTGGCCACGCAAGCAGCCCAGCGTGCTTTAGCCGCGGCGCATCGGACCGCAGATGACATTGATCTGATTATTGTCGGCACATCGACGCCTGATTACACTTTTCCTTCTACCGCAACGCAAGTGCAAGCAGCCCTCGGTGTTACACGGGGTGCCGCATTTGATGTGCAAGCGGTGTGCTCTGGGTTCGTTTTTGCGTTAACGACCGCAGATAAGTTTTTGACCTCGGGGTCACATAAATGTGCTTTGGTCATTGGGGCTGAAACATTTTCACGTCTGCTTGATTGGAATGATCGAACAACCTGTGTGTTGTTTGGCGATGGGGCAGGGGCCGTAGTGCTCGAAGCCCAGACATCAACAGGTTCCATCGCTGATCGCGGTGTGTTGACCACGCATATTCGCTCTGATGGGCGCCATCGCGAAAAATTATTTGTTGATGGTGGGCCATCATCAACGCAATCAGTCGGGCATTTGCGCATGACTGGGCGCGATGTTTTTCGTTATGCAGTTGGCATGGTTACAGACGTCATGGTGGATGCCTTCGCCGCGACTGGCACAACGGCTGAGGATTTGAATTGGTTTGTCCCTCATCAAGCCAATGAGCGCATTATTGACGCATCAGCAGAGAAGCTGGGCATTGCGCCGCAGAAAATAGTCAAAACAGTGTCCATGCATGGTAATACATCAGCGGCCTCAATCCCTCTGGCATTATCTGTTGCGGTGCAAGATGGGCGCATTAAGACCAGTGATCTCGTGATGATCGAGGCCATGGGGGGCGGATTCACATGGGGGGCGGCTCTTATCCGTTGGTAGAGCCCCAAAAATTGCTTTTTCCGTGCTGATTTCCTTGATCTATTTATAAAGCTCAGCTAAACCCTTATTGTTCGTCTGTTCGAACAGGGAGTTCTGGGCCGGTGATATGGCTTGCCGTGCTTATCGGTATTTTCATGCCAGCGCATTTTTTTGGAACGCTATTTGAGATTGAACAATGACAACAGACTCGAGCACCAAAGGTTCACGCACAGTTACGCGCTCTGACTTATACGAGGCTGTTTATCAGCGTGTCGGCTTATCGCGGGCTGAGTCCGCTGAATTGGTTGAGATGTTTCTCAATGAAGTCTCCGATACGATTGCACGTGGGGAGACAGTCAAATTGTCCTCCTTTGGCTCGTTTGTTGTGCGCTCCAAAGGTGAGCGTGTCGGGCGCAATCCCAAAACAGGCATTGAAGTTCCCATTACGCCGCGCCGTGTCATGGTATTTAAACCCTCTAATATCCTCAAAGCACGGGTTAATGGTTTGCCAGATACGGATCTGGCTGATTAAGCCTTTTCTGAGTGTGAGTGCATGGCATGGACAAAAGCGCTGAGGCCTTTCGCACCATTAGTGAAGCAGCCGAAGAGCTTCATGTTCCCCAACATGTCCTGCGCTTTTGGGAAACTCGTTTTTCGCACATAAAGCCTATGAAACGCGCTGGTGGGCGGCGGTATTACCGCCCTGAAGATATGGCTTTGCTGCATGCGATATGTCATTTGCTTTATGGTGAGGGGTATACCATTCGCGGTGTGCAACGCCTTCTCAAAGAGCAGGGCGTGAGAGCCGTCATCGCTATGCCAGAGATGATGGCGAGCTCACAGCCCCAGACGCGCACAGCTGGCGTGCCAGTGATTTCTATTGATGGTGATGAGCGGACGCATGTTGTGATGCAAGCGCGCGCTGATCAGCCTCCTGTGCACCGCGAGCCTCGCTTTGATATTGTGCCTGATGCGTCTGTCGAGCGCGAGCTGAGTGCGGCTGATCATGATCATTTTATGCATCACGATGATTATGATGATGACACGGACTCAGACGCCGAGCCCGATGCTGACGACGCGCGAGATGCGAATGCGCATAGACCTGCCACTTATGTGCAGGGTGAGACAGCGCCAACCTTTGCGCATTTGGCACCGGGAGCTATCCCGCGCTTTGCACAGCCTCTTCACGCCCCTGTGCAGGGGCTCAGCGGTACGCAGATTGAACAATTACATGGGATTTTGGCCGATCTTGAGGAATGTGAGCGCATTTTGCTTCGCGCGCAGCAGCATTTGGATCCCACATCTTCAATAGATTAAAGATTTGACGCGATTAGGCATGGGATGAACGCGCATTGATGGTTGCGTCTGCCGCGCGAGCCATTTATAACGCCGGCAGTCGGAGTGTAGCGCAGCCCGGTTAGCGCACTAGTCTGGGGGACTAGGGGTCGTGGGTTCGAATCCCGCCACTCCGACCATTTTCTTCCCAATTTATGGTCTCCATCTAAGGGCCACTCATGTCACATACATCTGATACTCCGCCTGATCGCCTCTCAATTGATCCGACTAGCCCATATTTTGATGCGGCGGTGATTGAGCGAGATGTGGGCATCCGCTTTCGTGGCGTTGAGAAGACAAATGTCTATGAATATTGCGTCAGTGAGAATTGGGTACGCGTTGAGGCTGGCAACGCCAAGGATAGGCGCGGCAATCCCCTCACGATTAAACTGACGGGTCCGGTTGAGCCTTATTTTCGCACGAACAGTGGCACTTAAGACGCTTTTTTAAATTTGCGTTTTTCTATTTTTGTGCGGAAGCGATGAAGCAAATCTCTAAGCTCAGGTTCTTGAACCAGCTCAGCCGCTTCGCTGGCTGAGAACCACTCACATGTCCGCTGGTTTTTCTCAGGCCAATTGATTGCCTGCCCCTTCACTTTGAGAGGGAAGACTTCAACTTTGCACAGGGCTTCATCGCCCTTTTTCAGCCGTTTGACATAATAAAAAGCGCCAATGGCATGAGAATCCGCATCTCCAATAAGGCCCGCTTCTTCAAAGGCTTCAATGCTTGCGGAGATGTGAGGCTTTTTACCCTTGATGGGCCAGCCCTTGGGAATAACCCAGCGCTTGGTCTCGCGTGAGGAGATCAACATTATTTCCACTTCATCTGTCACGCGATAGGGCAGAACGCCATATTGAAGGCGCTCGGCAGCCTCATGCTTCATGCTTTTGTCTCGTCTCAGTTCAAATCAATATCGATTCGTAAATCATAGCAAATAAATCGCTGTGTCAAAGTTTTTTGCTGCATATGCTCTATATTCTCATGCGCTAATATATTGCATCGTGCTGTTTTTAACATCACACTGGCTCGTGAGGAGATGTGTTGATGCAGGCTGAGGAGTTTTTGCGCCATCTATTTGATGTGGCTGTTGCGGCGGCAGCTCCCGATGTTCTGATGGCGCGCCATTTGCCGCCTCAGCCCAAGGGACGTGTGGTTGTCGTTGGCGCAGGAAAAGCATCAGCCTCTATGGCGGCCATATTTGAAGATTTATGGGCGCGTGAGCGCGGCACAGCGATTTCTGGCATTGTCGTTACGCGCTATGGCTATGACGTGCCTTGCCACTCAATTGAGATCGTGCAAGCCGCCCATCCCGTGCCGGATGAAGCAAGTGTTATCGCGGCCACGCGCATTTTGGAGGCTGTGAGAGATCTTGGTCCTGATGATCTGGTTGTTGCACTTATATCTGGTGGTGGCTCGTCTCTACTAACGGCGCCAGTTGAGGGTGTGTCCTTAGGTGATGTGCAAGCAACGCATCAGCTTTTGTTGCGCGCGGGCGTCCCCATAGGTGCGATGAATGCCGTACGAAAACATCTTTCAGTGATTGCAGGCGGGCGCTTAGCGGTGGCGTGTCACCCCGCCAAAATTGTAAGTTTTATTGTCTCGGATGTGCCCGGTGATGATCTTGCGACCATTGCATCCGGCCCGACGATTGGTGATCCCTCGACATTTGCAGATGCGCGTGCGGTTATCAGCGCTTATGGACTTGATGTGCCCTTGTCTGTGGCATCGCATCTCGCCCGTGGCGTGAATGAAACCATTAAACCAGATGATACACGCCTGAGGGGACATGAGCATTTTATTGTTGCTTCTGCGCAAACATCCTTGCGAGCAGCGGCAGAGGCTGCGCGCGCGCAAGGTATTATGCCGCTTATTTTGGGGGATGCGCTTGAAGGTGAGGCGCGTGAATTGGGTGTGGTGATGGCTGGCATAGCGCGCCAATGCGCGCTTTATGATCAACCCGCACAGCGTCCGTGTGTTCTGCTCTCAGGCGGGGAGACACATGTGACTGTGCGTGGCGATGGGCGCGGTGGTCGCAATGTTGAGTTTTTATTAGCAATGGCAATTAAACTTGCGGGCGCGCAAAATATCTATGCTTTGGCCTGCGATACAGATGGTGTTGATGGGCTTGAAGAGGTTGCGGGCGCATGGTGTGGGCCCGATGTGCTGTTGCGCGCGCGGGCCGCTGGTCTTGATGCGCAGGATTTTTTAAATCGCAATGATGCCCATCGCTTTTTTGCTCATCTTAATACGCAGATCATCACAGGCCCGACGCGCACGAATGTAAATGATTTTCGTGCGGTGTTGGTGGTGTGATCTCACCCACACTTAAAAGCGGGGGTGAGATAGCTGCCTGTTAGGCTTTGCGCTGAGGAGGGTAGGTGAAGAATTCTTTCATCACATGCCAGATGCGATGGCGATTAATGCCAAGCACCGCCACATGAGCGACACCGGTCATCATCGCAAATTGCTTATCTTTGTTTGGCAATTTGCTGAAAAACTCTAATAATTCCGCCTCTGTCGCATTGCCGTCTGTTGCTGCGCGCGTCATCATAACAGGGAAGGGCAATTTGGTGGGATCAACCATCGGCATATTGATGGCCATATCAAGATAAGTGCCAGAGGGCGCGCGATTGCCCAATGCAAGTTCATAATCAGCCAGTGCATCAGCCATGGCTGGCTCGAATGTTGAGGGATCATCACGACTGAAGATGCCTCGAAAGGTCTCGCGGGTCATCTCACGATAGGGTTTAGCCTTATAGGCTTCAACCTGTTTGCGCCGGTTCATGATTTCAGGTGCGCCTTCGCCTGTCCATGTAAAGGCATCAAGCACGAGGCGATCAAACCGTTCTGGCTCCTCCATGCCGAAGACACCTGCACGAATAGCGCCTGAAGATTGCGCATACACACGCAGGGCTTTTTGCCCCGTGACCTCTTCAACAAGACGGAAGCCGACTTTGAGATCATCAGCGCCTGAACGAATGTTAGAATTACTGGATGTACGACTGGAGCGCCCATAATTTTCGTGATCCATGGTCCAGACATCAAAACCATAATCCGCAAATTCTTCCATAAAGGAATAATTGGGGTGGCCTTTGACTTGTAAATCAAAACCGCCGCGGCCTGAAAATGAAGAGCCGTGAACAAGAAAAAGAACAGGTTTGTTCTTAACGCCATCTGCGCGATATTTGCGATATATATAGAGCTTGACATCACCTTTTTGCGCCCAGTGATCTTCGCTTTTGTAATGGCTTTTTGTAGCGGCCTCGGCGGGTGACGTGCTCAGGGCGGCCAAAGCCAATGAACTGCTGGCTATAAAGTGACGCCGTGCGATGGAGAGTGTGTTGCTTGGTTTTGTCATGTTTCTTCCCCGTTTTATGCTGTTCAGGCTATAATGCCCCACGCTTTCTGTCACCCCTTGGTCTGGGGAAATAATTATGTTTGCGCATGCGTCCCATCACTTGTCGTTCGATATGGGCTGCATCTATAATTCTGATGGTGCATCTGCCTGATAGGCTTCATTATGTCTCAAATCGTTTTAGCCTGTGGGCCTGATCGTGCTTACATTTCCCTTATGGGTGCTGAGCTTGCGCAATGGCGTGTGAATGGGCGCGCATTAATCTGGCAAGCAGAAGCTCAATTTTGGGATCGGACAGCGCCAGTGCTCTTTCCGCTGTGTGGGTGGACGCGTGATGGCGTGCGCGTCAAGGGCAAGCATTATTCCTTGGGACTTCATGGTTTTGCGCATCAACGACAATTCAGCTGTGTTGAGCAGACGCAAAATACCGCGCATTTAATTTTACGCGATGATGCTATTAGTCGTGCGCTCTATCCCTTTGGTTTTGAGCTGAGTGTCATTTATCATTTGCGCGAAGGCGGGCTTGATGTGCGCTTTAACGTGCGCAATCGCGATCAAACGCTCTTGCCTTATGCTATCGGTTTTCATCCGGGATTTGCGCTCTCCTCTGATCCGTCGCGTGAAGCTTATTTTCGCTTTGCTGGGCAGAATGGGCGAGAGGTTAAGCCTTATGTGCCGATCATTGCCGCGGGTGGATTATTTGCTCCCGAACAGCGTGCGGTTGATATGAAAGAAGGGCAGTTGACATTATCACCGGCCTTGTGGGCGCATGAAGCCTTATGTTTTCTTGATGTGCCAACACATGAATATCATGTGCAATTAGGTGATGTCGGTCTTGATATTTCAACTCATCATTTTCCACATTGTGTTCTGTGGTCGCGCCCTCACGCGCCTTTTGTCTGTGTTGAGAGTTGGACAGGTTATGGCGACCCCGTTGGCTTTGATGGAGATCTTTTTGCCAAGCCATCCATGATCCATCTACCGGCTGAGGCTGTGGGTGAGCATTTTGTGTCCTATAATGTGAGGGAATGATGTGGGAAGGGGCAGTCTATATGATCGCTTTCCTTGGCAGAGGGCTTAGGCTCTGTCACAACAGCTGAAGATGATGTGAGGATTCGATGAGCTCAACAGCAAACGATCAGTCTGTCTTTATGCGCCCTTCGGGGCATGGTGCATTATTGATTGATGGTAAAGCCATTGCCGCCGATGTGACCCAAGAGGTTGCCGCCCGAGCAGCGCAGCTTGCGCAAACAGGTGTGCGTGCGGGTTTGGCTGTGGTGCTGGTGGGAGATGATCCCGCGAGCAGCGTTTATGTGCGGTCAAAGGGCAAGGCAGCGGAGGCGTGCGGCTTTCATTCTGTTCAACATAGCTTGCCCACCAGTACCAGTGAAGCAGAGCTTATTGGTTTGGTGCGTCATCTCAATGCTGATCCTGCCATTCACGGCATATTGGTCCAATTGCCTTTGCCCGCGCATATTAATGCGACACTCGTGCTTGAAACCATTGCGCCTCATAAGGATGTCGATGGGTTTCATCCCATCAATGCCGGCCTTCTGGCGGTTGGCGATCAGCAACGCGCGCTGGTGCCCTGTACACCTGCGGGCTCCATGATTTTGCTTGAGCGCGCCGCTGCTGCGCTCGGCGTGTCGCTTGCAGGAAGTGATGCGGTTGTGGTTGGTCGCTCAAATATTGTCGGCAAACCCATGGCGCAATTACTTCTCGCGCAAAATTGTACAGTTACCATCGCCCATTCTCGTACACATGATCTCGCCCATTGCATTAGCCGCGCTGATATTGTGGTGGCCGCAGTAGGGCGGCCTGAAATGATTAAAGGTGAGTGGATTAAAAAAGGCGCTATTGTGATTGATGTCGGTATTAATCGCATTGCCGCTGAAGGTGTTGATGCGCAAGGGCGTCCCAAAACACGTTTGGTGGGGGATGTTGAATTTGCGACCGCTGTACAACGTGCGGGCGCCATTACCCCAGTGCCAGGGGGAGTCGGGCCGATGACGATTGCTATGTTAATGTCAAATACATTAACTGCAGCAAAGCGCATTACGGGTTAGAGCGCTTTAGGGTGTATCACTGGAATTGAGCAGACTTTTGGGGTCTATGCTGAGTTTCGGTTTAGCCCATGGGCCATTAAGTCGCATATTCAATTGCGGTCCATCGCTGTGAGCAGCGTTATTTTGTCGCGCATTTATGGCGATATCCATGGTTTGGGTGGTGATATTAAGCGCGCCTGTTACATCAAACTGCACCGCTGGTCCGCTTAATGTGCTTTGGTCCAAAATGGCTTGACCATCATTGATCTGCGCATTGAGTTGTAGAAGATCAAAGCCCGTCCGTCCCGAACGTATATTTGACATGATTGTGAGGGGATTTCGATCAAGCCGCCGCAGTGCTTGTTCAATATCAAATCCGTTGATATCCCCATTGGCGATTGAGATGTTCACTTTACCTTGTAAATTCATCAAACTCTGAGCAATGGAGCCACCGCGTGTTGTCACATCTATCGTGCCATCACTTTGTCCCGTGAGCATGGATGTTTTGAGAAGATCAGAGAGTAGAGTGGAGACTTCAACCTTGGTCCAATTTGTCGTGAGTGACGAGGAGAAGCCGTCATCTTGCGGGGTTAGTTCAAGGCGTCCTCTGATTGTGCCGCGATGCAAGCGGGCTTCAACAAGGGCAGCGTCAAGATGACCATTCTTGAGTAGAATTGAAATACCGGCTTCGCGCAGAAGATTATCACCGATATGCAGACGCCCTATGGAGATGCGCATATCCAGATCAGCGCCGATGATGTCATAAAGAGATTTGACGTCTTGATCACTGGTCCCTGTCTCTGAATGAGGTGTTGATGAGCTCTGCTGCGGTGTTGGCGCGACTTCGAATTCATCACTTGCCAATGTGGCTGAAAATGTTGGCCGCTGATGATCTTTCTTTTGAACGCTTAGGCTGCCCTCAATTTTATGCTGTCCATAATCAGCACGAAGTTCGCTTAAGATGAGGGCGTGAGGGGTGATAAAGGTCACAGCGCTGAGGGCGGTAATATCAGATTGAAATGAGGAGGGGATTTCAGTGCCTGCGAGATAAGCAAGATCGCGCACTGAGATATAGCGCGCATCTGTATGCCCTTCATATTGGATGCGCGGGCCCGCGTAAATTTGTCCAGAGCTTTTAAGTTGGGCTGAGTCAGAATTAATTTTAAAAGACAGAGGCGATGCCGCATGTTTCATGAGGGCGAGAGGATTGCCAATCCATGCTGCAAAATTAAGTTTTTTATCCTGCCATTGCACTTGCCCTTCCAGAGCCAAGGGTGAATTCAACTGCGGCCATACAATGCGGAGGCTGACGTGCTGGAGATCTGTATCAATATCTTGTGCCGTAGATGTGACGTGCACAGTGCTATTGCTGATGTTGAGTGAGCCCAAATCGGTGCGCGAGATGATTGGAGGTGAAGCTGTATTTTGGCTTTGCTGATAAGCCTGCTCGTCTTTGACCTCTTGATCTAAATTGACGTTGATTGTGCTGGTATCAAAATTGAGTGATGATATCCGCAGTTCACCTAAGATGAGGCTGGGCACATCAATCCCAGCAGTTAAGCGCGGTGTCTGAATCTTTAATCCATGCGCATCAGCAATACTGACGTCGCGCAAATCAATACGAATGGTGGGCAGCAGATGCAGTGTGACATCATCGCTTGCGCTTAAGTTAAGTCCAAAACTTGACTGAAGTTGCGCGGTGATTTTTGAGCGTATGTCTGGGCTCACAGACCACGGCATTAAGGCAGGAATTGCTAGTATGAGAATTGCGAGGGCAATGAAGCCGTATTTTGATTTCATGCTGCCGCTCAGAATCGTATATCAAGATCTGATTATAGCGGGTTCAGAGGGTGAATAAAACTATTTCATGTCGTCTCAATCTATTTGACTTTACTCACAATATCTAAGGCAGGCTCTAGGCTCGGTTCTGTCATTTTATTTATATTTGTGAGCTCTTTTTGGGCCTCTGAGTTCACTATATTGGCTTGATTAAGGGGAATAAATTCATTTCCATCATGGAAAATGCCAATTTTGCCCGCAAAAATAACAATACCTCTTTGTGTCATAATCGCATCGCCCGATCGTAAGGTGTGATCTGTCAGGATTTTGCGAGCTAGGGTTGGATCGGCGAGGGGGCCGAGGCATTTGTGGTCAAATTCGGTCGTGGATATCAAGCGAGGATCGCATGCGAGATCATCGGGTAAAAGCTCATTATTTACTTCATCCGCTGAGACATGATTTTGGGTGGCTGCGCTCTTGGGTGTGATATCGACGGCGGATGCGAAGCTGCGGGGCGGCATTGGTTTTTGATTTGCCGTGCTTTGCGGCTCATTGAATCGTTTGTTGAAGCGAGACCTCCTTGCCTCTATCCTTGGTTCGGATGGGGCAAGACTGTCTGGCGTGGCGAGTTGCACGGCTGGCTGGCGATGAAATAAACGATCAAATAGGCCCGCAAGGCCGCGCCGCCTAGGGGCCGTCTCACTTGGCTGTGATGATGTTATTGATGCGTTGGAAATTGACCTTGCATTTGTTTGGCCAGCTATGTTTTGCTGCAGAGGAAATTGTTCGGCTGCGAGGGGCGGCATAAAGGCAAGATCATATGCTGCCAGCATGAGCAAAGCGCAGGCATAACGCCTGATGCAGCTTAGGAGGAGTGCGCGTAAAAAACCAGATGCAGACGCGGGCACAGTTAATCACTCTTAATAAAATGAAATCTAAAAAGCACATCAAATATAGCTTTATCTTTATGGAGAAATGAAAGACCTGCGCAAGATTAATCTGTCGCCTATGCGCAATTGACGCAGATCATGGTTTCTTTTTGCAGTCTGTCTATTAAGTTTTATGATTAATAAGGGGTATGCAATGAGTCAGGGAAGAGAAACGACAAATGACAAGCCTATCTATCGCATAAGATTAGAGGCGGCGCGTTCCAAAGATATGCCAGATGGCGAGCATAATATTGCTTATGAATTTATGGCCCCTCTTACCGCAGATGGTCATATTGATGTCGAGGCGTGGCATCATCTGCGGGCGCATTGTTTTGTTCATCATATCATCAATGGCGACATTGAAGAGCGTGGTTTACTTGTTCACCGCGCAGGCGGGAGCGGTGGGGCGCATTGGGCGTTTCAATATGACAGAGATGACGAAGGCGATGAAGGCTATCATTTTGCCTCACATGCGTTTCGTGTTGGTGAATATGTATCTGTCCGCGAGAGTGATAGCGAATTGCGCACTTATCGCGTGGCTCATGTGACAAAAATATAATTCACTGAAACGAGAAAGGCGGGATAGACCCGCCTTTATTATTCTGCTGGACGCGGGGGCACAGTCGCTCCATGCGCAATGAGATCATCATCGGCATGAGCAAATGCATCACTCTCTTCTTGGGGATGTGTGCGCGCTGCAATAAAGCTATCAACCCGATCGAGATAAATATAAACCACGGGTGTAATGTAAAGCGTGAGCAATTGTGACAGACACAGACCACCAACAATAGCAATGCCAAGGGGCTGACGTAATTCAGCACCTGCACCAGCGCCGAGCGCAATAGGAAGCGCACCCAAGGCCGCAGCTAACGTCGTCATGATGATCGGGCGGAAACGAATAACAGCGGCTTCACGGATCGCAGAGCTTGCATCAAGCCCGCCTTCACGCCGTCTCTCAATCGCAAAGTCAATCATCATAATGGCGTTTTTCTTCACAATGCCGATGAGCAATAAAATGCCAATGATGGCGATCACCGAGAGATCAAGGCCAAACATTTGCAATGCGATGAGCGCACCAAGGCCGGCAGAGGGGAGACCCGCCAAAATAGTGATCGGATGAATAAAGCTCTCATAGAGCACGCCCAGCAAAATGTAGATTGTCAAGAGGGCGGCGAGAATGAGGGGGACTTGACCCTTTTGCGCATCTTGGAACAGAGCCGCAGAGCCTGTGAACGAGGTTGTAATAGAGCCCGGCAGATTGATTTCTGTTTCAATCTTTTTAATGCGCTCAACAGCTTCACCAATAGAAACCCCTGGGGCAGTATTAAAGGATAAGGTCACAGCTGGTTGTTGGGATTGGCGATTGATCCACAGGGGGCCAATGGCGCGGCGAATAGTTGCAACCTGATCAAGCGGGACAATGGGTGCCGATGAAATGCTTGCAGATGATGTGCTTGTGGATGTTGAGGTCGATGATGAGCCGGTTGAAGCTGTTGTGTTGGACGGCGTCCCCGATGAATTCGCTCTGATATAAACACGCCCCAGTGCTGTCGGGTCGTTTTGGTAATCTTTGCCTGTCTCAAGAATAACCTGATAATCATTGGCTTGGGTGTAGATAGTTGATATCTGCCGCGAGCCATAAGCGTTGTAAAGCGCAGTGCGGATTTGGTCCGAACTGAGGCCAAAGGCAGCAGCTTTGCCTTTGTCGATGTCTATACGCAATTCTGGATTGGTGATTTTCAAATCACTCGTCACGTCACGCAATTGCGACAATTGCTGCATATGCGTGAGCATATCAGGAGATGATTTATATAGACTCTCGAGATCAGCGGATTGCAATGTATATTGATAGGGCGCACGTGCTGCTCTTCCCCCGTTCAGATTAAGATTTTGGACGGGTTGGAAAATGGTTGTAATGCCCGGCACAACATTAACAATTCTGCGTAGGCGATTCATGACGATATCAAGTTTATCGCGCTCGGATTTTGGTTTGAGCTGGATCCATAAATTACCCAAATTACTTCCACCACCACCGATGGCGGATGTCACATAATCAACCGCAGGATCTTTGGCGACAATAGCAGCAATCTGTTGTTGGCGTTCAGACATCGCAGCAAAACCGATGTCAGACGCGCCTTCTGTGGAGGCTGCCATAAAGCCCGTATCTTCTGTCGGGAAAAATCCTTTGGGAATCCATGCAAAGAACGCAAGAGTGATGAAAAATGTGAGGAATGTTCCTAGCAAAGTGTAAAAGCGATAGCGAATAATCACATCAAGGCTGCGCCCATAGGCATGAGAGACGCCATCAATCACACCATCAACCATATTCCAAAAACGATTTTGAGTATGATTATGATCGATAGGGGTCAATATACGCGCGCACAACATGGGTGTCAGCGTCAGAGAGACAAAGCCAGACACAAGGATTGAGCAGGAAATAGTAACCGCAAATTCGTGGAAAATACGCCCGACAATACCACCCATAAGGAGAACGGGAATAAATACGGATACGAGCGATAAGGTGATGGAAATAATGGTGAAGCCGATTTCGCGCGAGCCTTTAATCGCGGCTTCATAGGGGCGCATACCCTCCTCGATATGGCGCACGATATTTTCAAGCATCACGATGGCATCATCCACCACAAAGCCGACCGCAAGCGTTATAGCGAGCAGGGAGATATTGTCGATGGAATAGCCAAATAGATACATGAAGGCGCATGTGCCAATCAGAGACACGGGCAAGGCAAGTGCGGGAATGACAGTGGCGAGAATTGATTTGAGGAAAAGATAAATCACCAACACCACAAGCATGATCGATAGCACAAGAGTGAATTGCACATCTTCGATGGACGAGCGGATGGATTTGGAGAAATCATTGAGCTCATTGACGGCTATAGAGGGTGGTAATTGAGCTTGAAATAGAGGTAATTTATCACGGATTGATTTGACGACTTCCACAGTATTAGCATCGGATTGACGGAAGATTGCGAGCAAAACGCCACGCTCCTTGCCATACCATGCGGCAACCTGATTGTTCTCAACGGAGTCATAGACATCAGCCACATCACTTAATTTAATGGGGCTGCCATTGCGCCATGCGATGATGATG
>Ga0164296_1002898_pt1 | contig 16615 bp, 12 predicted proteins | sample GEODES057metaG_FD_113533 | JGI IMG/M metagenome (GOLD analysis project Ga0164296, IMG submission 113533) | Dystrophic lake water microbial communities from Trout Bog Lake, Wisconsin, USA - GEODES057 metaG | ecosystem: Environmental > Aquatic > Freshwater > Lake | place: USA: Trout Bog Lake... | reverse complement strand
CGCCGAAACACCCGCTCACGCCGAAACACCCGCTGGCGCGGGCGCCTACCGGGCGATCCAGCCCCCGCGCCCCGACGACAGGGCGCTGCCCACGCCGACGGTCAAGCGCGCACCCGTGGGCCCTGCACTGGACAAGGACGGCCTGCGGGTGCACGCCTCGGGCAAGATCTCCGACATCTACGGCCCGGCGTTCGCGGTGCAGGACCAGTACCGGCGTCAGGTTCGGATGCCCGAACCTCCGCTGCTGTTGGCCGATCGCCTGCTGGGAATCGACGCCGAGCCGGGAACGATCGGCACCGGAACCCTGTGGACCGAAACCGATGTCACCGCCGACGCCTGGTGGCTGCACCGGGGCCGGATGCCCGCCGGGATCATGATCGAAGCCGGCCAGGCCGACCTCATGCTGATCTCCTGGATGGGCGCCGACTTCGCCAACAAGGGTGAGCGGGTGTATCGCCTGCTCGGCTGCGAGGTGACCTTCCTGGGCGGCCTGCCCGAGATCGGCGACACCCTCCGGTTCGACATCCACGTCGACGGCCACGCACGGCAGGGCGACATCCGTCTGTTCTTCTTCCACTACGACTGCACGATCGACGGTGTCGAGCGGATGTCGATTCGCAGCGGCCAGGCGGGGTTCTTCTCCGACGCGGAGTTGGCGGAGTCCGGCGGGGTCCTCTGGCGCCCCGAGGACGAAACCGTCGACGGCCCCATGGAATCGACACCGGTGCGAACCGCGCGAACCGCACTGGGCGCCGACGACCTGAGAGCCATGGCGGCCGGGGACATCTGGGGCACGTTCGGCTCCGGCTTCGAGATCGCCGCCAGCCACAGCCGCACGCCGTGCATCTCGGGGGGCGACATGCTGTTCGTCGACCAGGTGACCGACCTGGACTTCGGGGGCGGGCCCTGGGGCCGCGGGTACCTGCGTGCCGTCGCGCAGGTCACCCCCGCCATGTGGTTCTTCGACGGCCACTTCAAGAACGACCCCTGCATGCCGGGCACCCTCATGTTCGAAGCCACGATGCAGACGATGGCGATCTACATGACCGCCCTGGGCATGACGCTCGAATTCGACGGGTGGCGGTTCGAACCCGCGCCGTTCGAACGCTACAAACTTCTCTGCCGCGGTCAGGTCACGCCGCAGTCCCGCGAACTGGTCTACGAGGTGTTCGTTCGCGAGGTCATCGCCGGACCCGAGCCCACACTGTTCGCCGACCTGTTGTGCACCGTCGACGGGCTGCCCGCGTTCCACTGCCGCCGCATGGGCCTGAAGCTCTCCCCCGGGTCGCCGATGGACCTGGGAATCAAGGAACTGGACGGCTACGTCGAACCCAAACCCGCCGCCCGCGCCGACGGAGTCACGTTCGACTACCAGGCCCTGCTTGCCTGCGCCATCGCCAAGCCGTCGCTGGCGCTCGGTCCCCTCTACGAGAAGTTCGACACGCACCGGCGGGTGCCGCGGCTGCCCGGCCCCCCGTACCACTTCATGTCCCGGATCGTCGACGTGGCCGGTGAGATCGGCGTCGTGAAGGCCGGCGCCAAGGTCGTCTCCGAGTACGACGTTCCCGGCGACGCGTGGTATTTCGACGAGAACAAGGCCTCGAACGGCGCACCCACGATGCCGAACGCGGTCCTGATGGAGATCGCGTTGCAGCCCTGCGGCTGGCTGGGCGCCTACGTCGGATGCCCGGTGGACTTCGACGTGGATCTGTTCTTCCGCAACCTCGACGGAACCGGAATCCAGCACCGGGAGATCACACCGGCGACCGGGACCCTGCGAGTCACCGCCACGCTCAAGAACGTCGCCCAGGCGGGCGGCACCATCATCGTCAGCTTCGACGGCGAAATCCACTGCGACGACGGGCTTGTCTACACCTACGACACGGTGTTCGGATACTTCCGGCACGAGGCGTTGCAGCAACAGGTGGGACTGCCGGTCACTGACGAACAGCGCGCCCTGCTCGAACTCGAGTGCGACGCGCCGGTGGTCGACCTGCGCACCCAACCGCGAGGGTTCTTCGGCCCGGGACCCCGCCTGGCCGACCCGATGCTGCTGATGATCGACCGCGTGACGGGCCGCTGGCCCAACGGTGGCGGGGCAGGCCTGGGCCGGTGGCGCGCCGTCAAGGACATCAATCCCGCCGAGTGGTTCTTCAAGGCCCACTTCTACCGCGATCCGGTACAGCCCGGATCGTTGGGCATCGAGATGCTGCTCCAACTGCTGCAGTTCGCAATGCTCGATCTCGGGCTCGGCGCCGAAGCCGGACCGTCGGCCCGCTTCGAACCCGTCGCGCTGCACCACGCGATCACGTGGCGATACCGCGGCCAGATCGTGCCGACCAGAAAGCAGATCACGGCGCAACTGGAGATCACCCGCATCACGCAGGAGGACGACGGGGTCCTCGCCGTGGCCGACGCCTCCCTGTGGTGCGACGGGATACGCATCTACAGCGCAACCAATCTGGGCATGCGGCTGGCGCACGCCACGCCGGACGGTCGGCCCGCGGCCCACACGTCCACGGCGGCCGTGACGGTGGAGACGACCATCGATCCCGCCCGGGACCGCTGGGTCGCCGACCACTGCCCCACGTTCGTCATCCCGACCCTGCCCATGATGTCGGTGCTGGACCTGTTCGCGCGGGCCGCTAGCCGGGCCGCGGGCACGGCCAAGGTGGTCGAAGTGAACGACCTGCGGATGATTCGCTGGGTCATCGTCGGTTCACCGACGCGGCTGCGGGTGATCGTCGAACCGGTGGGGCCGGGGCGCTTCGAGGGCCGGCTGGAGGTGTGGCGCGACGCGCCGAGACCAGAGTTGTCGCGCTGGGAGACCCACGCGGAGGCCGTCATCGTCACCGCGGACGACTACCCGGACGTCTCTGCGGGCCAGCCGGAGCCTCCCGAACCCTTGACGGACGCGATCCCCCTCGCCAACCCGTACGACGGCACGGTGTTTCACGGGCCCGCATTCGCCACCCTGATGGACGGCGCCCGTATCGGCCGCGACGGCGCCGCCGGGACGCTCGCGGTCGACCGGTGCACGGTCCCCGTGGGCCTGCAGCAGCCGGGACTGCTCGACGGCGCGCTGCACATCGTTCCCCACAACGCGATGAGCGTCTGGACCACGGACGGCACGGATGTCGCGTCGTATCTGGACCCCACGGACCCGACCGTCGGGTTTCCGCAGCGGATCTCTTGGGCGCGGTTCTACAGCGACGCCCCGAAGGCGGGGACTGTGGATGTCGAGGCACGGTTCGCCGGCTTCGACGACACCACCGATCCAGGTGCCCGCATGCCCGTCGTCGACCTGTGGCTCAGCGTCGCCGGCCGGCCCTGGGCGCACATCCGGCTCGTGGAAATCCTGCTGGCGAAGAGTCCCCTCGCACAGGTGAGCGGCCCCCAGCGTCGCGCCTTCCTGACTGAGCGGCAGCCGGTCCCCGGGATGTCGTTGGGCGACCGGCTGGCCCCAGGGGTGGTCACGCTCGATGCCGCGCGCGTGGCTGCGCAGGACTGGTTGAAAGGCACGCTGCGGGCCGTGTACGACACCGACGCACGCGGGCCTTCGCTGGCCGCGGAGATCGCGACCAAGGAAGCCGTCGTGGACGCAGCCCACCACGCGATCCACCCGTCACAGGTTCACATCGCCGGCGGGCAGGTGCGCTGCCCGGCACTGCCGCTGGAGCGGATCTCCGTCGAGGTCGAGCAGTCGCCACCGGGCACGTATCGCGCGAGCGCGTCGTTGCACACCGACTGGCAACCGGTGCGCAACTGGTCGGCCGGGCGGCTGGGCGTGCCGGGGGACGGGTTCGCGGATCTTCTCCACTGGGCACTGCTCTCGCGCTATGTCAGGCAGGTCGTCGTCATGGATCCGGCCGCGATGGCGGCAATTCGTGGGCGGCCGGCGTTGTTGCTGGGAAACCACCAGGTGCAGATCGAGTCTCTGTTGGGTACCACGATCGCGTCGTGGCTGACCGACACGAAGGTCGCCACGATCGCCCACGCCAAACACGAAAAACGGTGGATCGGTTCGCTGGTGCGGCTACTGGACGACGTGGCCGGGCGCGAACTCGACAACATCCGCTACTTCGACCAACAGGACCCGCAGCGGTTCCTGAGCCTGGTCGAGGACATCAAACGCGATGTCGCCGCGCACGGGGTGTCGACCATGGTGCACGCCGACGGGACCCGCCACGTCCGCTCCGGCCAGCGCGTCGAAAGGCTCACCTCCACTCTGCTGGACATGGCGATCGACGCGTCCCTGCCGATCGTGCCGATGTACTTCGCTGGCGGTCTGCCCGAAAAGCCGGTAGCCGGGAAGCTCGAGGTTCCCTACCGCCACGCCGCGCAGGACTACATTTTTGGTCGGCCGATCATGCCCGGGGAACTAGCCGGGTGGCCCTACGCCGACCGGCGACGCCGCGTCATCGACTCCATCAACGCGCTCGCCCCGTTCAGCCTCGCGCCCCACGAGCCGAACGAGGCCGTGGAGAAACGGATCACCGCCGTCGCCCCGGGTGCGTCCCCCCTCGAGTCGGTGTGGCACTGCGTCGAGGACGCGCTGGATGCCCTACCGGTCGAGTGGCGGGACACGATCGGCGACGACCGGTGGGCGGCCGCGCGGTCGATCGCACTTCGTACCGCCCCGGGCCGGCCCTAGGAAGCGGCAGCAACTTTGGTCCTTGCGACGCGGGACCTTCGGCCGGCGCTACCGGAGGCTCTGTTCCACTACGCTCGTGGCTGTCCACCAGGAGTGCAGCGCACACGTCGACCGAGGGAGCGGCCCATGCCGGACAGCGAAGACGGGCCGCTGATCCTATCGGTCAACGAATGCTGGGACCTGGTGGGCAGCCAAACGCTGGGACGGCTGGTGACCGCCGTCGACGGCGAACCCGAGATCTTCCCCGTCAATTACGCCGCGCAGCGGCGCACCGTGCTGTTCCGCACGGCCGAAGGCACCAAGCTGGTCAGCACCGCAATCAACAACCGGGTTCTCTTCGAAGTCGACGATCACACTGTCACCGAGGGCTGGAGCGTGATCATCAGGGGCAACGCGCGTTCGCTGAACACCCTCGAGGAGCTCGAAGAGGCCGAGCAGGCCCAGGTGTTGCCGTGGGTATCCACGGACAAACCCCACTACGTGCGGATCATTCCCGAGACGGTCACGGGGCGGCGTTTCCGCTTCGGCGTGCACCTGCAGAAAAAGCACTGACGCCCTCCGGGAGAACTCCCGGAGGGCGTCAGCGTGTAGTTCCGGCCGGAGCCGGCCTGGCTCAGGCTGCGTGCGCCCGGTCGTGCTCCGTCTCGCCCTCCTGCGCGGCGAAAGCGGGGTCGTCAGCGAAGGACTTCAGACGCGCGATCCGGTAGATCAGCAGGCCGTAGAGGCACTTCGCGAGGATGTCGGCGATCGAGTATCCACCCTGCTTCGCCACCCACGCTGCGGCTCCCGAGTGCGGGAAGTACAGCGGGATGATGTAGGCGATCGGGTAGACGCCCCAGGTCGCCAGCAGCAGCCAGCGGAGGTTGCTGACCGTCGCACGCACCGCGGCGGGCTGGCGGTCCAGCGAGCGGGTCAGCTCGACGAAGAGCACGTAGAGGATGTAGAGGAACGGGATCGTCGAGAGCAACCCGAAGATGTTGCGGGTCGCGTTGTCGCCGCTGATCTCACCGGGGTAGCCGAGGGCGATCATCAGAGCCGACGCCGGAATCAGCCGGGCGAGCAGCGATGCCTGCAGCTTCTTCGCCAGGGCCAGCACGACGATCAGTTCGGTCAGCAGCAACGGAACCGTGAGCAACCAGTCAACGTAGCGGTAGCCCTCGTTGAACGACTCGCCAGCCGCCTGCGAGTAGATGCCTCGACCGCCCAAGGCTTTGGTGGTGAAGGCGTCGTCGAAGGAGTTGAAGATCCGGAAGTAGTGGTACGCGGCGATCCCGGTCACGATGGCGGAGATGACCAGGGCCTGCCGGTACCGGGGCAACACCCGCTTCTGCGAGACCAGCAGGAAGATCGTGGTGAACAACTGGGCCGCGATGGAGAAGGACAGGAGGTTGTACACCGTGTCGAACTGGGCTTGTGTCAAATGTTCAGGAATCATATTCCAGCTTTCAGTGAGTCGGACGCGTAAACAGCTCAGAGGGTACCGTAATGGACAGAAAGTCCAACGACAACGGTGGCGCGGAATTTAACGAATTCCGAGGACGGGAGTTCACCATGTGCGGAGCCAAGTGTGCAGGTGGGGCGTGGAAAGTGAGGATGCCCGGGTGATTCGCACCGGTGACGACGATGCGATCGAGGCGGCCGTGGATATCGTCCTGGCGAGGGTCATCGCGAAGAGCGCAGGCTGACCGTGGCGAACCGAAGCCTCGACGGCGCGTCGGTCATTGTCACGGGGGCCAGCGGCGGCCTCGGCCATCAGATCGCCCGCGGGCTGGCCGAGCGTGGAGCCCGGCTGACCCTGACAGCGCGCGACGCGAGCAAGCTCGAATCCCTCGGGATCGACGCCACCCTGGTATCTGCGGACCTGCGTGACGCGCAGGCGGGCGCGGTGATTGTCGGCGCCGCCCTCGCGGCCCACGACCGGCTCGACGGACTCGTCAACGCTGCCGGGGTCGTCGCGTTCGGTTCCCTCGCCGACACCGACGACGCCGTGATCGAAGACCTCTTTCTCACCAACGTTCTCGGACCGCTGTGGCTCATGCGGGCCGCACTGCCCGCCCTGACCGCATCGCGTGGATTCATCGCGAACATCAGCGCGGTCGTCGCCGAGCAGCCGCTTGCCGGGATGGCTGCCTACGCCGCGTCCAAAGCCGCCCTGACGGCCGCAGACCGGGCGCTGGCCCGCGAATTGCGCGCCGCAGGTATCAGCGTGACCGACGCACGCCCGCCGCACACCGAGACCGGCCTGGCAGAGCGCCCCATCGCCGGCACGGCGCCCCGGCTGCGCGAAGGCTTGCAGCCCGATGCCGTGGCGCGTCGCATCGTCGACGCCATCATCGCCGGTGAGCGCGAGATCCCCGCTGAGGCGTTTGCGCCCTGATGAGCTCGATGGTCAGCCCGCGCGCTGCGGAAACCGCACTTCGCGCGGCCGCGGCATGAACTCCAGCGACAGCAGGACCAGCAGCGCGGCCGGAATGTGGTGGCCACACAGCACCACGTAGCGCCGTTCGGCCAGCGCGTGGAACTTGCGCAGGTACCGGTACAGGGACTCCAGCCGGATCAGCGGGTCGAGCAGGTGGATCAACCGGACCGCTGCCCGCTGCGGCCAACCCGGGTCGGCGGCGTCGAAGATCTCCGGGAACGCCGCAAACGCCAGAGACAACCGCAGCGCCCCTCGCTCTCTGGCTGCCGCGATCATGTCGACGGTGAGCCGTTCGTCGACGCCGTTGGGAGCGTCGGGCCTGCGGAACGGCACGTCGAGGCTCACCTCGGAGCCTTCCCCGGCCGTGGCGTACCGGTGGAATGCCACCGCCCGCCCGCCCCGGTCGCGGGCCACCGCCAGCCTGACGCCGGGGTAGCGGCCCTGGAGAGCACCGTCGAGGTTCATGCAGAAACCGCGTTCGGTGCGTGCGGCGCGGTGCGCCGCGTAGAGCACCGCGGTCAGTTCGGCGGCGAGCGCTGCCCCGAGCCGCTGCTCGTCGATGATCTCAGTGGTCACCCCGACGTTGTGGGTGCGCTGGACCGCCTGGCGCAGGTTGCGGTACCGGCGGCCCGACATGCCGAAGTGGCGGACGTCGACCACCACGTCGCGGCCCATCGGTACCGCGAGCATCGGCTGCCCGACTGTGTCCTTGTGCCACAGCCCGAGGTGCTTCTGACCCCCGGCCAGAACGATGATCTGCCAGCCGCGGCTTCGGCACATGCGCACGAAATCAGCTGCCAATCCGGTGAATCGGCTCGGGTCACCGATCGGGTCGCCGCTGACGACGGCGAACCCCAGCCTGGTTCGGTAGGCGATCGCGGCGGTGCCCTCGGCGTTGAGGTGATAACTCTTGCTGGAGTGCATGGCGAAGGGCGCCAACGCATCCCCGCGGGTGGCGTCGACCAGCGACCACACCCGCGCGAGCAGTTCGGGCTGCGGTCGCGCCGCCGTAGGGGCCATGAGCGCCAGCCCGCTTCCCGCGACCAGTAGATTGCCGAGCCCGGCGAACCCCGTCACGTGCGCGGCCAGGCCCGTCGCCAGGACGGCGGCGGCGACGAGCGCATGCCCGGTGGTGACCGGCCTGCCCAGGACGACGCCGCGGGCGATCAGAGCGACCGCGACCAGCAGCGCGGCCCACCAGCCGAATCGCCCGGCCCCGACGTGGTCGTGGGCGAGGCGCTCGCGAGCGACCATCACCGCCAGCAGCGCTCCCGCACCCACCAGTGTCAGCACTCCGACGACGCGGACCGCGCGGGTCTCGGCCCGCACCAGGACACGTTCGCGGCCGCGCCCGGTCACGGCGTCCCCGGGGGGTGTCCGCCGATTTCCGCGAGCGCCAACCGGACCGCTTCGGGCACCGCGCGGGAGACGGCCGGGGTCAACCCGAGTCCGTGACCCGTGTCGACGACGTCGATCGCCAGCAGCACCACCTCGGCGGGCGCCCGGCCCAGGACACGGGCGAGCTCATAGGCGTTCGCAACGTCCATACCGTGTGAGCTCAACCCACTGCGTCCGCCGGCTCTGAGTTCGGCCAGGGCGCATCGCCGAACACGACCCGGCGTCGACGATGTCGCGACCGCGGCGTCGATCACGATCGCCAGGCTCGCGCCCGACCAGGCTTCCACCAGGCCCATCGGATCGGCGACACTGCCCACGACCACGACATTCGGCGGCGCACAGTCGGCCAGCGCCGCGGCGACGGCGGCACCGACCCCGTCGTCGCGGCGGTAGGGGTTTCCCAGACCGATGACGACGGCGCCCCCCCGGTCGACGGTCACCCCCGGTGCACCGTCAGCGTCAGGAAGTGGGTGGCGCAGGAGATGCAGGGGTCGTAACTGCGGATCACGCGCTCGCACAGGGCCGTCAGCGCGGCGTCATCGAGGTCGAGGTGGCCGGAAATCACGCGGGCTAGGTCGGCCTCGATGGCGGCCTGGTTCTGCGACGTCGGTGGGACGATCGTCGCGGCGGACACCATCCCGGCCGCATCGATCTCATATCGGTGGTACAGCAGGCCGCGGGGCGCCTCGCTGACACCGTGACCGACGCCGGCGCGCGCCGGGACGTCCACGAAGGGCTTCGCCGGTCGGCGGTAGTCGCTGATGATCCTCAGCGCCTCCTCGATCGCATACACGACCTCGACCGCGCGGACGATGATGCTGCGGAACGGGTTCCGGCATTCGGCCGACAAACCGGCGGCTGCGGCTGCGCGGGCCGCGACCGGCGACAGCGTCGACGAGTTCAGGCAGTAGCGGGCCAGCGGCCCGGTCAGGTGGCGGCCTCCGTCGAGGGTCGCGTGCAGCGCCGTGGAGTGTGAGACCTGCGATTCGCGCACATGCTCAAGGAAGTCGGGCAGCCCGAACGGCTGTCCGGCGCTGCGCGCGATGACGCCGTTCTCCAGCGGGTAGCGGCCGTCCTGGCGCAGGGCCAGCAGCTCGTGGTCGAGTTCGAGGTCAGGGAAGGTGAACCCGGATACCCACTCGACGGTGGCGACCGCGTCATCGAGGGCGCGGTGAAGCTGCTCGGCCAGCGGCGCCAACTGGCTGCGGGTGGGCACCGAGTAGAACCCGCCGACGCGGACGTTGACTGGGTGGATCGCCCGCCCGCCAACGAGTTCCATCAGCTGGTTGCCGGCCTTCTTCAGCCGCAGCCCACGCTCGACGGCGTCGCGGTGGTCGCGCGCCATCGTGATCGCATCTGGGTAGCCCAGAAAGTCGGGGGCGTGCAGCAGATAGATGTGCAGCATGTGGCTGTGGATCCATTCACCGCAGTACAGCAGTCGGCGCAGCTCGACGATGTCCGGGTCGATTTCGACGCCGCAGGCGTTCTCGATCGCGTTGCATGCGCTGGTCTGGTAGGCGACCGGGCAAATCCCGCAGATGCGGGCGGTGAGGTCGGGCGGCTCGGTGTGGGCGCGTCCCCGCAGGAAAGCCTCGAAAAACCTTGGCGGCTCGTAGATGTTGAGTTCGACGGTGTCCAGCACGCCGTCCTTGAGCGTGATGTGCAGCGCGCCTTCGCCCTCTACCCGCGTCAGCGTGCCGACGCTCAACGTGCGATTCCGCTCGGTCACCGCTCGCCCCTCTCGCCCGCAGACTCGGCGTCCCGCTCGGACGCGAAGGCCGCGACGTTGAACGTCGAGAACACCCGATCGACGTCGCCGTCGGACATGCCGTCGCGGCGCAGCAGCGGGATCAGGGTCGCGACCCGTGGCGCCGACGACGGGCCGAAGCAGCCGTAGCAACCGCGATTGTGGCTGGGGCACAACGCCCCGCAGCCGGCATGGGTGACGGGGCCCAGACATGGGGTGCCGTCGGCGACCATGATGCACGTCACGCCGCGCATCTTGCACTCGGTGCAGACCGTCTTGGCGGGCAATCGAGGTGTGCGCCCGATCAGCAGGGCCGACAGGGTGTCGAGCAACTGGCCGCGGTCGATCGGGCAGCCCGGCAGCTGGTAGTCGACCGTGACGTGCGCTGACGCGGGGGTGGAGGTAGCCAGGGTGTCGATGTAGTCGGATCGGGCGTAGACGACCGAGGTGAACTCAGCGACGTCGGCGAAGTTACGCAGCGCCTGCACTCCCCCGGCCGTCGCACAGGCGCCGATGGTGACCAAAACCTTTGATTGGGCGCGGATCTCGCGGATGCGCTGCTCGTCGCGACGGGTGGTGATGGAGCCCTCGACCAGCGACACGTCGTAGGGCCCAGCGACCGTGGCGCTGGAGGCCTCGGCGAAGTTGGCGATGCGCACCTCCTCGGCCAGGGTCAGCAGCTCGTCCTCGCAGTCGAGCAGGGTCAGCTGGCAGCCGTCGCACGAGGCGAACTTCCAGACGGCGAGGCTGGGTTTCATCTAGAGCTCCGAAATTCTGAGCAGGGGACCCGCGACGTCGTAGCTGACGACGGGCCCGTCGCGGCATACCAAAAGCGGCCCCAGCTGGCAGTGGCCGCACCAGCCGACCCCGCACTGCATGTTGCGTTCCAGCGACACCCGGACGTCGCGGGCGGCGACGCCCTTGGCCATCAGGGCCTGGGCGGCGAACCGCATCATCGGCTCCGGGCCGCACAGGAACGCCGTCGTGCGTTCGGGCGCGAGGGCGAGCCGGCGCAGCGGTTCGGTGACCAGGCCGACCTCGCCGTGCCAGCCCTGCACCGGCGCGTCGACGGTGACGCGCAGGTCGATCCCGGGGTCGGCCGCCCACGCCTCGAGTTCGGCGGCGTACACGAAGTCCGCTGGCGTGCGCGCGCCCGCGATGAGCGTGACGGTGCCGTGCCGGGACCGCCGCGCCAGCGCAGCTATCACCAGCGGGCGCAGTGGGCACAACCCCACCCCGCCGGCGACCAGAACGAGATCCCGACCGGCGGTGTCGTCGAGTCCCCAGCTGGTGCCGAATGGGCCCCGCACCCCGACGATGCTGCCCGGTTGAGCGTCGTGCAGCGCACGGCTGACGGCCCCCACCGCGCGGATGGTGTGCGTGATCGAGCCGTCGGTGACCGAGGGGTCGCCGCTGATCGAGATCGCAGCCTCGCCGACACCGAAGGCGTAGAGCATCATGAATTCGCCGGGCAGCGGCGCCGGCAGCGCACCGCCGATCGGGTCGAGGCACAGCGTGGCCGAGTCGGCGCTTTCCACGACGCGGCTGCGGACCCGGTACGGGACGGGCGCCATGAACGCGGTCCCTGTCCTCACGTCACTCACCGTCGGCCATCGTGTTCATCTCCGCGGTGATGTCGATGCCTGTGGGACACCACGCGATGCACCGCCCGCAGCCCACGCACCCCGACGTGCCGAACTGGTCGTGCCAGCTGCTGAGCTTGTGGGTGAGCCAGTGCCGATAGCGCGACGCCCCGGAGGATCGCACGCTGCCGCCGCCGTGCACGTAGGTGAAATCAGGCTCGAAGCACGACGCCCAGTGCTGCCAGCGTTCGGCGTGCGCCCCTGTCAGGTCACTGACGTCCTCGGTGGCGGTGCAGTAACACGTTGGGCACACCATGGTGCAGTTGCCGCACGTCAGGCAGCGGTCGGCCACTTCCTCCCACTGCGGGGATTCGCGCGATCGGATCAACAGGTCGCGCAGGTCCACATCCGGCATCGCGCGGCCCATGCGCTGCGCCGCCGCCTGAACCTCGGCGCGCGACTCGTCGACCTCGGACCCGCTGGCGGGCCGGTGCGGAACGTCTGCGAGGACCTCCGCTCCTTCCTGGGTGCCGACGTCGACAAGGTAGGTCACGCCTTCGCCGTCAGCGCGTTCGGTGAGCGCGAGGTCGTAGCCCGGCCCGGCCCCGGGGCCGGTGCCCATCGAGGCGCAGAAACACAGGCCGCCGGGCTCGGTGCAGTTCACCGCGATCACAAACGCCCGCTGGCGGCGTCCGACGAACGAGGTGTCGGGGTAGTCGCCGCGGCCGAGTACCCCGTTGAGGGTTGCGATCGCGGCGAGGTCGCATCCCCGCACCCCGAGGAAGGCGTAGCGCGGCGGCTGCTCGTCCATGACGTCGTCAGGGTCACCGCAGGGGTCCCCGGATCCGCCCGGGACACGGTCGCCGGACCACAGCCGTCGCCGCGGTGGGTGCAGGAATTGCTTCCACGACTGCGGACCCGCCGAGTGCCCGAACGCCGCGCCGTCGTCGCGCCGGCGCAGTCGGTACCTGCCCGGGGCCACGTCGACGCCCCATCCCCACGGCAGGTCGGCGGCCGACTCGAGTTCGTCCAACACGATCGCGTTGTCCCGCAGGGTCGGCCCGACAACGCGATAGCCCCGCCCGGCCAGGGCCTCGACAAGTCGGGCGAGGGCAGCCTTGTCCAGAACGGCAACGTCGGGACTCATCGACCCATCATCCGCGATTCGCGCCGCGGGGCGCTACGGGGCGCTATGGGGCGAGGTGCTGCCCGTGATCCACCAGCCACTCGACGACGTCGTCGAGTTCGCGTCGCGGAGTCGCCGGCAGCGGATCGGCGTTGATCGGCGCCCAGCCCACCCGCAGCAGCATCTGTGGGTAGTCGGAGTCTCCGAAGATGTCCGAGCGGACGGCCTGGCGGGTATCGGCCGTCTCCAGTGGCTCGGTGACCGGACAACTCGCCAGTCCCGTCGCCGTCGCCGTGAGAAGCACGGCGCTGGTGGCCTCGCCGGCACGCAAGCGCGCCATGGGGTCGTCGGCCCGGGTGCCCAGCGCCAGAACGACGGCCTTGTCGTCGGCCGCCGACGACTCCGGCGGCATGGGCAGCGCCGGGCCGGCGAAGTGACGGCCCGGTATCTTCGCGTTCGGGTCCGGCGCCGGGGTGTTGCGCGCCGGGACGCCCGCGACCGCCGCGTGGCGCCCGCTCCACGCGGCGAGCTCGGCCAGGTAGTCACGATTGAGGTGGTCCTGAACCGACCGGATGACGATGTCGTGCAGGGTTTTGATGTCTGTGGCGTCATCGAGCAGGCACAAGCGCACACCGTGCCGGGCCGCCCGCGCGGCCATCAACGCGATGTCGCCCACCGGCACAGGCCAGTGGTTGTAGTGACGGCGGTCGGTGCGCCGCCGCGGGATCGCCGCGGCGAGCGCCACATCGACGGAGTCGGCGGGATGGGCGGCCACCTCGATGGCAGCGAGGTGATCGGGGTCGGCCGGGTTCGGCAGCCGGGTGACCTTGGGCCGCCACCCGACGGCGGCGAGGGCGACGGTGCAGTGATGCAGGGCCGAGCCGCAACTGAGGATCAGGTCGCGGCCGTCGGGGTCGGTGTTGGGTAGTTGGCGGGCGGGGTCAGCATAGAGGTGCAGGCTCTTCGCCTCCACGCGCCACCGCCAGGGTTGGGTGTTGTGCACCGACGGCGCGCGACCCGCGAGCGTCAGGACCGTCCGAATGGTCCCGACGTCGGGAAAACGCGCAGTCATGACCCTGTTCCCATTCGGTCGTCCCCTTCGGCGAATCTCTGCGCCTCTCAGGATGGCGCGATCGACGCGACGGCACGAGGGCACGAGGGCACCAGCCGAAGGGACTTTGTGCCAATCCGGGACGCAGGCTCGCCACTACGCAGGGGCGGTTGGTGGTGCTGCAGCGGGCGCTCCGCGCGCCGCGACCCTCCCCGCCATCGAGGCGATGGCGATCGTCAGCAGGGCGCCGAACATCAGCGCCGAGGCTTCGCCGGGGACGAGCAAGTGCTGCTCTGTGCCGATGGTCGCCGCGGCCACCGGCACACCGAGTTGCGCGGCCGACAGTGCCCCGAACATCAGCGGCTGGCCGAACACCCGTCCCGCGCAGTGCGCCAGCACCGCGCCCAGGCCCAGGCAGAGCCCGAGCAGGGCCAACTTCGGGTGCGACGCCAATTCGCGCACCTGCAGCGATGCGCCCAGCCAGACGAAGAACAGCGGTCCGAAGAATCCCTCGGTGATCCCGAACAGCTGACGCGCCAGCCGCCGGGGCTCCCCGACGGAGGCGATCACCAGGCCCAGCGCGAAACCTGCCATCAGGATCGACACGTGGGCGTAGACGGCGAGGGCCGACAGGGCGAACAGGGCCAGCAGATTGCCCCGCAGTTCCAGGGCGAGCTCGTTTTTCTTCGAGTAGGCATGCAGGCGCTCACGCCAACCCCGGCGGTCGAACTCGCGCTGCCCCAGGAACAGCAGAATCGCGCAGCCGGTGATCGCCAGCACGCCCAGCGCCGCCTGCGCGGCTTTGCGGGGGTCGATGGCCAGGGGCAGCAGGACCACACTCGCGGCGTCGGCGATCGCGATCTGCGCCGTCACCGCGAGCACACCGCGTCCCTGCAAGCGCAGGGAGCTGATCACCGGCAACGCCACGGCCGCCGACGACGAGGCCATCAGCACGGCGTACAGCGCCGGGTGGCCCGTGCCGAACGCCTTTGCCAGACCGATGCCGAGCGCTGCCGCAGCCGCGCCGCCCGGCACCACCCGGCCGAGCGCCTCCGGTATCACCGAGCGCAACGCGCCGCCGCGGACCGGCACGTGGGTGCCCACGACGAACATGACGAGCGCGAAGCCGACGTTGGCCAGAAACTTCAGGGTCGGGTCATCGACGTCGACGACGCCCAGGCCGGTCCTGCCGACGACGAGGCCGGCGCCCAGCTCGCCGATGGTCACCGGTATCCACAGCCGGGGCACCGAGGACAGCAGTGGTCCCGCGAACCCGACGGCGGTGAGCAGCGCCAGGGTCTGGAAGCCGAAACCGTGCGCCACGGACTCATTCTGCACCGCCGATACACTCGAGCGACCATGAGGAGGATCCACCCGGCGCCGTCACGGTGAAGAAATCTGATGCCTGACCCCTTGATGCACCCGCGCGTCGGCCTGCACCAGGTGGCATTCCTCGGCGCCAGCACAACAGCGTTCGTCGACCACTGCCGCACGATCGGCGTGCAGAACATCACCCTTGTCACCTCCACGCTGATGCAGCCCGACGGGGTGGACGAAGCGCGGCGAGCACTCGCGAGCGGTGGGCCGCGGGTGGTAGCGGTCAATCACCCGTTCGCCACCTTCCCAGACCTCGAAAACGACAGCGGTGAGGCGGCGGAGAGATTGCTGCAGGCGATCGACATCGCTGGCGCCCTGGGCGGGCGATACGTCTATCTGCTGACGGGCGGACGCGGATCGTTGACCTGGGAGCAGGGAGCTGGACGCTTCGCCGAACTCGTCGCCCCCCGCCGGGCTGCCGCTGCGGCGCGCGGCGTGACGTTGCTTGTTGAAAACGCCTCGCCGTTCAACGCCGACATCCACATGGCTCACACACTGGCCGACGCGATCACCCTGGCGGACATCGCCGGCATCGGTGTCTGTATCGAACTGCACGCCTGCTGGGCCGAGGCCGGGCTGAGGCGACTGATCGAGCGCGCGATGCCGATCACCGGCCTGATACAGGTCAGTGATTATGTGCTGGGCGATCGTTGCGCGCCCTGCCGGGCGGTGCCGGGCGACGGCGCGATCCCGCTCGAACGCATCCTTGGCGATGTTCTCGACGCCGGCTATACCGGCGCGTTCGATCTTGAGCTGGTCGGCCCGCGCATCGACGCTGAAGGTGCTCATGCCGCCACCATGCGCGCGGCAGAAAACCTGTCGAGAATACTGAGCCGGCTGGGAGCCTGACGTGAACGAGAGGAAGCCATGACCACCGACACCATTCTCAAGGCCGCGACGATCATCACGATGGATGACGCCACACCGCGGGCGCGGGCGTTGGGCATCGACTCGACCACCGGCCGGATCACGGCGATCGGGTCGCTGGGGCACGTGCAGTCCGCGGCGCCCGGCGTCGCGGTGACCGACCTGGGCGACACGGTGTTGATGCCGGGGTTCGTCGAGCCGCACAGCCACCCGGTGCTGTCGGGGATGGCGACGCAGAAGCCAGCCTATTGGATTTCGCCGAACGTCGGGATCCGCTCCTGGGACGACGTGAAGGCGATCTTCGCCCAGGCCGACGAGGAGAACCCGCCCGAGCAGGTGTTGGTGTTCAACGGGGTCGACCGGCTCCTACAACAGGCACCGATGCCGACGCGG
>Ga0164296_1002895_pt1 | contig 16620 bp, 21 predicted proteins | sample GEODES057metaG_FD_113533 | JGI IMG/M metagenome (GOLD analysis project Ga0164296, IMG submission 113533) | Dystrophic lake water microbial communities from Trout Bog Lake, Wisconsin, USA - GEODES057 metaG | ecosystem: Environmental > Aquatic > Freshwater > Lake | place: USA: Trout Bog Lake... | reverse complement strand
GGTCTGTATGCCCAGATCCAGATGATTGTTGCTACCAGTCTGGGTAATGGCCAATTGATTGTTGTTGCCGTATATTCGGGCATTCACAGTGTTATCGTTGGCATTGGGCAGGGGTTGTATACCGCGCACCACGTTGCCATAACCTGATTGGGTTATATTGATCGTGGAATTGTCACCGGTTTGGTCTATGTAGATGCTGTTATCGGCTGCTCCTGCTATACCCGTTATCGCTAGCATTGTTATTATTAGTTTGGCTAGTCTTGTTTTCATTGCGTTTTCCTTTTGGCTCTTTTGGCCTTTTTGCGACTCCTAATCGTTCGCTGTCTGTAGATTTTTCAATCTATCTTGTTTTACAAATCCCTTGACTCCCGAATCGGTTTGTATTTGTACTACATCTTTGAATTGCGTTTTGGTCACTGTTGCCACTTGGTTGGCCAAAACTACCACATACGGGCCATACACAGGCCCATCGAGATTGGATTTTGTTGTGTACACTCGAGTATTTTTTACAAAATACATTTTGTCCAACTTGGCAATCTCAATTTTTTCTTTTTTTGGTTCTACAACTTCCACAGCTTGTGTTGGCTCAGCCGCTGGGACTGTTTCCGCCACAGTAGCCGGCGGCGTGATCTGCACTCGTGGTTGTTCGGGTTTGCGATAATCCCATACGCCCTTGCGCTCACCTTCGCGTATGATTTCAACCACTGCGGCTTCCACTGCTGTTTTCACTGCCAAGGTACCGGGTTCATTTATGGTCAATCCAGTTTCAAATTGGAATATGCCGGCTGTGGCACTGACAGCTCCGGTGGTGCCATCAAACACCTGGCTTACAATGTTGCCACCAGGTTCGATGCTTTTTAACACAGCAAAACTGTCCGCGGTACTGTAGATGATCTTGGTCACTGTGACCGCAGCCACTATCTTGCCAGTGTTGACTGCTATGGCCCTGAGGCTTATGGTCACCACATCTTTGCTGTATTGTGTACTAGGACCTATGCCCAAGAAGTTATATCCTGTGCCACCCGATTCTACACTGCTGTCATAGCCAATGATACCGCCTTCGAATATGATGCCAGCAAACAGCATGGGCATGAGAGGTTTGGCTTCTTTGCCTTCGTAGGCTTCACGCATCTGTTTGATGATCAAGCGTTCTTTGGTCAAGGCGTCTAGATTGTTGCGTTCGACCACATCAAACCATTGGCCGTGTCCCACATCCTGTAAGGCCTTGATCAAGAACACATCAGCACCTTGTGTGACCGCGGTACTGAAGCTGGCAATACCTGGAGTGGGTTTACGTTGTCCAGTTTTGTCGGTAAACTGATACACAGCCACGCTGAGCTTGGGGCCAGCCGGCAAAGGCACAGAATCAAATTCTCGTTGTAGTTTGGTTGGCACCAGTTCAGGCTTGTGCTCAACACCCATTTTCTGCGTGGTAGCACAACCAGATAATATAGCCGCAAGCACCAAGGATAATAGTATTTTCATGTCAGTTGGTCATTGTAAAACTGCCCAAGGGCACAGTTATAGTGGTTATGTTGCCCACATTGTCAGTTACCTGTAGCAGTATCTGATTGGGATTGGTTGGATCTTTGCTCCAGCGTATGGTATTGCCTTGGAAATTCATGGTTCCGCCGCAGGGTTGTCCTGCGCTACAGTTGTTGTTGGCAAACATGGCAGTGGCCAAGTTTTGGCTGATCTGTGCGTAGATTCTTGATTCCAGATTGGTCAAAAATTGGTTGATGGGATTACTGGCCGCTGTGGCTATCGCCTGTTGTTGTGCTGATTGTAGCGCACTTAGCACAGCCTGTTGTCTAGTATACTGTTCATTTTCTATGGTCAGCTGATATGTACCATAGCCCGAACCGTTGAAACTGGGGCTTTTGAATGTGAAATCTGGCAACGGCGCCGCGATGGCATCGCTGACCAAAACCAGCAATATCAGTAGTTTGTTGATGTTGTGCATGTATTGACTCCTGTTAGTATTTAACTGGAATGCCTGGTATTTTAACTTGCTGTTTAACTGTGCAAATAAGTATGTCATGTTCTCTACAGCAACTTTGCAAACTTCCGACATCAAAGAACTGCATCAAACAGTGGTTCGATCTCGAGACCACCTAGAAGAATTGGGCTGGCTGGCCCAGGCCACCCTGGATCAATTCAGCCTGCATTATGAAGCCATACTGGCCATGTCGGCCTTGCACATATCTGTGATCCGGATAGACGGCTGTGTGGCCGGCGCAGTCGAGTTGCAGGACCACGGTCACTACCATGTGATTGGTTATTGGTTGGGGGTAGATTATCGCGGATCAGGACTGGCCACTCGGGCTGTTCAGCAGGTGCTGGATCAGTATCCTGGTACGATCAGGGCCGATACCCTGCGACGCAATCCGGCCAGCGCACGAGTGCTGGAACGATTGGCATTTGTGTTGACTCACTCAGACAGCGAGCGTTGCTACTATGAGCGTGCTAGTGTGCAAACAATCGATATACCCGACGCCATTCTTGCAAAGTAACAGGTTGCATGCCTCTTGCCATCCTGCGTTGATTGAACTTGGTCAAACTGTGTTGCATGCTCATAACAATCTCCTGGTTATACTAATATAACGCCTTTGAGACCGAACAAGTTGACAGCGATCAACCAAAAACTTTTATCATTATTGCCAACGAATCTGATCGATCAGCCGCAAGGTGCGTTGTTTGTACCAAGAGTACATGCCAGATCTGGCCACGTCTAGATTGCGCCAGAATCGGTCCTGGTTGGCCTGCCACAATGCCTTGGCCAGATCCGGCTGAGTCAGGATAGCTCGATTTAGATCAATGGCCTGTGTGATTCTATCTACCGGATTAGTTGTTGAATCATAACTGTGATCAATAATGTCATCAAACATGTCAAACCCAATCTCTCTCAGGTGTGCCACAGCTCCGGCACCGGCTATCAAGATAGGAAAATTGAATGCGTAAAAACTGTGATGCGTTTTTTCAGTCAACATGAATGCTGGAGTGACAAAACTGCTTTCGCATATGATTTCCACAAAACTGTCTCGGTACTTGTGTCTCAGTTGACGATTGAAATTGGAGAAATTGTCGTTGGAGTTGTTGGGTGCGTAGATGCGATAATCGTCCACAACCAGTGACTGATTGGAATAAAATCGTTCATAGCCGCGTTGCATGATCGGCTCAACATGCTGATTGTGGCTGTCAAATTCCCATTGGATACGTTCTCGGAAATTTTCCGATTCCGGCTGTTCCTGTACACCGATTCCCAGGAACGTGATCAGGCCATGTTGATCCAGATCCTGTCCAAATAGATAGCTCAACAACACCACTCTATGATCTCGCACGTTGCGATTGAGGCTGATAAATGTCTTGGTGCTGGCAAAATTTTTGTCTGCTACTGGTTCTAGTCGTCGATATTCGATCAATTGATTGACCCAGTCTCCGCCCCAGGGTATGATCTGCACATTGGGTTCCTGTAACTCCAGATAAAGATTCTCCAGACTGGTAAAAATCACAAACATGGTGTCAGGGTATCGTCGCACACACCGTACAATCAGATCCACCCCGGCTTGCTGAGTGTGTTGCCAATGGCTGTATCCTTTCCACAGATCCAGCAGGTCCTTGATGCCAATGATCACAGTGGAGGATTGGAATAGCGTATTTTCAAAAAAAGATTCCAACCGCTCAGGAGGTGTACCCCACATGTAGTAGGATTCACAATCGCGCCCGGGACCTTTGGTGACCAGTTCTTGAAACAGGTACAGAGTAAACTCATCGTTGGGAGGTCGGCTTATGATTTTTAACATGCTAGATCGGATATCTGATGGAACGCCAGTTTGCATACAGCATCAAGGCCTGGTCTGGATTGGCCGTTATTGACATAGATTCACACAGGTCTCGATATTCGGCCAAGAATTCTGATTGGTTGATCAGCATGCGATCTAGATCGATGCATCGATCGCTACAGTGCTGTGCGATGTGATCGAATTGTTGAGCCTCCCGATCGCGCCATTGGAATCCCAACTGTTCCTGTTGTTGTGCGACCCAGTCATCATGCATGCGCAACTGTACATGATATATTCCATGTGACCAGGGCTGTGGATCTTGTTTGGCAAACTTGGCACCGGCCAGATCAATTCGAGTGTTGATCTGGTATAGATTTTTAACAAACTCGTGCGGATGTATGGCATGTATCACAGTGTTGTAGATCTCGCCCGACACCCGATTGAGTTCCTGTAGTTGATCGGCCTGATAAAAATCCGACCAAGCACGATGGTACTGTTGCCAGCTGGAAAATTGGGCAGCCTGATCAAATCGATACAGTGCAACACGATCAAGATCCGGTGGAATAGCCAGCTTCTGACGCAACAAATGTTCCACGGTGGTCTTGGGCATCTGCGGTATGGTCTCGGTACTCAGGCCGAATAGTCGTGACAGGAAATTTCCAGCATGCCCGGGCATGTACACGATCATTATGTATTTCACGGCAACTCTCAGAGTCTATGAAGCGATATTTATATCGCCAAAAACAGAGTCAAATATCTTGTGTGCATTGACAGTGCAACCATAATACTGTATACTGTATTAGTTACAATACAACATCAAGGAAACCGACATGAGTAAACCAGCACCTAAAAAAACCCAGACAGCCTCACAGTTGAGCCGTACCTTGAGTGGGCAGATCAGCAAACAGGAAAAACTCAGTCGCGCCTTTCGGGCCATACGCACTGCCCAGGCGTTGACACATCAGGCCATTCGCGAATTTGATCGTAGACCGTTTGTTTGATCTACTAATGAATTACAACAAGTTTGGTCGAGATGGTTGCTGTTCGAGCCTGGATAACCTTCTCCCAGGCTAGGGCCAGGACGAACTCATCAAAATGTCTAATCGTGGTTGTAGTACCATCATTGTTGTTTGTTATACTGGTGGGTTGGACAAAGCTGAGTCCAGCAGCAGATAGATCTGCCAGATAGACTGCACCAGGAGCAAGATTTCCGTTGGAATCAAACTGCATTTCAGCAGTATGACTTACTGTTGTTATTTGATATGGCATTTCAAGTCTCCTGGTAACTGATATTGTTATTTATCAAAATTTCACTAGAATGTGAGACGATAGTGTTTTGATCTAAACTGTCGTATGCTGAAAAAATTGTTTGGATCCTGTAACAGATACTTGCCGGCACTGTCAGTGACCACACTGTTGATTCCGGCAAGATAATTTTTTACCACTCGATCGTTGAAACCATCTTCGAACCATTGCCGAAATCGACCGTGATGGAAATATTTTTCAAATCTTCCGGTGTCAGACAACGTAAGTACCGATGTGAAATTTCCTTGGTGTGAGTGGTGACTGGAATTGAGGTCACCAAATCTTCCACAACCGTGGATGCTGTAGTCAAACCAGCTGAACCGAGTGGCATTGTGAACCTGATTGTAATCGGCCAGCTGTTCGGGTCGGGTCGCTTGCGGGCGAAGGCTTTTCACATAGTTCAGCAACATGTAGCTTTGTTTGACATGCAGCTCTGGCAAAGCAGGATCTAGATAAAAACACACCAATCGCGGCTCGCCCATGGGTCTACAAAAATTTTCGTCATCCTGGTACGAATAGACACCAGTGTGATCAAAATGCAGTCGAGGTTTTTCCAGTCCTATCACGGCTACAAAATCGCTAGTATCCAGGATTTTTTCCACGTGTGCCAGGCTAGGAGCATCACCAGCGTTGGCGAGTCCCCATTGGTATCGCATGGGTTTTTCCCAGATCCAGTTTTCGTTGCTGTATGTTGAATCGTTGGTCAGGAATTCAGACTCGTGTCTGTACACGATTTTGGTATCGCTGTGAAATCCTCCGTTGTGCAACAGTTCCAGCACCGGTTGTTGTTCGTGTGATTCATATTCGTGCAGTCTGATGTAGACCAAATCGATGAATATGTTGTTTCTTTTAAAAACCTGGTACATGGTATAGCTGTCAGTGCCGCCACTGAAGAAAAACACTATGGGTTTTTTCATGGTTGCGATCTGCAGAGCCCGGATATCTAACAGTTGGTCCCACGTGGTTTCTGGCTCTTGGCTCCAGTCACATTGGTCAAATGCTTCATCGTAAAGATTGAATCTTATCTGCAGATCATGTTTGGATGCGTGGCTGGCTGCTAGGAATTTGTTGAAAAATGTCTGATTCCTTACTTGATAATATATGTTGGACATGTGCCAATTCTGTAGTGTGTTGTACAAATATTTATTGGTACGGGTACCTCAATAAATAAAATCCAAATCACTCAATGAACTGGATCAACAAATATGAAAAAGATAATTTTACTGATGTCAATTTTTTTATCGGTCACCTGCTCGGCTGAGTCCTTGCGCATCATGGTGTCGTACCCGGCCGGAGGCGCTGGGGACCTTGTGGCCAGGTTCGTGCAACAACAATTGAACAGTCAAGGCGATACTGTGATGGTGTTAAATATGCCTTCGGCCGGTGGCCAAATGGCTGTCAAAGAATTCGCCAGATCTCCAGCCGATGGCACTGTGTTGTTGTTGACTGGAAGCGGACCGATGGTATTCAAACCATTGGAAAATCCAGAGCTGAGAACCACAGTGGACTCGTTGACACCCATGATGTATACTGCCGAACTTGTTTATGCGGTAGTGGCCAGTAAAAAAAGCGGAATCACATCCTGGGCACAGCTGGAACAACAGGCTCGTTCTCGACCAATCGCAGCGGGCAGTTCCAGTGCTACTAACACCGCAATTGCCAAGGCGATTCTCGGTCGCATGGATGTGACCTATGTGCCCTACAATGGTGATACTCCTGTGGTACAGAATCTTCTCAGCAACACCCTAGACATAGCATTAGTGACCTACGCCAGTGTGTATGAACAAATTGTGAGCAACAATGTTGTGCCCCTGGCCTTGACTGAAGAATACCATAACAACAACGATGCTGTCAAAATACCCAGTCTAAAAAAACTAGGCCAGGATTTTGACTATACTGGTTTTTATGCCATGTACCTGCCACCCGGGACCGCTAGCGATATACGAGACCATTGGTACAAAAAAATGACCAAGATATTTGATTCTGCGGAAGCACGCGAATTTTATCAGATGCATCAGATGCTGTTGCCCAGGGCAACAGACTATCGTGCGCTCGATTCCAAGGTACGAGCCGACACAGCACGATGGCACGATCTTTATCAGCATTGAGCTTGAGTATCAATCAGCCGATGGGAAGGACTCGAATTATTATGATTATTATAAAAAGTAAATAGTTTACTTTGAACATGTTGATCTGGCACTATTCTAGAATCTAGTGTAATATATTATATCATTGGTCAATTAAATTTTAATTTTGAAAGAACAACAAATGTCAAAACCATTGATTTTTCTTGGATGCAGTCAAATGCTTCCAGATCTAATAGAACAGTTTGAAAGAAACGGATTCAAAGTTCATGGCATAATTGATCAAGACTACTACGGCAACACCGCAGATATCCACGGAGTACCGTTTATAGCATCCGAATCTGCCTGTGATTTTGAACAATTGAAACAACAGTATGATTTTTTTGTAGGAATCAATCCGGTTCCTTCCGTTGTGCGCAATGTTGAGAAAAGAATCAAATTTATAGATTTAGTAGATCAACATCAATTGACCTGTGCAAATTTAATACAGAGTACCCGAAGTCAGATCAGTAGAACAGCTAAGTTTGGACAGGGGGTGTGTGTATCAAACTTTGTAGACATATACTCGGATACAGAATTCGGTGATCACTGTTTTATACATGGAGCCACCGAGATTGCGCACGGAGCCAAGATAGGCAAAAACGTAACAGTTCAACATGGATGTTTTGTTGGAGGAAACACAGAAATTGGAGAAAATACCTATGTGGGTGTTGGTGTACGACTCATGAAAGTTGGCGGTAGCATGCGAGTTGGAAAAAATGCAGTAATACATCCGGGACTCATAGTGCTACGCGATGTTGAAGACAACGAAATTGTCAGCTTGGCTGAAGGCAACACTCGACGAATTTATCAACAACGAGAGATATCGAATGTTTAAAAATATTTCCAAGTTTGTCTGGTTTGTCTGGATGCCTGTGCTTGTGTTGGCCGGAAGTGCTGTCTACATGTTGGCCATAGGTATAATTGCTGCGCATTATCTTTGGGCCACTCTGATTATGTGGATGTTGGTATGCGGACTAGGCGCCGAAGTAGGGTATCATAGAGTGTTCAGTCATAGAACGCATCATCTGCCAGCCTGGAAAGAAAACATCATATTATTCTTTGCTGTGTTTTCGGGTCAGGGGTCCAGCATCATGTGGACCGCACTGCATAGAGGATACCATCATTCACACTGTGATACCAAAAGAGACATCCACAGCCCGGTAGCACACGGATTTTTTCATGCTTTTGTTGGCTGGTATTTTCAAATCACCCAGAACAACATGATGATCAACATCAAGTATGCGGTTGATCTTTTGCGAAAACCCAATCATGTATGGTTTCATAGAAATCAATTGAAGATCATGTGGTTGGTTCCTTTGATAGTATGTGTAGTGGATTGGCGCCTGGCATTCACTGGATTTTTTTTAGTAACCGGCATATCATTTTTTCATGCCAACATTACCAACACAGTGGGACACATACGCAGCGGCATTGGCTACAGAAATTTTGAAACTCAAGACAGAACCTACAACAACATCTTGACCGGATATCTGACCTGGGGAGAAGGTTGGCATAACAATCATCATCATAGCCCGGGCAGTTATGATTTTGGTTCAGGCATCAGCGGTCGTTGGTGGGAATTTGACGCCTGCAGGATATTCCTGCCATTTTTAAAACTATAGGAGACGGTATGACAGTAGCGCAACAGGTAATACAAACAGTGGCACAAACCCTGGGACTGCCTCCGGATCGAGTCAAATTGACCAGCAACATCACTGATGATCTTGATGCCGACAGTATCGAGTCCGTGGAATTGATCCTGGCCATCGAAGACTGTTTCCGCATTGAAGTTCCCGATGAACTGGTGAATCAGATCAGCACTGTGCAACAAGTTTTGGACCTGGTGCTTCGGTTGACCAGCAAAGAATGAGCCAGATCTGATCAGTCAGAGTTCGATATTATAAAAATAAATAGTCCTATGTCAAACTTTGAATATATCGACCTACCACCTATTCCGGAATTTCTATGGCCAGAGATATATTTGGCAATAGATAACAATCAGTCGTACTCGACTCCCACGTGTACCACGTATAGTATTTGCGAAGCAACAAAAAATCTGTATGATTTCGTATCAACAATTTTTGATCCCGAAATCTACACCTATAACATGGTCAATGTGCAACAGTTCATTGATAATGGCATAAAACACATTGATAGCCGTAGAAATTTAACCTATAATTTTTTGATAGATCAAGGGAATCCCACAGTTACCACCAATTGGTACCGGGATCAAGCAGATACAGTGCCGTATGAAAGTCATGTGATCGAACCACTAAGGTGGCACAGACTCAAGGTCGACGGATACCACCAGGTTGCAGGATTCCGACCAGGTGACCGAAGACTGGCCGTTTGTGTGTTTGAAAGCTTCAAACACACACCAAGATTAACATCGCTGTAGCATCAACATTGTGTGAGTTGGAAACGTATAGTTGTTATGGTTGACATACAATGTCAAAGTCAATTATAATTATTGCTAAGATACAATTTTTACCCGCATTGAGTTTGACGTATTTGTCCAATAACATGCAGTTAATCAACTACTTGGTTGACAGAGATATAAATAGATCGTACAATCATTGTATAGTATAAAATTTAATGGAAAAGCAAATGTCGCACATACGATTACATTCGAAGTTTAATTGCACCAAGCAGATAGGCGTGGGCGCCTATTGGTCAGCGATTAGTCTGACGAATGATCGCGCACCGGCAGAGCAGATCTGGGTTCATGAAGGATGGAATAGTTAGGTAAAATTATTCCGCAAACTTCAAGAACCCTGGAACTAACAACTCCGGGGTTTTTTGTTTTAAGTGTCTCGGAAACGAGGTCCATAACAAGGCACTATAAAGACAGCATGTTGAACGGGCGGGTACTAGGATGGAGTCTCTCTTGTGAGATGAAAAATCAGTATATAGTAAAGCACACTGAAAGTGGCAAGCCGGACCATGGTCCCTCGGGGATCTCGGACAGTGTGCTTTACTATACACATTCTGGAACCTGGTGGGAGTGAAATGTCCGTGGCGGAGTGTGTTAAAATCTATTCCCTGGTACTCTAATGGTAAGAGACTTGACTGTTAATCAAGCGTAAGGCGAAAGCCATATAGTGGTTCGAGTCCACTCTGGGGAGCCAAACATGCAACTTTAGCTGATGTAGTTATAGCGGTGGCTCTAAGAGCCATTGAACTAGGTTCGATTCCTAGAGGTTGCACCAATAGATAAATATCTAAATGTATATTTGTATAGCCGGAGATAGTTGGGGTTGTGGTGAATGGGGCAAAGACAGTCAGAACAAATATTCTGTATTGCATCATGGCCTTGAACAATATCTTCGAGAAAGAGGACACAACGTTGACAACTTCTCAAAAGGTGGAAGTTCCAATAACGAATCTATAGACACAATATTGTCTAATAACAATGTCTATGACTATGTCTTTTGGTTTCAGACAGATCCACTGCGTGATCTTCGACCATACGACGTCTTTAAGAACAAGATGTCTTACGAAGAACTTGTTGAAATTGGCAATAATCTTTTAGACACCAGTTACAGTAGATTGAATAAACCTATCTACTGTATCGGTGGGTGTAGTAAATTGAATTTAGATTTAATGTCTAAATACGCAAATCTAATTCCGCTGATACCTAGCATACCAGAAATGCTGATAAAAAATTTTGAACATCCTGCTATTTGGCAGAGTGATTGGGTTCGGGTAATTAATCGACAATTTGATTTAAAATCGATATACAAACTACATGCTGACAAGATGAAACAAGATAGTTTAAGGGATGAAAAAGATCTATTTTGGCCCGATGGCGGTCACGCTAATCGCAAAGGCCACAAAATTGTCTGTGACGTTATCTGCGACAAATTATCGCTTTAGGCCCTGGTAGACAAATTGGCAAAGTCGTCTCTCTCAAAAGGAGAAATTTAAATGTGAGTTCGATCCTCACACACGGAGCCAAACAATTTGGGGGCAGTAGTGGGCTACGGGTATCCCTTGCAAGGATGCTGTCTAGAAGGATTCGATTTCCTCGGTCTCCACCAAGTTTTTAGGCTTGACGCTGAAATGGTTTCAGCCCGCTACGACATAGCGAGTTAGGTGGTTCGATTCCACACTAGCCCACCAATTTTTAAATATGGAGCAGAAGCATCAATGGTGATGCAGCAGACTGTAAATCTGTCGCCGCTGGCACGCCTGGTTCGATCCCAGGATGCTCCACCAAGCGGGTATCGTAAAATGGTATTACCCTAGCCTTCCAAGCTAGAGTCGCGAGTTCGATTCTCGCTACCCGCTCCACTAGAAGTATAGCATAGAGGCTAATGCAACGCCTTCATACGGCGGAGACCGTTGGTTCGAATCCAACTACTTCTACCAACACTAACTCAAGGATGGTCATGTATCAAGCAATCAATATCGATGCAGTCAAGAATTTCATACAAGCGCAAACGCCAGAGACCAGAATCTATATCGGCGGCGACAGTGAACGATTTCGAATGAACGGCCAATGGTACGCTGACTATACCTTGGCCATCGTGGTACACATCAACGGCAACAACGGTTGCAAGATCTTTGGAGAAACACAGCGCGAACAAGACTGGGATCAAAAACGAGACCGTCCTCGCATGCGACTCATGAACGAAGTGTACAAGATCGCTGAACTGTATCTCAAACTGACCGATGTGCTGGAAGATCGTGCCGTGGAAGTACATTTAGATATTAATCCCGATGAAATGTACGGATCCAGCTGTGTGATACAGGAAGCTGTGGGTTACATACGTGGCATGTGCAACGTGATACCTGTGGTCAAGCCCCGAGCATTCGCTGCCAGCTGTGCAGCTGATCGTATGAAAATGATTTTGGCAGCATAAAGTTTCGCCCCATTAGCTCATCTGGTAGAGTACCTGTTTTGTAATCAGGATGTGGTCTGTTCGAGTCGGACATGGGGCACCAGTGTTAACACGGCCCTCCTCTGTTGCTTGACTGGACAGCTGGAGGGTTTTTACGCCTCGTTGGTTTGATTCCATTCTGGGGCAACAAGTTTTGAAGAAGCCTGGTTCAAATCCGGCCTGCCGGGAAACGGTTAACAGTCCGTCCTAGCGGTAGATTAATAATTGATAAATCATCAAATTCAACAATCTCGGGTTCGCCTAATCTGGTTATGGCACCTGGTTTGGGACCAGGAAAAATGAGAGTTCAAATCCCTCACCCGAGACCATACATAGCCTGGCTAGCTCAAAAGTAGAGCACACGACTGATAATCGTGAGACAGAGGAGCATTACCTTTGCCAGGTACCAAGCAGTCGACACCTCGTTAGTTTAATGGTAGAACTCCATCCTTACACGGTGGTTACGGTGGTTCGATTCCATCACGAGGTACCAACAATGGGTCCTTAGCTCAATTGGATAGAGTTCTGGTCTTCGAAACCAGCGGTTGGCGGTTCAAGTCCGTCAGGACCCACCATTTTAAAAGGAAAGTAACATGCATGATTATACAGCAAAAATTGCTCGAGCAGATCTAGTACACGGTGCCTACTACACCGGGCGATGTCGTAATGCCACAGTGGCTCGCTGGAATGCCGATGAAGGACAATTTTATCATTGGCGTTACAAGTTTGGATGGCATGTGGACTGTATACGTCATCCAGAAGATGAGCAGTATTTTGATGTGTTTGTGGTAGAAGCCCAGTTACCGGGTGTACCAGAAAAACCAATACCATTTGATCAAGGAGAAATCGTATGAAACCACGCAATATATTTGCTGTGTTGGCCAATAAACGGAAGGCGGGCTCGCACCGCAAGAGCACCAAAGCTCTACGTAAGCTAACGAAACAATCGGGGTATGGTGAACAAATAACCTCCGCAAACATTAAAGTGATGTAACAGGCTTTTAACCTGTAAAACTAGGAGCATTACCTAGGCGGGGGACCAATAGAGTTTTTCACAGATAGAGCTAAATACTGCTAACAAGGAGCTCTACCTATGAAAAATTTTAAATGTCTAAATTGTAATAAAGAACAACCCATTAAAGGGCATAGTTATACTGGCAAATATTGCAATAATAAATGTCAAGCCGAACATCGTACAAAACAATGGTTTATAGATAATCAACCATTATTTGAAAATGGTACATTAAAAAGTCGAGTATCTATAAAAAAGTTTGTTACTATTAGGGATGGATATCATTGCTCTATTTGTAATCAGCAACCTGAACATAACGGAAAATCATTGATAATGATATTGGATCATATTGATGGAGATGCAAGTAATAATAAACCTGAGAATTTTAGATTAGTATGCCCAAACTGTGATACACAGTTACCAACATATAAAGCTAAAAATATAGGTAACGGGCGTGCCACTAAAGGTATGCCTTGGTACAGTGGATTATAATATGGTGCTTGAGCTAGTGTGGTCATTCAGCGCGAGTCTGAAGAATTCGAGAACTTGGTTCGATTCCAAGAAGCACCACCAATACTCTCTTAGCCAAGTTGGTAAGGCAGCGGATTTTGATTCCGCCATGCGGTGGTTCGAATCCATCAGGGAGTGCCAATTTTTATGCCCCTGTAGCTTAATGGTAAAGAAACGAGCTTATACCTCGTCAAAGCACGGGCTAGATAAGCCCGAGTGTAGAGGTTCGAGTCCTCTCAGGGGCACCAAACGATTTGCCCTGGTGGCGAAATTGGTAGACGCACTTCTCTCAAAAGGAAGAAGGAAAAACACCTAGTTGTGAGTTCGAATCTCATCCAGGGCACCACACATCTGTAGCTCAGTTGGCTAGAGCATTATCTTGACATGGTAAAGGCCACAGGTTCGAATCCTGTCAGATGTACCAAACTTGACGAGCGTAACCGAATTGGTATAGGTATCAGATTTAAATCCTGAGTTCTGAGAGTTCGAATCTCTCCGCTCGTACCAAATTATCTGGCCTTAGTTCAACGGATAGAACATAGAGCTTCTACCTCTAGAATGTGGGTTCGATTCCTGCAGGCCAGACCAGACCAAACCACAATATTGAGTCTGGACAGTATTACCAGTTGTTTTGTTTTACAAGATTAACAATGTCATGCGAATACATTTTATGAGTGAGTGGCCCTGGATGCCACCCGTCAGACCCGCGATCCAGGAGCGTGAACCCCTCGTGGGGCCTATTCAAGATTTCGGTGTAACATATATAATTGGGCAATTTTGTGAAGTACTGCACAAGATCAACGTCTATCATGAACCCGCACAATATTAAATTTGCACCAATCTTGTTACAAAAATTGATCACCTGGTGTACTTTGGTAAGTGTTATGTAGGTCATGTTATCATCGTCCAGTCGATCGATGTTTATCGTGTTGTTAAATTCTGGATGACTTTGGTAATAGAACACATGAACATGTATCAGCTCTTTTTGAAAATACGGAAAGCGTGCCGGACAAGTTAGGCCCCAAATCACAATGTCATCTTTGCCAATGTCAGATCTCAAAATTTGATCGGCTGCCCAGGTGATGGACGATCCTGATTCTGCCAAAAACGATACAGACAAATCCAGCATGTTGCTTACCAGTTGTCCCCATCTTTGATTTTTTTCTATTCCGTCTCCTGCGGTAAAACTGCAACCCACAGCCCATAATTGCTTGCTATTGGTTTTTCTACCATCTGACAACTTTAACATGGCGGTGTCATCTGATGGGTGCAGTGTGTCAGGAGAAAACAGATGTGTATTCTCTACGATTTTTTTATTGATCAAAGACGATAACAAATATTCGGTCCATTTTCTCCTGACACTACAGTTGTTGCTGTCGGTATCGGACCAAACGGTTGGCGGGAAATATATGAGTTTGTCTGCCGACCATAAGGCCTCTGCAAAATCATGCACAGAAGAAAAATCACCTTGGCTGATATAGAAAGTGCCATCTGTCAATGATTTGTAATTGTGTTCAGTCAACAGCGTGGCACCAGGATCTATCTGTTTGGCTGCATCGCTGATGTATTGGGTTCTGTCACCGACCAATAAAGTTTTCATACCAGATCCTGTATCATTTTCTGCCAACAGCATGTGCTGTGTTGGATATTTATTGACACGCACGTGGCTATGGGTTATTTTTAACAACACAAAAGTTTGCATCCCATGGAGTTATTAGTGTAGTGGTCTGCACCTCGGTTTGTGGAACCGATAGTATGAGTTCGATCCTCATATGACTCCCCAACAATTTGCCCCGGTACGAGAATTGGTATATCTGCCGTCCTTAGAAGTCGGAATCTGTGGGTTCGAATCCCACCTGGGGCACCAACCCAAACCTAGGTCAAGACACCCAATAAATATACCATGATCTATAGCTATCCCATGCCGTTCAAGTGTTACAAGTACATAGCCAAGTACACCGAACAGTACATGGAAAAATACAATTCACTACAGTATTACACAGTGCCGGTTGTGTTGCCAGACCCGTTACGCCGGGCCCTGGATACCGAGCTGGCTCAGTACAATTTGAGTCCCATGAGTGTGTGTATATCATTCAAGCGGCATGGATTCACCAGCGAACAACACCCACTCCAATCCAGTATTGGTGTGCATGTGGACTGGAACTGGAAACAACAGGCCGAACCTTATCATGCTGCTATTATATTTCCAGTCAGTGGGTGCAAGGATACCTATCAGTACTGGATGCAGGGCAACTATACCTTGATCAACCAAGAAAAAAGTGATGCCAAGGACGGAACAGTCGAATACAGTCAACCGTCCTGGAACGAACCCGGCGTGGTAGCCGATGAAAAAGCCTACATCGAGCACGAACCAATGTTGGTTCGTACCGACATTCCGCACAGCGTTATCAGTCGAGCTGACGGATCATATCGCACTATACTCAGTGTGCGTGTTACAATCAATGAAAAATTCAACGACATAGTCGAAAAAATAAAAGCAAAAACAAATTGATACGGAAGCGTGGCTGAGCTTGGCTTAAGGCAACAGTCTTGAAAACTGACGATTCAGAAATGGGTCCGTGGGTTCGAATCCCACCGCTTCCTCCAGATTTGCGACCTAGTAATAACTTTTGCAGTTCAGCAGAAATTCGCGCACTTCGTCGTAACCGGGTCCGTAGATGCCGATGCTCAGTACCAGTCTGCGTGATGTAGATAGATTCATGTATGTGTGTTCGACCTGGGTGTCAAACAGGTATGGACGATTGGCCACATAGGTCAATTCTTTGACATGGTAATATACGTCAGACCGTTTTTCACGGAATAGCGCAAAAGATGGGGTTTGGGTGGTCAGTTGAAAGTTTATGGTACAGGTCCTCAGCGGATCGGTGTGCCAATCATACGCGGTCATCGGCCAGGTATCAAAAATCACAGGAAATACCGGATCATTGAATCCTGATTTGTATCTTGGTTTATACTCAGCGACCAAGGCCTGATACAAGGGT
>Ga0164296_1002894_pt1 | contig 16624 bp, 16 predicted proteins | sample GEODES057metaG_FD_113533 | JGI IMG/M metagenome (GOLD analysis project Ga0164296, IMG submission 113533) | Dystrophic lake water microbial communities from Trout Bog Lake, Wisconsin, USA - GEODES057 metaG | ecosystem: Environmental > Aquatic > Freshwater > Lake | place: USA: Trout Bog Lake... | reverse complement strand
TTTTTTGTCACATGCATTCGTGTGGTCAGACGAGCAATTGCGATCCGGAGTCCTCCCTACATGGCACATGATCAGCACGCGAACGTGTCGTGGAATGAGCGCGTCAATGAATGGGAAGAGGTCGCCGCGAGTCCAGCATTTCAGCGACTTGCCGACAACATCCTTTTGCACGCATCGCCAACGTCAACGGACCGCGTCGTCGATATCGGCGCTGGCACCGGCCTGTTGACCCTACGGGTCGCCCCGCTGGTGGGAGATGTTGTGGCAATCGATGCCGCTCCCGCAATGGTGGAACGGGTGATCGCCATCGGCAAGCGAGAGGGCATTAAAAACATTTCCGGCGCCGTTGCCGACCTACGTGCGCTGGGACTCCCCGAAGGCTCGCGCACATTGGCGATATCAAATTACGCCTATCACCACGTCGATCACCAGGGCAAGCGTATTGCCCTTGAGGACCTCTATCGCGTCTTGGCTCCCGGCGGGCGCCTGGTGATCTGCGACATGATGTTTTCCGTCTCACTCCGACCGCGAGACCGGCGGATCATCTGGGACAAGATCAAATTGATCAGCAAGCGCGGTCCGGCTGGCATTGTTCGTGTGCTCAAGAACGCTGGGAAAATTGCGACAGGAACCTGGGAGCACCCGGAGCGCCCCGAGGCGTGGGAGCAACTGCTCACCGAGATCGGTTTTGTCGATGTCAAATCGTTCGAGCTCACCAATGAGAGCGGCCTTGTGACCGCTCGGCGCCCGTAGCTACTCGACGCACGCATGCCTGACCCACCGCCACGCATCTATCGCTCACCGCCCAGACGTCGTACAGGATCGCGCGGGCCGCTCATCGCGCTTGTGATCATCCTGGTTGTCGTGATTGCCGTTGTTGCACTACGCGGTGCACACCCATCACAACCTGCCAGTGCGCGCCCGTTAGCTGTGCTCACATCGGCCACGGCGTCTGCAGGGCACGCCACCCCAACAACCAGCATCGTTGCGACCAAACCCCAATTTTATTTTGGAGAATCGGTCGGAGGAGCATCACACGGCAGTCAGTTCGCCGCGGCGACGACATGGGACCCAGGTATTCAGCAAGCCGTGGTACGTGTCTGGTCACGGGCGCAGGGGCACGGTTGGCAACTCGCCCATTCGGTGCTCCCGGTCGGGTTCCATCGCAGTTACGACGCCACCATTGCCACCACGTCGAATGGCACGGTCGTTGTCGGTGCGGGCATCGATCTGAACAAGCGGCTCTATTGCATCGATGGTGGTTCTGTCGCAATCACCCGGTTTGTCGGCACAGACGCGGTCAATACCACTGTGATCGATGATCGACGCGGCACCCACACATTCGACGATCGACCCACGGTTGCTGCCGGAGTTGGAAGCGACGTGTGGGCGGGATGGTCCCGCGGCATCGCCGCGCACGCCTGCGACACCGTTGGAGGGACCGATCAAATCCAAATCGCCTTCTCACATGACAATGGCAACACGTTCAGCGCACCCCTCACGGTGGCGTCTCGCGGAGCAAATTTCGGAGTGCAGATCGCACCCGTCGGCCCAGCAGACGCCTACCTGACATGGGCGCAGATCCTTCCCGGCAACACCTTCAATGTGCTCGTCGCCGAGATTCACAATGGAAAACTGGTCGCAGCACCCCAGGTTGTTGGCACCGGAGTACCGCTTCCGACCTCGCTCAATGGAGCAAGTTTTCCGGTCTTCACATGTCCGAGCATCCTTCTCGTGAATCATCGACCAGGGGTGGCGTGGCCGACATATTCTGGCGGCGTCAGTCAGATCACCGTCGCGCTTCCGAACGCCGCCCGAACCGGATGGAACACGACAAACATCACTCCCTCCCCCGGTAATGACAATCTTCTGCCAGCAATCGGGCTCCTGCCCAACGGCACGGTGCTTTTGACCTACGCGATTCGTGTCGCCGCAACTGATGCAATTGGCTATGAATCCCGTGTCATCGGTACGACAGCGGATGGGACCGGAATTACCGCCAGTCTGCCAACGCAGATCAGCGCACCCATTCCTGGACCCGGTTTTCATGAACTCGGTGAGCTCTCACAAATCAGTCCGACTGGATCAATGCTCTCGACAGCGTTTAGTCTCGGTGGAGCGACGCGCTCGCAACTGCTCTTTGCCACGTGGGGGCCCTAGCACCGCCGACGTCGCATCTTGTCTATCTGCGCGCACTCATGAGTTGACCAATGTGTTCGCGTGCGACTCGGTCGTCTGCTGCCGCCCCGAGCATCCGACACAACTCGATCATCCGCTCCTCGCCATCAGCGCTGTGAATCAGCGTCGTCGTGTCCTCATGACCGACCGATTTACGTAGGACAATCTGCGCGTCAGCCCGTGCGGCAACTTGCGCAAGATGGGTGATGGCGATCACCTGACTGCCGACGCCAAGTTGTGAGAGTCGTTGCGCGACAGCGCTCGCGGTGATTCCGCCGATTCCGGCATCGATCTCGTCAAATACCCAGGTCGCGTCGTCTTGTGCCGCTGCGAGCCCATGCAGTGCAAGCAGTACCCGCGACAGCTCTCCACCCGAAGCGATTTCGGCAAGTGGCGCCGCAGGAAGACCCGGATTCAATTGCACGATCATCTTGGCAGCATCCGCACCCAGTGGATCATCCGAGGATGTCACCTCGATGTGCACCTTCGCATCGGGCAACGCCAGATCACTCATCGCCACTTCGAGTTCGCCTGCCAACCGCTGTGCACCATCGCCGCGCAGTGCAAAGAGGGAGTCCGAAAGCGTGCGAATTTCTGCACACATTGCACCGCGAGCGACACTCCACTCGATATCCGAGCTCGCGTCTGCAGTGAGCGCATCTCGTTCCTCATGCACCTCGTGCACCCTTGAGACGACGTCCTCAGGCATGCACCCAAGCCGCTGCGCAAGACGGACATATTCCTCGATGCGGGCTTCTGTGCGCTCGAGCCCACCCGAATCCGCGGCAAATTGATCAAGGTATCCGCGAATGAAAACGGCGGCGTCCTCGATGAAAATCTGGGCCTGCATCAGGGCGTTATGCCCTTCGGTCAGCGCGGCGTCGATCTCGAGCACATCGCGAATCGCACGTTCAGCCCGTCCAATCTGTTCGCGGGCGCCGAATTCACCGTCCTGCGGCGCGAGAGCTTCCGCTGCGGTGTGGGCTGCCTGAGAAAGGCGATCCGAATGACGCAATCGCGCCTGATCTGTACGTAGGCGTGCGTATTCGCCGTCCACCGGCGACACCATGTCGGCCTGTCGAAGAAATTCATCCAATGTATCGATCCGGATGCGCCGCAGCTCGGCATCAGCTTCGAGACGTGCGCGGGCAATGTCGCCGCGGCGCACCTCACGCCGCAGACGCGCCAATTGTTGCGCGAGTGCGACTGCACTCGATCCGCAATACCGATCTAATGCGTGTAACTGTGCGCGGCCACTCACAAGCGTTCGCTGTTCACCCTGGCCAGAAAAACGTACTAACGCGTTGAAAAAATTCATCATTGCGGCGCGCGGCACTGTGACGCCATCGACCATTGAACGTGCGCGACCGTCGCGAGGTATCCGCCGAGTAATCACGCACTCCTGTGGGTCTTCGAGAATGTCACGAATCGAGAGCGCAGGATCATCGTCATCAAAACTGTCCCAGATTCCATCGGGAACCGCGAATACGCCCTCGACAACAGCGTGCTGCTGACCTGGACGAATAATGGCGGTGTCGACCGGACCGCCGGCGAGGAGTCCGAAGGCCATCATCAGTACCGATTTTCCTGAACCGGTCTCACCGGTGATGACCGTCAGCCCGGGACCAAATGTCAACTCGGCGTGTTCAATCACCACAACGCCACGTATTTCGAGGTGGCGAATCACATCATTATCCGCGTCCGAATTTCTCCCGGTAACGCCGGAAAAATGAGGCTTCGGGAAAAATGGCAAGGTGCACGTTGTCGCCGCCCAGCCCAATGGTGATCTGACGACCCGGGGCGAGGCTTCCTACCTTGGCGCCATCCGCCAACACATCGCAATCACCCCAGATTGCAGAATTGGTGACGACGAGTTGCTCCTCTGGCGCAATGACGAGCGGTCGCGTGTCCAAATGGTGCCCCGCCAGAAAGCTCAGCACAAAACAGCGCACGCGCCAGCTCACCGTCGGGCCTCCCGCAGCGAGGTTGTACGCGGTCGACCCCACAGGGGTTGAGCACACCACGCCATCACAGCGCACTGTCGCGACCTTTTCTCCATCGATGGCAAATGACAAATCAGCGATGCGCGTCTCACCGCTGCGCACAAGCGCAAGATCATTGACCGCCCGCACGACCCCGTCGCTCCAATCAACGGTCAAGGACGGAAGTGCGATCACCGAGTACTCGCCGCGTAGCGCCCGCCGAAGTCCATGCTCGAGCTCAGAACGCTCGATCGAGCACAAAAATCCCACCCGACCGAAATTTACGCCAATCACGGGTGTGCCCGCCCCCGCTTCTCGGGCAAGCGCACGCAACATGGACCCATCGCCGCCGAGTACGACGATCAGGTCTTGGCCACCACCACGAAGCGCCACTCCATCACTCGAGACATACTTGGCGAGCCGAGGATGCTTGGCAACTTCCACCGGAGGCACCAGCACCTCCACGCCACACTCGTCGAGAATTGCAAGGACAGTATCGAGCGAGCCACTGGTGTGATCGGGTGCGCGGTGGGTCAGCAACAACACACGTGTCGCCGATGTGCCAGCGGGAGCAATGGGTATCGGGCGATTGAGTTCGGTCATCAGGTTCCTGCAGTATGACCGGCCGCGACCGCCGCGTCGATCTGTGCGTCGATATTGGTCGTGGGAATCTCGTCAAATCCCCGCGATGCGTAAAGAAAGATTTCCCGATTCCCTTTCGGCCCCGGCACACCGCTATCGGCGGCACCACAGACAGTGCCTCCGAGTTCGGTGACCGTCCGAGCCACCGATGCGACCGCCGCGCGCCGGACTTCTGGATCCCGTACAACGCCCGATGACCCCACGTGGGCCCTGCCGGCCTCGAATTGAGGCTTGACCATCAAGACGGCGCGCCATCGTTCCCCGAGGCAGGGCGAGACCGACGTCCACACGAGCGACGTGGAGATAAAGGCGAGATCGCTGACTATAAAATCTGGGATATACGGCAATGCCTCAGCGGTCAAATGACGGGCATTCGTGCGCTCCATGACGTGTACGCGAGGATCATTTCGCAGCTTCCAGTCAAGTTGGCCGTATCCAACATCGACGGCAATCACCTCTGCGGCCCCACGCGCGAGAAGGCAATCGGTAAACCCACCGGTCGACGCGCCCAGATCAAGTGCGCGCACGCCCTCGACGCTGACTCCGACCGCGTCCAGCGCATTGGCAAGTTTCATTCCGCCACGGGACACAAATTCAGGTGCAGCGTCAACGTGTAACGCGCGCGTGTCGTCCACTGAGACACCAGGCTTATCGATGACGTGGCCATCTACTCGCACGCGACCGGCGATGATCGCTGCCTGCGCGCGCGAACGGGTCGGCACCAGACCGGCGGACACAAGTGCAATATCGAGACGGGATCGCGTCATGCGCTTGCGATGATAGCCCGCGGGGCCGTCAGCACCCAGGTTAGTGCGCTCGGTTGGCCTCTTCGCCAAGCGATGTCAATTCCGCGCGAACGCGCTCCACAATCAACTGTGGGCTCAATCCTGATTGGGCCAACAGGGATTCCCGTTTCCCATGATCAATGAATTCGTCAGGGAGCCCGAACACCAACACTCGTCCGCCGGCCCCTGAGAGCTCTTCGAGGACCGCAGACCCAAAACCACCGTGTGCTGCGTGATCTTCGATAGTCACGACAAGATCGTGTGTCGATGCCAGTTGACGCATCAACGTCGCATCGAGTGGTTTTACGAACCGCGCATTGACGACTGTGGGTACCACCCCTGTCGCGGCCTGGAATTCCTGCGCGCACGCGGTGGCAATCTGCGTTCCGTAGCCGTACCCAACGAAGGCCACTCGCTCGCCCGAAACAAGCGTTTGGGCGACGCCAATGTCCATCACCTTCGGTGCCATGGGAATCTCAACGCCGACCCCCGCTCCGCGGGGATAGCGAATTGCCACAGGTCCGTCGCAGCGCAACGCGGTGTGCAACATGACGACAAGTTCGGCTTCGTCCATCGGCGCCATGACGGTCATATTGGGAATACCGCGAAGATAGGCAATGTCTAAGGTCCCATGATGGGTTGCACCGTCGTCGCCGACCAAACCACCACGGTCAATTGCAAAGACCACGGGAAGGTTTTGCAGCGCAACATCATGGACGATTGGATCGAATGCGCGCTGCAGGAATGTGGAGTACACGGCCACGACCGGTCGCATTCCTGCGATTGCCAAACCGCAGGCGAACACCACCGCGTGCTGTTCTGCGATGCCAACATCAAAGGTGCGCTCGGGGAACCGCGCCGCCAAGTGTTGCAATCCGGTGCCCTTCAGCATGGCAGCAGTGATTCCCACGACCCGCGGATCTTTTTCGGCTTCGACAACTAAAGCTCGACCAAACACCTCTGTGTACGAGGGGGCACTGGGTGCCGCTGACGACATCGAACGACCGGAACTTGGATGAAACGGCGACGCGCCATGCATCGCCTCGACGTCGGCCTCAGCGGGTTCGTACCCTTTCCCTTTTGTCGTTTTGACATGCACCAGAACGGGGCGATTGCGTCGGACTGCCAGGCGTATTGCACGTCGCATTGTCGCCACGTCATGGCCATCAAACGGGCCCATATACGCGAATCCAAGCGCCTCAAACAGTGCACCGGATTCGAACCATAGGGCCTTCGTGGCATCGCGTAATCCGGTACCGACCAATCCGCCACCAGGGACCCGCGAGAGCCCCTTTTCGACCTCTTCACGCACGCGAGTCAAAGTGGAGTCGACGCGAGCACGCTGGAGCATCCGCGACATCGCGCCAACGTTTTGCGAAATGCTCATCCCGTTGTCATTCAGTATCACCACGACCGGTGTGCCGAGTTCACCGGCCTGGTTGAGCCCTTCGTAGGCCATCCCCCCAGTCATCGCACCATCACCGATCACGCACACAACCTTGCCATGGGCCCCCGGCAGGCGGCGTTGGGCCTCGGACAACCCGACGGCATAACTGATCGAGGTGGACGCGTGTCCAGCGCCCATCACGTCGTGTTCGCTTTCGGTGCGCTTGAGAAATCCGGAAAGGCCGCCCTGTTGGCGCAGGGTGTGAAATTCATCAAGGCGCCCTGTCAAAAGCTTGTGGCCGTACGCCTGGTGTCCGACATCCCAAATGAGTTTGTCACGAGGACTCTCGAGCTCACAATGCAATGCAATCGTCAACTCGATCGTCCCGAGACTGGCACCAAGATGCCCACCGGTCTGTGACACCGTCGTAATGATGGCCTCGCGCATCTCGCTTGCCAGTACGCCCAGATCGGCATCGGACATATCGCGAAGCGATGAGGGCCCCTCGAGGCCGCGAAGCAGAGGAAATTGGGAAGCGGAAATATCACTCACTCGGTACATCCTAGAGATCGAACCGACCAAACCAAGAAGGTCCGGTCGAATCGGCAACGAATCTCGTGAGTGGCCAATTTTTCGCCGTCCGTCTCTCTCGTTAGCATCCCAAAAATTGCGTTTTCTTGGAGCAGATCATTAACGCCAGCACGACCCCCACGCCGTCACGTCATGACCTTCCCGATGACACTCGCATTGCGGAGTTCCTCGGTGAGGATGGTCTGACCTCGCGACTCGCGGTCCATTATCGGCCCATCGTTGATCTCTCGACCGGACTCGTCGCAAGCATTGCGGCCAGGATTCGCTTCACCGATCCCCGAATGATCGATGTTCCTGCCAAACAGATCGTGCGCATCGCGGAGACCACCGGCGCCATCATTCCGATCGGTGCCTGGCTCATTCGTCAATCGGTGCACGACCTTTCGGAAATTCTCCACGCGCCGCGGGCACAAGGATCGATCGGGCTCTCGCTCAAAGTCTCCACACCCGAACTCGCCGATGTCGGTTTTGCAACCCGCGTCGCGCAAGCTCTGACATCCGCCGGTGTGACACCCGACTCGTTAATTCTCGAGATCACTCACCCACCTGCCAATGAAACCGATGATCTGGCCGCGAATCTGCAATTGCTCCGAAGCCTCGGAGTAACCCTCGCAGTCGATGAGTCATCAATGGGGCCAGAGGCCATCGCGCAACTCCGGGCGCTCCGTATCGGTGAAATGCGGATCGCGCCCGATATCTGCCAGCTCGCACCATCCGACCCAGCATCTCGGGCAACCTTGAGTGCGATTGTCGGACTCGCGCGTGCCCTTGGCGTGATCACCGTTGCCACAGGTATTCAGAGATCGGATCAGCTCGAGGCCGCCCGCACCGTGGGCGTGGATCGTGCGCAGGGTGCCCTTTTAGGATCACCCGCACCCTATGACGAGCTCGTCTCCTGGCTCAACCCTCGCTAGGAGGGTGCACCGGCGTCTGACGACGTGTCGGTGTCTGACTCGGGTCTTTGAATCTCCATCGCAGATGCAAGTTGCCCCGACACTGCCTGGGCGATCGCGAGTGCCTCGTCGGCGAGCTCCCGCATGCGATCGACGGGGATTCCGTCTGTTTCAAGCTCATGGGCAATCGCGGTGAGGCGATCGATCGCCGAGCTCACGGTGGGATCCTTGTCTGCGTCACTCACGAGTCAGGCTCCTCTGAGCGATATTCCCGAGCGATGCGACCGAGTATTCCATTGACGAATGCCGGGGCCTCAGCGCCGCAGTAAATCTTTGACAACTCGACTGCCTCATTGATTGCAACTGCCGCGGGCACTTCAGGCCAATCGAGTAATTCATGTACCGCGACACGCAAAATGTTGCGCTCGAGCGGCGCAATGCGATCAGCGGTCCACCCATCCGCGCTTGCGGTCAGCATCGCGTCAACCGCGGTGGTATCCACAGACACTCCGTCGACAAGCGCCCGAGTGAAATCATCAATCGGACGACCGCGATCACGTTCGAGATTGTGAATGAGTTCCTCGATTGGCAACTCGGTCACATCGTGCTGGTAGAGCAACACAACCGCCTGCGTGCGACCCGCGCGACGTCCTTCCGTTCCCGGCGTTCGACCAGCAGTACTCATACCGATGCGATATCGAGCGATGGCAACTCATGGCCTCGCTCGACCAAATACGCAGTCGTGTACCGACCATCCACAAACGTCGATTCGCGGACGATGTCACGAAAGAGAGGAAGCGTCGTCGGAACACCTTGCACATCAGCTTCCATGAGTGCGCCCTTCAGGCGCGCCACTGCTCGTGGGCGATCAAGCCCCCACACACAAAGCTTGGCAATCAATGAGTCGTAATTTGGCGGAATGCTGATGCCCGGCGCACAGAATGTATCGACGCGAATACCCGGACCCCCGGGCATACGAAACTCTTTGAGGCGGCCGGCACTGGGACGAAACTCCAACGAGGGATCCTCTGCGTTCACCCGGACCTCTATTGCATGCCCATTCGGCGGGACCACGCCGGTGCGTGAAAGCACTTGCCCCTGCGCAACACGGAGCTGTTCAGCCACCAGATCCAATCCGGATACCAACTCGGTCACAGGGTGCTCCACCTGCAAACGGGCATTCAATTCAAGAAAGAAAAAGTCGCCGCGCGCATCCACGAGGAACTCAAAAGTGCCCGCGCTCTTATACCCCCACGCGCGTGATGCGCGGATACAGGCGTCGTGCATCGCGGTCCGGGTCGCATCTGGCAAATGTGGTGCCGGTGCTTCTTCAAGCAGCTTTTGATGGCGGCGCTGGATCGAGCATTCCCTATCGCCGGCGACAAGAACCCCGCCAAGCCCGTCTGCAAGCACCTGTACCTCGACGTGGCGTGCACCTTCAAGCATGCGCTCGACATACAGCCCACCGTCACCGAATGCGGCAACCGCCTCCCGTTGGGCGATATCAAAAGCGGCGGGAAGTTCTTGTGATGATTCCACCCTGCGCATACCTCGGCCACCACCACCGGCGGCAGCCTTGAGAAGTACGGGATATCCCGCGCGCTCCGCGGCGGCAATCGCTTCCTCCAGGCCATCAACCGCTCCATCCGAGCCATCTAATACCGGAAGCCCTGCGTCACGAGCGGCCTGCTTGGCTTGCACCTTGTCGCCCATCCGATCCATCACATCGGGCGACGGACCGACGAACACTAATCCGGCATCCGCACACGCCCGAGCAAAGGTTGCATTCTCAGCGAGAAATCCATAGCCGGGATGCACGTGTGTGCATCCGGTGATCTCTCCTGCGGCGATCACATTCCCGATTTGCAGATAACTCTCATTTGGGGCCGGCGGGCCGATGCACACTGCTTCATCGGCGAGTTGCACCGCGAGGGTGTTGGCATCAACGGTCGAGTACACCGCGACCGTTGGGATACCGAGCTCCCGAGCGGTGCGAATGACGCGAACCGCAATTTCGCCTCGATTTGCAATTAGAAGTTTCATCGCGCCTCGCTACGAAGGATCGATCAAGACGAGAAGATCGCCATATTCAACGCCGTGTGCATTCTCCACACAGATCCGACGGACAACGCCCGCGACGTCCGCAGTGATCTCGTTAAACAGCTTCATCGCCTCAATCAAACACAGAGTTTGGCCAACCTCGACCCGCTGTCCTTCCGCCACAAATGGATCGGCATCAGGCGAAGGCGCACGGTAGAGCGTCCCAACCATCGGGCTCGTGATGCGATGCAGGCCGTCGTCAATGGCGCTTTCCGCACCTGGTCCCGCCGTCCCGCCCGCGACGGCGGCAACAGGAGCAGCCCGACGTACCGTCACGCGCGCACCACCAAGTTCCACGCTCACTTCGGCCTCGGTGGAACCTTCGACTGCCTGAATCAGCGTTTCAAGGAGCGCGCGATCAATTGCTGCACCCTCTTCGTCGGCAACTTCGGTTCGAAGAGATTGGCGCCGAGCGATCAAACGCTCAGCACTCTCGGGGAACTGCGCCAACAACACCAAATCCTCCTGCGATACCCCGCGAGGGGCATCCGCAGCAACGGCGGCAAGAGCGACCGGCGCCATCTGAGTCGGTGCCGCAGCCTCAGCACGCGCAAGCACCTCCCCAGCGACGGAACCTCGTAGCTGGCCGTAACGACCAAGTGCCGCGGATGCCAGAACGGGTTCGATCTCCCGCCAGCGCTCGCCGTCAATGATGTGATCCGCCGCCTGCGAGACAACTGCGTCGCCAAGTGGGTAGGCAAGCGTGGCATTGCCGATCTCACCCGCGACCAGTCGGACCTCTTCTGCCACATCCACAAGGTTGCGCGACATCCCAAGCCTGCCCAAGCGACTCACCAATGCCGCCTCAAGATCTGGCGGCAGCGCGACCGCAGGACCAAAGAGATCTGCAGCGGCCAAGCTCAATCGATCCGGGGTCAACATTCCGCCAATGATGCGTGTCGCTGCATACAGACCATCGCGATCCACACTGAGGGCATTCTCCGTGCCCGCGAGGGCCACGCGAAGCGTTTCGGCACTCGGACGAGCCGCGGTCATTGCGACGGGACCGGCAGCGCAATAGACAGCGCGCGCGCCAGCTGCGATCGCCGCTTGCGCAAGGATCGGCGCTAAACCGCCAGGCGCTTGCACAATGACCTCGACAGGCAGTTGCGTCCGCTGCGTTGCAGTCGCGACGAGCAGTGCCAGCTGTGACGGAGACAGGTGCCCACCGCCATCGGATACACAGAGCGCAGACGCACCAGGGAGACTGGCAAGCGCCTCAGCCTCGCGCGCCCAACGAGGATCCTCAATCGCCGGAACGGGCCCGGCAATCAGCGTGGGGACGAATCTCATCCCTGCATCACGACACGCTGAGGCAACCGTGTCGAGCGCCTCGGCGTTGTTCAGCGGATCCAGCGCGCGCACACGCCCGACACCCGCCTCTGACGCGGACAAAACAAACTGACGAATAACGTCCGGCCCAACGAGCCGATCATGCCAGAGCATCGTGCCATGCACGACGATACCGACGGGGGTGCGTCCAGCGTGGCGGACAACCGCCCGAATGCGATCCCATGGAGACTCCGTGCGCAGTTCGAGTGCCGCGCGTGCCCCTCGGGGGTCCATCACCTCAATGGCCTGCGCACCTGTCTCGGCAAGAACTCCCGCCGCGACCGCAAGATCATTTGCATCGATCGACGATCCCCATGGATAGGTCGCAAGATCGCGAAGCGTCGTATCGATATAGGCGACCCGGTTCACGCGCGCGCCGCGTATTCGCGAGATCGAGTGTCGATCCGAATCTTGTCACCCTCGTTGACAAATAGCGGCACATTCACCGTGGCACCGGTCTCTACTTGGGCTGGCTTCATCACATTCGACACCGTGTCCCCTTTCGCACCTGGATCGCAGCGCGTGACGGTTAGTTCAACAAACGTGGGTAGCTCCACGCGAAACGGCGCATCACGAATAAAGAGTACCTGGACTTGCGCGTTGGGCGCGAGCAAATCACCGTTTTCCACACCATCGGCATCAACATTTACTTGCTCGTAGGTCTCGTTATTCATGAGGACCAGCTGCGCGCCATCCTCGTACAGAAATTGCATCTCGACGGTGTTTGTGGTCACCCGCTCGACCTTTTCGCCGGCACGGAAGGTGCGCTCAGTCGTGTTGCCCTTTGCGAGATTCTTCAACTTCGTGCGAACAAACGCCCCACCTTTGCCCGGCTTGACGTGTTGGAACTGCACGACGCTCCACAGCTCGCCATCGAGGTCCAAGACGTAGCCGTTTTTCAGGTCATTTGTGGTGATCGCCATTGTTCTCCCTGCGTATCGCTCAGACGGTGACGGAATTCACTGCCAATTTTGGGGACTGCGACAGCGCGCGCGAACCATCGTCTGTCACGACGACGAGATCTTCGATTCGAACCCCGCCACGCCCTTCTAAATAAATGCCCGGCTCTATGGTGACAACCATGCCCGGACGCAATGTCTCTGTTCCCTCCCGCGAGACACGTGGTGCCTCGTGAATCTCAAGCCCCACCCCGTGCCCCAAACCGTGACCAAATGCTTCTCCCAAACCCGCATCGACGATGATGTCACGCGCAATGGCGTCGAGTGCGGCGCAGCTCAGTCCTGGACGAACCGCGGCAAGCGCAACGGATTGCGCCTGTGCACATACAGCGTACGCATTGGCCAGGTCGTCGGGCAGTGGTCCCGTGGCAATCGTTCTGGTCATATCCGAGCAATATCCGTCCACGATGGCCCCAAGGTCGATGACCACCAACTCGCCTGGGCCAATAACGCGGTCGCCCGGCACGGCATGTGGCTTGGCGCCATTTGCGCCTGTCGCCACAATCGTGTCGAAACTTGGTCCCTCGGCGCCGCAGCGAAAAAACTCAGTTTGCAGCGCAAATGCAACGTCACGCTCGGTTCGCCCCTGAATGCCCTGCCCGAGCACCGCGGCGAGCGCTGCATCAGCAACGTCGGCGGCACGCTGAATCGCGGCGATCTCATCCTCGTCTTTGACGAGGCGCAGCTCCTCCACGCGCCCGACTTCAGAGGAAATCTCAATGGCGTCATCACGGGCGCGGATGCTTGTCGACAGCTGTGCACCCCGCGCCATTGAGACATGCGCAGCCTCGAGCCCGACGCGCCCAGACGCCGCGAGGTCAACAACCGATTTTGCGATATGAGCGGTGAGATCTCCTGGACCGATGATGACCTCGACGTCGGTGTCAACTTGCTCGCGCGCGCTCACCGCATACCGCGAATCGGTCAACAGTAACTCGCCCTTGGCCCCGATCACACACACTCCATTTGAACCGACATATCCGGTCAGATATCGCACGTTTGGAGGGTGGCTCACCACAAATACGTCGAGGTCAAAACTTCGAAGCACCTGCTGAAACGCTGCTCGCCGACGGGAGTAGATACTCATCCCAGATCTGCCACGAGCGCATCGAGCGCGTCCCGATATCCGTCGAGACCCCGGCCCCAAATCGCGGTAAGGGCACGATCGCGGATTACGGAAATCCGCCGATGAGGCTCCTCGACTCCACGTGCCTCGACATCGGAAATATGGACCTCGACGAATGGAGCGCCAAGCGCCTCCAGCGCGTCGCGAATGGACCACTGATAATGCGTCCACGCCCCAGGATTGACGATTGCCCCATCGACAATTCCCGAGAGGCCATGCACATGTTCGAGAAACGCGCCTTCATGATCGCTCTGGAAGCATCCAACGCGTAGTCCACGCTCGTGACCCCACGCACGCACCTGCTGTTCTAAATCGAAGAGCGAAAACTGCCCGTAGTGCTGTGCTGGACGACGGCCAAGCATCCCGAGATTTGGGCCATGCAACAATGCAATACGCAGATCACGTTCCATCGTTATCGCAGCTCCTCGATCGCAGCTATCACCACATCGCGTGGGGGATCCTGGCGTAGGAGCACTGCGCCCGGCTCCTGCACGAACACCATGTTAAATGAGCTCGCACTCGCCTTCTTGTCGCGCTGCATCGCCTCGAGGATCGCGGACGTCGACACATCGCTCGCCAATTGAGTCGGCAACCCTTGGCGAGACAGGATCGTACGCGTGCGATCCCGCCACTCCAGAGACGCACCAATGGTCTCGTGCGCGACCCGCAATGCCGCAAGCAGCCCCAAACTGATCGCCTCACCATGGTGATACCTGCCGTACCCTGCAGCTGCTTCAATCCCGTGGCCAACCGTGTGCCCGAGATTCAAACTTGCCCGCAATCCGGTCTCGCGTTCATCCTGACCGACGACGTTGAGCTTATGCAGGACACAATCGCGAATGAGAGCGACGAATCCATCTGCCCCGGGATCGAGCGGTGCCGGCCACGCTTCCACGCGTGAAAACATCTCATATGAATCCAGCAGACCATATTTGACCACCTCTGCAAACCCGCACGACAACTCCCGTGCCGGCAGGGTCGCCAGAGAATCGGTATCCATCACGACGAATTCTGGCTGCCAGATCGCGCCAACATAATTTTTGGCCTCTGGAAGATCGACGCCCGTCTTGCCACCGACCGCCGAATCCACCATCGCCAGAAGCGTGGTGGGCAGGTGAACGAGGCGAATTCCCCGCTGATACGACGCAGCGACAAACCCCGCCAGGTCGCCGACCACGCCCCCGCCCACAGCAACGACGGCATCTGCTCGCCGAATCCCATTCTGGGCGGCGATACGGCAAATCCGCTCCACCTCGGCGAGCGTCTTGGAACCTTCGCCCGATGGCACAACGACCTCAACAACGCGGGTGCCACGACGCATCAACACATCACGCACGCGCCCGGCATATGCCTGTACTGCGGCATCACTGATCAGCAGCGCCGCAGCACCCTCGAGTCGCTCATCCCACAGTTGATCGAGGCGATCTATTTGTGACGGACCGATCAACACCGGGAAATGGGCCTCCCCGATCTCCCCCCACACAAGATGATGCGCGCCGTGTTCGTTCGACGAGGTCAACCCACGCGACCCGCGTCAGCACCGCCTGATGCAACGTTGAGCACCGCGGCGACGACACTCTCAAACGGCATCAGTGCATCGACCTCGACATGGGCGGTCTCGCGATACAACTGCTCACGGCGAGAATATCGTCGAAGAAACTGGGCTTCGTCTGTCGCAAGCGGACGCGATGACCCGTTGACGCGCTCCCAGAGTTGCTCGGGTGCAGCATGCAACCAAATCACTGATGCGACCCGATGTAGCAAGTCACGGGTTTTGGGATTTTCGATAGCCCCACCGCCAATCGCCAGCACGCCATGAGGAGATGACTCGACGATCCCACGGATCGTGCGCTCCTCAGTCCGGCGGAACCACACCTCCCCCTTCGTGGCAAAAATCCGCGGAATTTCGATCCCAGCGTCGCGCTCAATGACTGCATCAGAATCAAGGAACGGTCGATCCAAGCGCTCTGCGACGGCGCGCCCGACGGTCGATTTTCCCGCACCCATATAGCCGGTCAGCACGAGCCACGACACGGTGTGAAACCTACCCGCGGATGGTGGCGAGGTACCGAGCCACACTCTCATCAAGTTGGCTCACCGCATCGCCGCCAAACTTCTCCAGCAATGCCTGCGCAAGCACCAGCGCGAGCATTGCCTCGCCAATCACGGCTGCGGCGGGCACAGCGCAGATGTCTGAACGCTCTTTAAAAGCTGCGCGCGCCTCTTTTGTGGCGACGTCAACGGATGCCAACGGACGCGACAGTGTGGAGATTGGCTTCATTGCTGCACGCACCACGACTGGAGCCCCGTGGGTCATCCCACCTTCAATTCCACCAGACCGATTCGTGTGTCGGTGATATCCCTGTTCGGCATCCCAAAAGATCTCATCGTGCGCTTGTGAACCAGGAATGTGACCGAGTTCAAATCCTGCTCCGATTTCCACCGCCTTGATGGCTTGGATGCCAAGGAACGCTTGACCGATACGACCATCCAAGCGGGCATCGCCGGACACATGCGATCCAAGTCCGGGCATTACCCCGAACGCGACCACCTCGAACACCCCGCCGAGAGTGTCATGGCTCTGTCCTGCGGTCTTGATGGCTTCGCGCATCCGGAGCGATGCCTCGGCGTCGAGGCAGCGAACGGGGC
>Ga0164296_1002893_pt1 | contig 16624 bp, 12 predicted proteins | sample GEODES057metaG_FD_113533 | JGI IMG/M metagenome (GOLD analysis project Ga0164296, IMG submission 113533) | Dystrophic lake water microbial communities from Trout Bog Lake, Wisconsin, USA - GEODES057 metaG | ecosystem: Environmental > Aquatic > Freshwater > Lake | place: USA: Trout Bog Lake... | reverse complement strand
GCCTTGTTGTAGACGCCGCGAGACGACCGGCCGTCCTCGTGCGCTAGGCACTTTTCGATCCAGTCACTGTTGAAGCCGATCTCGTTCAAAAGCGTGGAGCCGGTCCTGCGCAGGTCGTGAACGGTAAAAGGCTCCAAGGGTAACCCCTCGGCTTTCGCGCGCTCCACAACGGCATAGGTGATCCGATTGAACGTCGCCCGCGACATCGGGGCATCGGCGTCATAGCGGGACGGCAGCAGGTAGCGCGAATTCCCGGCGCAGGTTTTCAGCGCGATCATGATGTCGAGGGTTTGCCGAGACAGATAGACGTTGTGGGCCTTGGACCTCTTCATCCGTTCTTTGGGGATGCTCCAGACTGCATTTTCGAAGTCCACTTCGTCCCAGGTTGCGTCCTGCAGCTCGCTCTTGCGCACCATGGTGAGCAGGAACAGCCGCATCCCAAGTCGGATCGTCGGGAGCGTGGCCACATGTTCAAGCTGCTTGAGCATGATGCGTATCTCAGTCGGAGACAGCGATCGGTCCTTTGCCACAAAGGTGGCGATCGACGCCGGCCCGACTTCGTCGGCCGGGTTGGCAACCTTCTCCCCGTGCAAAATCGCAAAGCCGTAAATCTGTTTGATGATGTCGCGGACGTGGATGGCCGTCGCCGGCGCGCCGCGTTCGACGATCTTCGCGCAAAGGGCTCGCAGATCATCAGGCGTGATCTCGTGCAGAAGGCGATTTTTGCAGGTCGGGACCAGCTCCCGTTCGAAAATGGCTCGGCGCATCGCACGGGTGCTGTCGGCCATCGTCGCCGTGGAAAGCCACCTTTCCCCAAATTCGCCGAAGCTCTTCGCCTCTTTGATCCGCCGCTTAGCACGCTGCTTTTCGTGGGCGGGGGAATTGCCCTCCATGATCGAGCGGCGGGCATCGATCGTCATCTCACGAGCGCGAGCCAAGGATAACTCGGCCGGGCCATACTGACCGAAAGTGACGGTCTCGCGCCTACCATTCAGCCGATAGTCGAGCCTGAAAGTGACCGTTCCTGACGGTGCGACGACGACATACATGCCGTCGCGATCCGCCACCTTGTATGGCTTTTCCTTAGATTTCAGGTTCTTAAGGGCCACGTCCGTCAGCATCGCTCTCACCTCTGAGAAAAATACCGTCAGGCCTTTTTCGACTGCACTATTTCCATTTTCCTCAATTAACTCAGTCACTTATAAGGAAAAAAATACCGTCAAACGACCTCAACGGGTTGACGGTATCGCGAGTTTTGGACGTGAGCAAGAGGTGATGATACCGTCAGAGATGCCGTCAAATCGGAGTGCTGCCTCCAAAATGACGGCGATTGATCCTGACAGATATTTTTATTTATTTCAGTGGGTTAGTGAAATTTTCCGATTGTTGGCGGATGCCGCCGAAAGGCCCTAAATCATTCCCATTCGATTGTTCCCGGAGGCTTACTTGTAATATCGAAGGTCACACGATTTACGCCACGAACCTCATTGACGATCCGCCCTGCAACACGTGTTAGAAACGCCATTTCAAACGGATATACATCGGCCGTCATGCCGTCCGTGCTCGTCACGGCCCGTAACGCACACGCCATATCGTAGGTGCGGCCATCGCCCATCACCCCGACTGTTCGTACCGGCAACAAAACAGCAAACGCCTGCCAGATAGCATCGTAAAGACCAGCTGCGCGAATTTCCTCCAGATAGATAGCATCCACCCGACGCAGAAGATCGGCTTTCTCTCGTGTGATCGCGCCCGGTATGCGAATTGCCAGACCTGGCCCCGGGAATGGATGCCGCCCGACAATATTATCAGGAATACCCAACTCCCGGCCCAAAACGCGAACCTCGTCCTTGAACAGTTCACGCAAAGGCTCCACAAGCTTCATCCGCATTCGTTCCGGCAATCCACCGACATTATGATGTGACTTAATCGTAACCGATGGACCGCCCGTAAAGCTTACACTTTCAATTACATCCGGATATAAAGTGCCCTGGGCCAGATAGTCGGCGCCGCCAATCTTTGCCGCTTCTTCCTCGAAGACTTCGATAAATAGCCGGCCTATCGTTTTGCGCTTCACCTCCGGATCCGTCACCCCGTCTAGCGCCGCCAAAAACAGTGCTGACGCGTCGCGATGCACCAGCTTAATCTTGAACTGGTCGCGGAACGTTGCCACCACATCATCCGCCTCCCCAAGGCGCAGCAAGCCATGATCGACAAAGATGCAGGTTAGCTGATCACCAATCGCCTCATGGATCAGCACGGCGGCGACGGAAGAATCGACTCCCCCCGACAGCCCGCATATCACGCGCCCGGAACCCACTTGGGCGCGGATACGCGCAATTTCCGTCTGCCGGAAACTAGCCATTGTCCAGTTGCCGCTCAGCCCGACGACATTGTGCGTGAAATTTCGCAGCAACTGCGCGCCATGCGGCGTATGCACAACCTCGGGATGGAACTGCACGCCGTAGAAGCGGCGCGTATCATCAGCAATAGCGGCGAAGGGCGCTCCCTCTGACGTGCCCACCACGCGAAAACCAGGCGGCAGACTGGTCACCCGATCGCCGTGGCTCATCCATACCTGTTCGCGCGCGCCCTTGTGCCAAACGCCCTGAAACAGCGGACAATCATCCGTTACCACCACATAAGCGCGCCCGAACTCTCGTTGGTCCGACGGTTCCACCGCCCCGCCTAATTGCTGACACAGCAATTGCTCTCCATAGCAAATGCCCAACACGGGGACACCCAACTCAAACACCGCGGACGGTGCCGTCGGCGCCGAGGCCTCATGCACCGACGCAGGGCCTCCTGACAAAATGACGCCCCGCGGCGCCCAAGCGATGATCCGCTCCTCGGACACATTGAACGGCCATATTTCACAGTAAACGCCGGATTCTCGCAGCCGCCGGGCAATCAGTTGGGTCACCTGACTGCCGAAATCCAGGATCAGGATACGCTCTGCGGTGTCGGCGGGATCAGGCAGGTGGTCGGTCATGAGAGCCCTACAAGGAGTCGGAAACACGCTTTAACGGCCGGTTTGGACCATGGCGCGCCTGGCTTGGCAAGCGACCTCTCCATTAAATACGTCCAGCAAGCGCTTCATTTCCCACCGACGCGCCGCTTCTCGGTCCAATCGGGGCAAGGTCGAGACCAATCGGTGCTCAACGACACCTTTTGAAAAAAAGTAACGCTGCGGTTGTCGAGTGCTACTTGCTCCTCATCAGACTGGATTGCCACATCAACAACAAAATGATAGACAAACCGGAATGCAACTTCTCTGGAAGATTTTTATGCGGCCGTTTATTTGTATTTACTTTTCGTTAATTATTTTACTCCATCTCGCGCGACCGGCCGACGCCCAAAGCATCAACCGCCAGGTGACAAGCCAAGACGCAGCCGCCCTCCAGCAGGACCTGCGCCTTTGGGCATCGAACCTGCTGGCGCCGGCTGTCACGCCCGATGCCATCCCGCTTGAGATCACCGCAGAAGGCAATCGTTACCGCGCCACCCTGGGTCTGCCGATGATCCCAGGGGTGATCATTAGTGCCGACAACGCTGCGACTGCCTTTCTGGCGCCAATCGATGGCGGCCGCTGGGACATCCATGACATCCGAGTACCCAGCACAGCCCGCGTAACCGCCGATATGCTCGGCCTCCCGGTACGTATCCGCTACCGCATCGCCGAACAGACGGCACGGGGGGAATTTGACCCAGCCATGAAGGCACCGAGCTTCTACAGAGGAACCATGCGGGGCATTACCGAAACAGTCGAAAATGCCGATGGCCCCGAAACCGTCGCCATGCAGGAAGTCATCTTCGAAAACCGCTTCCTGCCGGCACAGTCGAATGTGCTGGACGCCACAAATCGCCTTACCGTCAATGGTTACAGCGCAGACCAGAAGCTCAAGGATGGTACTACCATCACCTACTCCGCCGACAAGATCGAAATGGCAGCCCAAGCGCAGGGGCTCAACACACTGCATTTGACCACGCTGCTGCACGATGTCGCAGCGTTGGGCCATCAGATGGCAACAACCAACGGCGGCAAAGAAGGTCCGACATCTGCCCAAAAGCAACTTTTCCGCCATGTGCTCGTGCAACTCGGCGCCCTATTTGTAGCCGCGGAGGCCAAAGAGAGCATTTCCGGCGTAAAATTCCAGGTCGGTCCCATCGCCGGAACTCTCCAAGAACTGGCTTTTTTCAGTTCTCTTCAGGCACCGAATGGTGCCGCAGCACTCCGCATGGGGATCGGCGCCGCAGGCTTTGCCTCCGATTACGTGCCCGCTGATGGTCTGGGACAGTTCATCCCGAAACGGATCGCCATCGCCCCTAGCATATCCGGCACGTCCAAGGACGCGCTGATCCAATTCCTGAGCGAAGCGCTCGACATCGCCGACGATGACCAGGCACTCGCCAATGGGTTGCTCCAATTCCTGGCCAAAAACCCGGTCAATGTGGGCATCGACGAATTGCTAATCGACCTTGGCACAGCGCGTTTGGACGGGACTGGAAAAGTCCAGATCGCGTCGCCAACCGATATCGACGGCACAGCCGAGCTACGCATGACAGGGTTGGAGGCGCTCATGCGCCGCATTGGGCAATCGCCGGAAACCAAGGGCGTCCTGCCTGCATTGATGATGCTTAAAGGGATCGGCCAAACAGACGGGAATGCCACCGTTTGGCGCATCGCCTATAGCGGCAATAAGCTGACCGTAAATGGCAATGATCTTTCAGCCCTCATCCCGGACTGATCAGCACCCAAGAAGCCATCCCAGAGGGTACACTGCCGTCGAGCGCGGGATGGGCCGTGCAACAACCGCCGGTAGATTGGCTGTTTACCAATGGCCGTGGCTACCTGTGCAGTCTAAAAATGGCAGCGAAAACAATAACACCTCAGGATTTAAGATCCTGGGATCTCACCAGCATTGCTAACAGTTGTCTCCTTCCCTTTTCTAACCAAACAGCGATACCGTGCGTCACCGCTAAGCACGAAGGACGTTCGCTCTCATGCTGACAGACCAATACGATCTGCCGTTGTCTACCACATCGGTTGTCGCCCGTGATGCTTACATACGCGGTAGCGAACTTGCACTGACACTCTATCCTGGCGCGATGACGGCATTCGAACAGGCGTTGGAGGCTGACCCAAATTTCGCACTCGCCCATGCCGCTAAAGCCCAGGTGTTCTTTCGTGAAGCGAACCCTCAGGCTGCCAGAGCCGCCCAGGCTGCTGCGCAACAAGCCGCCCTATCCGGGGTGACCGAGCGGGAGGCCAGCCACCTCACCTTCTGGGACCTTCTCCTCGATGGTCGCACCCAATCTGCCATCAAGGCCCTATACGCTCATTTGGATTCGTGGCCGCGAGACGCCCTGGTGCTCGCAACGTCAGCAAATCCGAACGGTCTGATCGGTGCCTCAGGCCAAATCGGCCAGAAGCATCGCATCGCCTTGCTGCTTGACGCCATTGCGAATGCCTACGGTGATGATCCCTGGTTCTTAGCCCACCACGCAATGGCACTGTCTGAAGATGGCCGACACGCCGAGGCTCGGCCGATGATTGAGCGTGCCGTCGCGATGAAGCGTGACAATGCCCATGGCGCTCACGCCTTTGCCCATGTCTGTTACGAGAGCGGCGACCTGCCTGCCGCCCGTGACTTTCTCGCCAGTTGGCTCCCCGACTATCCAACGCAAGGCTTTTTCCATGGCCATATCTCATGGCACCACGCCTTGTGCGAACTCGCTGCGGGGGAGTGGGAAAACGCCCAGCGTTTCTACAGCGCCGCGATCTTCCTCGATGCCCATAGTGGTGGGCCACAGCAAAAAATATCCGATGGCGCGGCCTTTCTCTGGCGTGCCGAACTCGCGGGATTTCCGCGTGATACTGACGCTTGGCAAGCCCTTCACGCCTTCGGTCAATCGGCACTACCGCAACCCGGCAGTGGTTTAGCCGATATGCATGTGATTCTGACCGAGGCGGTAACGACCGGAACGATATCCCCCCCGATGCGCGCGGCACAAATCACGACGCTGGCGGAGGATGGCCGCTATCCCTCGGCTGATTTCCTGCCTACTCTCGCACGTGGCATCCAGGCTTTCGAACAGGCAAACTTCCAGGCGGCAATCGACGCACTGGCCCCGTTGATGGGACAAAACGAACGCATTGGCGGCAGCAGAGCCCAACATGACCTGATCGAGTTCACATTGCTCAAAGCATACCTGCAGAGCGACAGAAACGACGACGCCAAGAAGCTTTTGGCGATGCGCCGGCAGGGCGCAACGCCAATTCCCGTTGCTGGCATCGAGGCCCTAAACTGACGCTAATCGCAGCGTATCGCCGGGCGGAGAAACTTCGGCCAAAGCAGGATCTCAGCCAGCGACACGGCGATCAGGAGCAACCCTATGATTGAAACCCGCCTGACACGTGCGCTGAACCTCCGCCACCCGATCATTTCCGCCCCAATGGCTTTCGCCGCTGGCGGTGCACTGGCCGCCGCCGTGACAGCAGCGGGCGGGTTGGGATTGATCGGCGGCGGCTATGGCGATCGCAATTGGCTGGAACAACAATATGCCACCGCCGGTAACCAACGGGTCGGGGTCGGCTTCATCACTTGGTCTCTCGCGCAATCTCCGGCCGTGCTGACCATGGCTCTGGATCATAAACCAGCCGCGGTGATGTTGTCTTTTGGCGATCCACGCCCTTTCGCCGCCGAAATCCATAACGCTGGTGCTACACTGATTTGCCAGTGCCAAACACGCGCCCATATTCGTGACGCCATAGCCGCCAACGCTGCCATCATCGTCGCCCAAGGGAGCGAGGCCGGAGGCCACGGATCGACGCGCGGCACATTATCCCTCGTTCCCGAGGCCGCCGACCTGCTAGCCGCGTTGGCGCCTGAGACATTGCTACTAGCAGCCGGGGGGATCGGCGATGGTCGCGGGCTGGCTGCGGCACTCATGCTGGGGGCCGATGGCGTGCTATTGGGCACACGCCTTTGGGCAGCCACAGAGGCCATGGTGTCACCACGGCACCACGCAGCCATCGTCAATGCCACTGGCGATGATACGATCCGCACCAACACGGTTGACATCGCACGCGAATTAGCCTGGCCGCCGGACTTCTCCGCCCGGGTCATGCGCAACGCATTCACCAACCGCTGGCACGGGAAGGAAGCGGCACTAAAACAAGAACTGCCGACTGAGGCACCGCGTTACCGCGCTGCCTTCGCCGCCGGCGATCCGGACCACACCGGCGTATGGTTCGGCGAGGCCGCCGGCGTAATCCACGCCATTGAACCGGCGGCCACGATCATAGACCGCATGTCCACGGAAGCAGCCAGCCTTCTCGCACGCCACGCACGCACCTAACCAGCGCACGTGGCGCCAAGGCAGCGATGTGTGGCGAATTGCAGCGGACCACAAACGCCAGGATCAAACCCGACGAGGACCAGAGTCGCAGAGCTGAAATGCCACCGCGGCGACGCAACGCTCGCCGCGATCGACCGCTACAGGGGAACGAACGCTGGGCTTTAGGGGGCTGTCGACAAAATGCGCGCTAGCGGTCCCGCGCCCTTACCCACTTGCCCAACCGTCGCCCCTTCACGACCGGGCCATACCACCGCTAAAACTACCCTATGAACGCACCCCAACTCTCCCCTCGCATCCGCAACACATTCGCAGCCCCGATCCCCACGGCCAAAGCCTGGGCTACGCGATATGACGGGCGCGCAGGTGCGACGATTGATCTGACTCAGGCGGTACCAGGCTATCCGACCCACCCCGACCTTGCCGCACGCCTAGCGGAGGGCGCTGCCTCTGCCATTCAAGCGCGGTATGGCACGATTGATGGTGATGAGGCATTGCGAACCGCGCTCGCCGCCGACATGAACCGCATCTATGGCGGAACGCTAAGTGCGGCGGATGTAGCCATCACGGCTGGCGCCAACCTGGCTTTCACCATGGCCATCACAGTTTTATGCGGAATTGGCGATCAGGTGATGCTGCCGGTTCCCTGGTATTTCAACAACGCCATGGCCCTATCGATGCAGGGCCTGGAAGCTTTACCTCTGCCCTGCAGAACAAAAGACGGCTTTGTGCCTGATCCAGAGCGGGCAGAGGCACTGATCACTGACCGCACGCGCGTTATCGTGTTGATCAGCCCCAACAACCCCACCGGGGCAGTCTATCCAGCCGAGACAATCCACCGCTTCGCCGCCCTCTGCCGCCGCCGCGGCATTTGGCTTATCGTGGATGAATCGTATCGAGATTTCCTGCCCGAGACCGCGCTACCGCCGCACGCGCTTTTCCAAGAAGCCGGGTGGGGGGATTATCTGGTCCACCTCTACTCATTCTCGAAAGCCTACTGCGTCGCCGGCCACCGGGCTGGCGCAATTGCCTGCGGGCCTCGCGTGCGGGCCGAGTTGAACAAGGTTTTGGATACGATGCAGATCTGCCCGCCGCGCGGGCCACTACCCGGACTGACCTGGGCAATTGACAATCTGCACGACTGGAAGGCCGGCAACCGCGCCATCATCGCTGAACGCGCACGCGTCTTTCGTGACGGTGTCGGCCAACTACCCGATTGGCGGATCGACGCTCTGGGCACGTATTTCGCCTATGTCCGCATACCTGAAAGCCAGCCAGACGCCATGACCGTCGGCGAAAAACTCGCTACCGAATGCGGCCTGCTATCCCTGGTAGGTCCCTTCTTTGGCCCAGGCCAGGACCGTCACTTGCGGCTCGCCTTCGCCAATGTGGATATCGATGCGATTGCCGAGGTTCCTCAGCGTCTCAAGGCCCTACTCTAAGCAGTAGAAGTCTGGTCAATCCTTTAAGCGGCGGTTAGCCTCTGCCCTTAGGAGGACTGCAAGATGCTAACCGTCGAACCGACCGGCGCGATTCTAGGTGCCACGATCCATGGCGTTGACCTGTCGCAACCGATCTCTGAGTCCGTATTTGGCCAGATTTTGCTCGCACTCGGCCGATACGGCGTCTTACGCTTCCCCCGACAGCGCCTGGAACTGGCGGACCTAAAAGCATTCTCGGAACGCTTTGGCGAGATACAGGGCAGTTCCGGCGGCAGACCGGAGACCGGCCGCCCCTTCCCGGAAATCGGCATCCTGTCCAACGTCAAGGAAAACGGCGCCTTCATTGGCCTTCCAGACGCAGGGCAGGATTGGCACACAGATATGTCCTATCGCGACGTCATGGGTTTCGTGAACGTTTTATATGGCCTGCAGATTCCCCACCGGAATGGTGTGCCCCTTGGGGGAACGGAGTTCGCTAATATGCATGCCGTTTATGACGCTCTTCCCCAGGACATGCGGACCCAACTCGATGGGATGACTGTGACGCATGATTTCGAAAAATTCTGGGAGCACATGCGCCAACACAAACAAAGCAGCCGCCCCCCGATGACGGACGAACAGCGCCGCCGCCGCCCACCGGTTGTGCATCCGCTGTTCCTGACCCACCCGATTACCGGCCGCAAAGTGCTCTATTGCAACGAAGGCTATGCCATGCGGATCAACGAATTACCGCCGGCTGAAAGTGAAGAGATACTGTCCTATCTATTCGCGTTCCAATTACAGGACCAGTTTCGCTACACGCATCGCTGGAACGAGAACGATTTGCTGATATGGGACAATCTCGGCACGGTCCACCGCGCGATCGCCGATTACGCCCCCGACGAACCGCGCCTGATGCGCCGCTGCCAAGTGTTGGCGACCAAAGCGTTTGATCCTGCTTTCCTTCGTCCTGCGCGGGAAGCCGCTTTGTCGCCGCTCTCTCCTACGCACTAATCTTACCCCCGTCCGGCGTATCATAACGATGCGACACGGGCTTATCATCGTACAACCATCTTGTTGCCCGTCACCAGGGCCTTAGGGAGAATGTCATGCGCTGGGTGCGGTTCACGCAGAATGGCAAAACAGCCTACGGATCCTTAAGCGGTGAAACCATCGCGCAAATTGAAGGAGAACCTTGGGGCAACGCCACGCCGACTGGCCAGTATCACGCCCTATCAGAGGTGAGGCTGGAGGTTCCGGTAATCCCCAAAACCTTCTTCTGCGCTGGCATCAATTATGCCGCACATATCCGTGAAATGGCTCATAAACGGGGGGTGGAACCGGTATTTCCAGAAAAGGCTGATATCGGCTACCGGGCCAACAATGCCTTGATCGCGCATAACGAACCAGTGGTCATCCCAGCCCATGCGCCACCAAAGGTAAACTACGAAGGTGAACTCGTCGTTGTCATCGGCAAGCAGGCCAAGCATCTGACGGAAGAGAACGCCCTGTCCTGCGTTTTTGGCTACACGATCGGCAACGATGTCAGCGAACGCACTTGGCAACGCGGCGACCGCACATTTTGGCGCGGCAAAAACACCGATACGTTCAAACCTATGGGCCCGTGGATCGAGACTGACGTCAACCTCGATACGATGGAAACCATCGTGCGTGTGAACGGGAGGGAAGATCTGCGCTTTAAAACCAACGACATGATCTTCGGCATCGCGCATTATATCTCCGTGATGACCAAATACATGACCCTCTACCCCGGCGATGTTATTTGGATGGGCACTGACGGCACCTCCCCCGATCTGGTCAATGGCGACGTCGTAGAGGTGGAGATCACCGGAATTGGGATCCTGCGCAATCCATTCGTCAAAGCGCACGCGTGAGGAAACGGTAATACGCGCGGCTACCGTCCCTAGTGTCACCGTGACCGGTCGTGAAAGCGGTGACACACTCGGGGAACTATCGCTGTCGAGGACGCAAAGGGATCTTGGTTCACCTAAACGGCGATCTCAGCTGACCGCGGGGTCAAGGCAGGACCACCGTCGCATATAAAAGTACTCATCCTGGGTCAGGGAGACGGCGCCACAGCGGCTGCGGCGTATATCAGCGTGCTGGCATCCTAATGATCAGACAGTGCCGACGCACCCTCCTTGCCGTTCATGTTGTAAGCATGGATCAAAGCACCTGCTTGTGCCTTCCTGGCGACGTCATTGACCATCTCCGCCATGGCGGCTTGCCGCAGTCGCTCGCGCACCTCTGCGAACGTCGGCACCACCCCCGTTCGCCGCTCTTCAACCTTCAGCACATACCAAGCATTATCCATGCGCAGCGGATACTGTGTGAACTGCCCTGGCGCTAACTCAAACCCCGCCGCAGCGACCTCTGGCCTCACCATATCCCGCGTGACGAACCCAATCTCGCCACCCGCCCCGGCAGAACTATCCTGGCTCAAACGCCGAGCGATGGCGGCGAAGTCGCCTCCGGCCTTAAGTTCCCCGATAGCCGCCTGCGCCGCCGTCTCGCTGGGCAGCATCATCAGCCAAAGACGAATTTGTTCTGGCCCCGGCTTACCGGCCACCTGTTGGTCATAGCGGGCGAGAAGAACTTTCTCGGTCACCGCATTCTCGAGCTGACGCGCCAGGTAGGCATCGGCGATGATCTCGTTCGACGCGCGACGGATCGCGCGTTTAACCGCGGAATCCTCGTCGACACCGGCCTGCTGCCCCCGGACCGTAAGCGCAATCTGGCCAATCAATTTACCCAAAACCATTGGAAAAAGGGTATCATACGGTAACGCCTGCATCGGCGCTGGTAGCGTCGCGATCATATCAGACACATCGCCCAAGGTGATCGTCGCGCCCTCCACCTCGGCCACAATTGTACGCGCCGCCTTTGTTTGAGCATCTTCGGTGGTATAAACGGGTCGGGACGTATCGAAGGTTGGACGACTCAGATCACCAGGCGCCACTGGTGAAGGCCCGGGGCGAGCGTCCAAAGTCCGAGGAGACACTTGGCCAACCGCAGCCGTGCCGGTTTGTGTCTGCGACTGCCCCTTCTGTCCGAGTGCTGTTGCTTGCGTCCGAGCCGTGTTCTGTCCACTGGCGCCCCCAACAGTCAGCAGGACTGCACTCAACACCACGCAGACCGCAGAAGCCCGCCAAAGAAGTCGCGCCATATACAATCGTAATCACCCCAAGGACGATCTTTCTATATCATGCCCCCGCCCAATATTGAACGGAATCCACGACAAGAGCGGACATACCACGACGCACTCCTTCGCACTATGGCTATGATCAAACATCGACGTCTGCCACAAAGACCTCTCGACCCGTCATTGCAGAACGCGCGACCGCTTCAAAAACCGCCACGCCATGCAGAATATCGCCCAGCGGCGTGGCGAATGGGCGCCCTGCCATGATTGCAGCGGCAAACTCCTCCAATTCCGCAGCCAGCATGTTGAAGAATGGGGTTTCTGTCACTTCCGGAACCCCCGCACCGTGGGCCGCCCCCGCGGCACGCACCATGCGAAACGAGTCCATCGGATGGCCCAGAATCTCGGCGAAAGCCTGGGTCCCATAAACAGCCATGCGATAATGCGGCGTCGCGGCGGTCGAGCAGAAAATATGCCCCGAAGCCCCATTTTCGAACCGCACGACGATATCCGTCGTATCATCCGCGTGCGGTGCTGCTCGGCGTGCGACCGTGGCGAATACAGATCGGATCGGCCCCATGAGGTCGATCATCCCATCGACTAAGTGCACACCGATCGCCGTCATCGCACCAACCGGGGATTCCAGCGGATCCGCTCGCCAAGCATCAGCCTCCATTGAAAGTCCATGCAATGCTGTTTGTTCGGCGCTAATCGTCACCGGCACGCCAAGACTGCCACCCCGGACCGCAGTACGCAGCAATGACATCGAAGGATGAAAACGGCGATTGAAGCCAACGCCCAACACCACCCTAGCCGCGCCTGCAGCATCGATCGCCTGGCGCGCCTCTAGGAGCGATAGGCTGAAGGGTTTTTCGACAAAGATATGCTTGGCCGCAGACGCAGTCGCGATCACCTGCGCAGTGTGCTGACGGTGGGGCGTGGCAAATACCACTGCATCAATTCCCGGGTCACCAAGGATTGTATCCAGAGAACCGGTCCAGTCCAACCCTGCTTTGTCGCAGAACCCAGCGGCGGTCTCTCGATGGCGAGTATGGGCACGAACAAAGCGGATCGTCTCGCTATTTTGCACGCTGTTGACCAAGTTTTGGCCCCACCTGCCCAGTCCAACGATGGCGGCGTTGATCATGTTGATCCTCCTGAGGATGGAGCGGCGTTAACCGCCAATCATTGCGACTTGGCCCGGAGACCATGTTAAGTATGTCGCTTACAGCAAGCGCCGACCATGGTAGATCACCGGGCCCAGCACCGACACATCACCACGCCTTGATCGACCTCTGGCCGATCTACGCCACCTGTATAAACTAGCGATAGCCATAAGCGGGAGAAAACAGGGTATGAGCGATTTCGAACTCGTCTGGGATGCGCGCTGCAGCGTTGCGGAATCGCCGGTTTGGGACGCGGCCAACCGTCGCGTGCTGTTCTGTGACATCAATGGCCGGCGCATCAATGCCTTATCAGTCGATAATGGCACCCGCCAAAGCTGGGATTTCCCCGAGGTCGTCGGTAGCTTCGGTCTTTGCCGTTCTGGGAATTTGGTGGTGGCGCAGCGGCACCATGTGGCGCTGTTCAATCCATCAACCGGCGCGCTGCGCCGCCTGACAGCCGATATTGCTGAGCCCGCCACCAACCGGCTGAATGACGGTAAAGTCGGCCCGGACGGCGCCTTTTGGGTCGGCAGCATGGATGAAAACTCACCCAGGCAGAAGATCGCGTCTCTCTACCGCGTGACGGGCGATGGCGCCATCACGAAAGAATGCGAGGGCATCGCAGTGTCCAACGGGCTCGCGTGGTCGGCCGACGGGCAGACAATGTATCATTCGGATTCCACCGCCGGCGTGATCCAGGCCTGGGACTTCGATCCAGACACTGGCACTCGCTCACGCCACCGCTTTCTGGCGACGTTGAAAAACGAAGATGGCCGCCCAGACGGTGCAGCCACGGATATGGATGGCAACTACTGGTCTGCTGGCCCTTCGGCCGGCGTGATCAATTGTTTCAGCCCAACCGGCACGCTGCTGAGGAAATGGCAATTCCCGGTGCCGGGCCCAACCATGGGCTGCTTCGCCGGAGATTTTTTCTACGTCACGTCACTGCGAGAGGGCAAACCGGCAGATGTGCTAGCTGCAAATCCAACCCTTGGCGGTCTCTTTCGCGCCAAAGCACCGGCTGTCGGCGCCCCGGTCGGGCTATTCGCTGATCAGTAGGATTCCCGAGCGCAGCAAACGTCGGAGGTGGGGCTCAGCGTTGCGGCTCAACAAACGTCCCCAGGAAGCCACATGGAATTCGATTATATCATCGTTGGTGCAGGGTCGGCCGGTTGTGTGCTTGCCAACCGCTTAACAGCAGATCGCAACAACCGCGTCCTGCTGCTTGAAGCCGGTGGTCCGGACACCGATCCCTGGATCCACATCCCCGCTGGCTTCTTTCGCAACATCTACAACCCGAAAGTTGCTTGGCATTTCGAAACCGAGCCTGTTCCCGGTCTGAATAACCGTCGTATCGCCTGGCCTCGCGGCAAGGTCCTGGGCGGGTCTTCCGCGATCAATGGGCTGATTTATATCCGTGGCCAAAAACAAGACTTCGACCTTTGGCGACAACGCGGCAATGCTGGATGGTCCTATGACGACGTCCTACCTTATTTCCGCAAGGCCGAGGATCAGGAGCACGGATCTGACGAATACCACGGCGCGGGCGGCCCGCTTGCCGTGTCCGATCTGCGCACCAAGCATCCGCTCAACGACGCGTTCATCGCTGGTGCTCAAGAAGCGGGTTATCGGTTCAATCGCGACTTCAACGGCGCCGATCAAGAAGGCGTTGGGCCATTGCAGGTCACGGTACGCGGTCGCCGACGCGCCTCCGCCGCGCGTGCCTACCTGCACCCCGCGAAGTCGCGGCCCAATCTGCGCGTAGAAACCCGCGCGCTCACCCATCGTGTGATCGTAAACGACAAGCGCGCCTGTGGCGTCGAATTCAGCCAGAAAGGCACGATTCACCGAGCAATGGCGGCGAAAGAAGTGCTGCTCTGCGGCGGTGCCATCAATTCTCCTCAGATCCTGCAATTATCCGGTATTGGCGCAGGGGAGTTGCTGCACAGCTTGGGCATTCCAGTGATACATCACCTGCCAGGCGTCGGCGAAAATCTACAAGACCATTTTGGTGCGCGCATTATCGCCCGCTGCAAGCCCGGCACCATCACATTCAATGAAATTTATCACTCCTGGCCACGCCGCCTCGTTGCCGGGGCACAATATCTGTTGCAAGCCAGAGGTCCCCTGATGACCGGCGCATCACCGATCGGACTATTTATCAAGACGCGCCCCGAGTTGGCGACACCGGACGTGCAATATCAATTTCTCGCCGGTAGCGCGCCACGGGTGGGGGAACCAATGCACCGCTTCCCAGGCTGTACCCTGCTAGCCTTGCCCTGCCGGCCGGAAAGCCGCGGCTGGCTGCGCATCACCTCTGCCGATCCGGCGCAGCCACCAGCGATGCAACCGAATTACTTGGCCACCAAGGCGGACCAAGACACGATCGTGGCTGGTTTGCGCGTCGCAAGGCGGATTTTCGCCACTGATGCAATGCGCCGCTACTGCACGGAGGAATTTCTGCCTGGAGCCAGCGCTGCCAGCGACGAGGCATTGCTAGAGCATGTCCGTGCCACGGCTGGTACGGTGTTTCACCAGACCAGCACTTGCATGATGGGGCCGGGGCCAAAAGCCGTTGTGAACGATGACCTGAAGGTCAAAGGCATACAGGGCTTGCGCGTGATCGATGCATCCATCATGCCCAGCGTCGTATCGGGCAACACAAATGCCGCCGTCATCATGATAGCCGAGAAAGGCGCGGATATGATCCTCCGTGACGCGGCATGACCCAAGGAGATACCATGGAACAAACATTTGCCGGAAAAGTTGCGCTCATCACCGGTGCAGGCAAGAACATCGGCCGTCAGATCGCCCTAGATATGGCTGCGCGCGGTGCCTCCATTGTGGTCAATGGCCGCGCCGATCGCGCCGCAATTGACGCAGTGGTCGCCGAGATCAACCAAACCGGCGGCCAAGCGATCGGCGTCATGGCCGACGTGTCCAATCCCGCACAAACCGATACGATGATAAATGCCGCCGTTTCTGCCTTCGGCGGCATCGACGTGCTCGTCAGCAATGCCGGCTTGCGTCGACAAACGCCGTTCCTAGAGATGGATCTGACGGAATGGCGAGAGATTCTGGCTGTGGCACTGGACGGAGCCTTCATCCTGGCACGGGCCGCCGTGCCACACATGATCCGACGCGGCGGCGGGGCCATCGTCGCTTTATCGGGTATCTCGACCCATGTCGGCACGCCGAACCGCTGTCATGTTTCGGCATCCAAGGCCGGGTTGGAAGGGCTTATGCGGGCTCTGGCGATTGAGTTGGCCCCGCATCAGATCACCTGCAACTGCGTAGCACCCGGTGCGGTGGATACGGTGCGTGGCGCTTCCGCCGGCGCGCTGCCATCGACGCTGGCGGATGGTGGGTTTCCATTGGGTCGCAAAGCATCGATGACCGATATCTCTGCCGCGGTCCGCTACTTAGCAGGGCCCGATGGACGCTACGTCACCGGCCAGACGCTGCACGTCAACGGCGGCATGGCGATGATCTGAGCCGGAGCCGGCCCAGAACCG
>Ga0164296_1002892_pt1 | contig 16626 bp, 19 predicted proteins | sample GEODES057metaG_FD_113533 | JGI IMG/M metagenome (GOLD analysis project Ga0164296, IMG submission 113533) | Dystrophic lake water microbial communities from Trout Bog Lake, Wisconsin, USA - GEODES057 metaG | ecosystem: Environmental > Aquatic > Freshwater > Lake | place: USA: Trout Bog Lake... | reverse complement strand
CTCCATTTGGGTCGTTCGAAGTAAGCAGGTACTATTTCCCTCTCGACCTGCGCTTGTAGCTCAACGGATAGAGCATCTGACTACGGATCAGAAGGTTAGGGGTTCGAATCCCTTCAAGCGCACTTGAAAACCGCAGGTCATAAGCGGTTAGAGTCAAAAATCCGTGCTTACTTGATCTTTCTTATTTGGTTTTGCTAACAATTTGCTAACACACTATTCAACGGCCTTGGCAAAGACGATGGCAGCATTTTCAGCTTGATCACTTGTGACATGAGCGTAGGTAGTTGCGGTAACCATGGCATCTCGATGTCCAAGGCGCTGAGCGACCACATGGAGGGGAGTGCCCGCTCTGAGAAGTTGAGTCGCGTGGAAGTGCCTAAGGTCGTGAAACCTTTGATCCGGAAGACCAAGCCTTTTTCGGATCTTCGTGAAAAGTTGAGTCGGAGTCCCGTAATCGATTGGTAAGCCAACTTCAGTGACAAAGATGTAACCGGAATCTTCCCAAAGATTTCCCATCAAAAGCCGACTCTCTAATTGCTTTGTTCTGTGTTCTCGGAGTACCTCAATGGTTTCTGGATCCAATTGGATCGTTCTCCTACCTTCACCGCCCTTAGTTGAACTCTGAACCAAATTTGCACCATTGATATATATTCGATTCTTAGAAATTGTTAGCTTCATAGTGTTCAGATCTAAATCAGTCCACTTAAGTGCTAGAAGCTCACCTTTTCGAGCACCGGAATAGACTGCTAACCGAAATAGTGCATATAAGCGATGTTTCTTAAGTTCGCTAAGTAGCAACCTAATTTGTTCTGGAGAGTAAGGTTCATTTTGTCTCGGAATGCCTCTCGGTACAGGAACTTTCAGCGCTGGGTTAGCCGACACAATACCCTCTACATCCTGAGCATAGCCGAAAGCCTTTTTGAGTATGGCAGCTGTGTATGAGACCGTTCTTGCAGAAAGTGGTTGTCCATTAGCGCCTCCCGCTTGAGAAATTTCTGTGTATAACTTTTGAATATGAGATGGTCGAATAAGTGAGAGTTGCATTTTGCCCAGTCGAGGATTTATGTATCGTTTAATCACACCTTCATAACCCTCCGTCGTCTTTGGCTTAAGAGTTTGAGAGTGAATTTGGATCCAAGACTCTAGAAATCCCTCAAGTGTTATTTTGGCTGGTTCTATATAAGACCCATTAGCAACAGTCACCCGGGCCTTGTCTCTTGCCTTTTTGGCTTCGCTTTCAGTTTTGAAGCCCCCCACCCACTTGGGCTTGGTCTTTCCGGTTTTGTGATCAGGAACTCTAATCACATAAGAATAGGTAGAACCACGCTTGGCTATACCGTTCCTCATCGCGCCTCCTTTTGATTGTGTTTTGGATTAGTAAATTTTTTGTTAGGTCTTGAAGCCTTTCCGGATTCAAGCGCCGGAGGAAGTAGCTTCAAATCTCGTGCCCCACGAACCCAACGAGAGGCCGTAGCTCGGGGAATCTCAAAATGACTCATAAGGTACTTTGTTGGTTGTTCGCCATTTTGTACCGATTGACTGTAAATCGTTGCAACTTCTTTCAGAAAATCTGGCGTTAGCTTCTGATGAATTCTCTTATCAAGCGAATTGGCAATTACTTTTTCTTGCTTAAAAGAAAGATTATTTGCTCGATTGTTCCGAGCCCAGCCATCAGAAGTTTTTTCATATGACTGGGCGATATTGATACCCGCTCTCAAAATAAACTGATTCAAATTTGATGTTACAAATGCGGATTGCCATCTTTGTACAGCACGGGCATCCCCAGAAAATCCACTGTAGATTCCAAAATCTTGGAAGTCAGTCCATTCGAAGGTACTTCCCTTAATTCGGTACTCCATCAGCTCCTGAGTACCGAATTCTGAAACTTCAACATAAATCTGGACAAACCATCGAGCAGAGAGGTCTTTGTTTTTCTTCAAGTACGGATCTAACAATGTGAATTGGGCACTATAAGCCTTCGGAATATCAAATCCTTCAAATCTAATTACGCCCGCACTTAATGGATCCACTTGGATAGTCGAATCAATGAACCCTTCATAGGAGTCTGGAACCCTAATTTGTCTTTTCGCCGCTCTATCAACCATCTCAAAACCTACTTTTCTAGTGAGACACTTTTCATTTGAAAGTGTATCAGAGTTATTTTACCCTTGGGGTACCAATTCAAATCAGGGAATTCCCTGCGACTGAGAGAAGAAAACTAAATGGAACCGTCACAGCAAGTTTTACCCCAGCTTCATCGTTTGAAGGAATTTCTCGATCGGACAGGCTTGTCCAGGTCCTCCGCCTACCGAGAGATGGCCGCAGGTCGGCTAAAGGTGGTTCGTATTGGAAGATCGATTCGGATCTCCGAGTCGGAAATTTGCCGATATATCGGAAATGCTGAGAACCAATAATGTTTATGCTTTCTGTTCATTCCAATAAGCGCTTGCTGTCGATAGAGGAACTTATGTTGGCTCTCCTGGCAGCTAAGATCCAAGAATTCGACGGAGAACCTAAGGAGATCACTAAACTCCGACGCGAGGGAGAGGCCGCTTTAGCTACAGCACATCAATTCCCGGGAGCGATTTTAGATGCTCTTGTTTTTGAATATCTAAAATTTGCAGGAAAGCTGTTATGAGTTACCACCCATTTGATGAACTTGAATTCTTTATCCGAGATAAAGTCATATTGAGCATCGACGCTGAGTACCACGCTTTTACCATCTGGTGCGCATTTGCTCTTGCGATTGAGGAATTTGATTTTTCTCCCCGCCTGGCAATTTGGTCACCCGAAAAGCGCTGCGGAAAAACCACCGCTCTAGAGCTGATTCATAACCTACTCCCAAACTCCAAGCTGACTTCGAATATCACGGCGAGTGCACTCTTTCGAACAATTGAGAAAGATGAGACTTGCGCAATTTTGATTGACGAGTCAGACACTATATTTGGAAGATTCGCTGACAAGGAAAAGGCTGAAGCGCTACGAGGAATTGGAAATACCGGTTTCAAACGGGGGTCAGTTGTCACGCGAACGGAAGGAAAAAATTTTGAACCTCGCGATTTTCATGTATTTTGTCCGGTAGCCATAGCTGGTATTGGTACTTCAGCAATTCCAGAGACCATAGCGGATCGTTCAATTGTCATTGAAATGCGTAGAAAACTTGCTCACGAGAGAATTTCCGAGTACGAATCGGATGAAATCGAAGAAGTATTTGGAGCGATTCGAGCATCCTTGATGATTTGGGTTGAGGAGAATAAACAATATTTCAGAAAGACGCGCCCCGAATTTCCAGATTCATTGAACGCTCGGGCTCGGGATGTGTGGAAACCGATGTTAAAAATTGCAGAAAATATTGATGAAGAGTGGCGCAATAAAATATATAACGCTGCACTTGCCCTATCCGTGAAAAAGGAAGATCCTGATGACATATCACTACAGTTGAGACTCCTGATGGATTGTAGAGAAGTAGTGACAGCTGATCTCCCTACCAAAGATTTGATCTTTCGACTACGTTCATTAGAGGAATCTCCGTGGGCCACGATGGAAAAATTTAATGCCTCAACTTTGGCAAAATTTCTACGGAGCTATGGCATAAGGTCAAAACAGTGGACAACGCATCGGGGATATACCAAGGCTTCCTTTGAAGACGCTTGGAAGCGATACCTCCCTTCACCTCCAGCTATACCCGCCATACCCGTCATAGGTGTCACATCCGTCATTGAGCGCCAGCCTATTGATGACGCTTATGACGCTTATGACGCCTCTCAGAGAACTTCTCAACAAACCATTCAAAATCACGCGTAAATATTTCAAAAGAAAGAGAATCAAATGACGCCTAAAGAGCAACGAGCATACGAATTACGCTTGTCAGGAAAAACATTTAAAGAGATTGCAAAGGAATTAAAGTACGCCGATGCTTCAGGAGCTTATCAGGCATATCAGAGAGCTCGTGAAGTAGTTTCACTTGAGAATCTAGGTGAATGGCGCCTTTTGGAGCTAGAGAGATTGAATGTCATTCAAACCGCTCTTTGGGAAAAGGCTATGGAAGGACAAATTCCAGCAATAAATGCGCTCCTAAGAGTTTCAGACCTTAGAGCAAAATTGATCGGTCTTTACGCTCCGGAGAAACATCAAGTACAGTACGAGGAACCTGACTATGACCTCAACGAGGCAGTCAATGACATTAACGAAATGATTGACCTAGGTATCAAATATGCAGAAGAGCAAGGTCTCGAGACAGAGTTCATGAAGAGGAAGAAAAAAAGAGAAAACCCATCCACATGGGGTTTAGAATAGTAGTCAGTACTCCTGGGGTAGAGTCTCAGCCAATCCAGAGATTTACGCCACCGTAAAGCGGCTGGAAGAGATCTCGGCCGCCACTCGGGAGGATTTCCTCGCTCCCCCTCGCTCTTCTCGTAGGCTAACTGCTATCCCAGAGAGGGGGAACCGTGGCTACCGCCAAGAAAGCTACCGCCAAGAAAGCTACCGCCAAAAGCAATTCCAAATCTCCCAAAAAGAGAACTCTAACTTCTCCTTCGAATTACCCGACAATAAGCGATTACATTGCTTTTGAAATGGAGCTTTGGTTCCGAACGATTTTTATACCGAAACAAGAGAGCAACCTAAAAAAACTGAAGCAAGCAAAGAATCATAAAATTAATCCTTATTTGGCTAAGTATCGTTCCATTGCACTGACAGGTTCGGTTTCGCCAGACGGGATTGCCCGTGCCATGGTCATTGGGACTTCACTAATTACTGGTTTGAACACTTCCTTTGGAACGCAGCTACAACGTGAGATTACAAATATCTTGAGTGGTGTAAATGGAAGTCTGACTCAAGGTATTGATGTGGAGTACATAGATCACTTTGATGGTAGAAAAAAGATGGCACAAATAAAGGCTGGACCTACGACGATCAATAAAGATGATATCAAGACTATTGTTGGACACTTTACTCAAGCGCGCTCACTGGGAAATACGAATAATGTTCCAGTTTCTGTGTCAGATCAGGTGGTCGGCGTAATTTACGGAAAAGATGCAGACCTTAATGATCATTATAAAAAAATCCAAAGTGCCGGGTATTCAGTTCTCGTGGGCGACGATTTTTGGGAACATATGACCGGGGAGAAGGGTCTTGGAACAAGACTCATTAAGGTTTGTGCTGGTGCCGTACCGTCCTCAACCCTACATCCGCTACTCGAGCAAGTTGTGAAGGACTTGGCAGCCGATCCAGTCATTATTGCATTAGCGAATTAATATGGTAACCTTTGCATATGGCATTGGTTACCTCAAACTCCGACTTTCTCCCAGTACATCAAGCTGCTCTTAGGTTAAACGTCTCCTCTGACACGATCCGGAGATGGCATAAGAAGGGCTTAATTAAGGCTCAAATCGGACCGCACGGCGAGCGACTGTTTTCCCTAGAGGAGATTAAGCGAGTCACCTCAAAAAGTTCGTCTTCGGATAAGCCTTGGTCAGTTCTTAAAGCGCCGCAGTCAAAACTGACTTCAATAGAATTATTTTGTGGCGCTGGAGGACTCGCTCTAGGAATGCACAATGCGGGGATCCAATCGAAAATGCTTGTGGACTTTGATCGAGACTCAATCAGGACTATTCAGCAAAACAGACCGGACTGGAATGCTCATCAAGCCAGCGTATTGGATATCGATCTGGATGATTATCAAGGTCAAATTGATGTGATGGCCGGAGGATTTCCTTGCCAAGCCTTTTCTTACGCCGGCAAAAGCCTAGGCTTTGCAGATACTCGAGGAACGCTATTTTATGAATATGCCCGGTTAATTGATCAGGTGAAGCCTAAATTGGTGCTGGGTGAGAATGTAAAAGGATTGCTTAATCATGATGGCGGGAGGACATTGCAGGTTATTGTCCGAGAGTTAGAAAGTCTTGGCTATCGAGTTGCTTATAAAGTCCTAAGGGCGCAATTCTTGGATGTTCCTCAAAAGCGCGAGAGACTCATAATTTTTGGCTTGAGAGAGGATTTAAATTCTGAAATTCTTTTTCCGGCGGAAAAGGATTATACGATAACCATGAGAGCAGCATTAAAAAAGGTACCGAAGTCAGAAGGTCAGCAGTACAGCGAAGCCAAATATGAAATTATGGAGATGATCCCGGAAGGTGGATACTGGAGAGACCTTCCAGAAAAATTGCAGAAGAAATATATGGGAGGCAGCTATCACCTTGGTGGCGGTAAAACTGGTATGGCGCGCAGACTCTCTTGGTCAGAGCCATCTTTGACTCTAACTTGTAATCCGGCTCAAAAACAAACTGAGCGCTGTCACCCAAGTGAAACTCGACCTCTTACTGTTCGAGAATATGCTCGCATTCAGACTTTCCCAGACGATTGGTCGTTCGCAGGGAGTACGTCATCGCAATACAAGCAAATTGGTAATGCCGTCCCTGTAAATCTTGGTTACCACGTAGGGTTAGCGATAAGAAAGATTTTAGGTTCCCCAGCTCGCTCTGCCGATGCCCCAGCAGAGCTGGTACCCCTCCAAAATGAGGATTACACGCTTTTTGATCTAAAGTAATCGTGATCGCATATCTAGCAATCACGAGTTTAATACGAGAGAACAATGACTATTTGTTGATTGATTCTGAGATTAGTTTGTCTAGTACTTCTAGCAAAAATGTTCTAAGAGAAGTTAGCCAAGCTTCATCAGTTGTCAAAGGTACTTCTGCCACTAATTGAGTACCATGATTTTGGCTACTTCTGGTGTTCACCTTGACCTCGATATTTCCAAGTCGAGGGAAGCTTTGAATAGCGATTGAGAGTTTGAGTTTTATTGACTCAGCGTTAATTAACCACTCCTCAGGGAAATTAAAAATAAAGCTCAAGCCGCCAGTGCTTGATGCCATTCCCATCATTTGACTTAGCTGCGCTCGGATGTCCAACGAAAATCCAGTTTTGAATGAGAAATCATGTTGAGAACCTTTAGCGATTAAAGATGATGGGGTCATTTTTGGTTCCAACTCAGAATCCCAATTTGATTTCCCTGAGGAACTCAGATCGGATAGCAATCTTGAGACACTTTCCTCGTACTTACTCATTTTCGAAACTATTTTGCTTGTGACCTCAGGATCATAAATATCGTTGAAGGCTTGCTGAACAAACACGTCCCACTCTTTCATGGTCGCGTTCACTAGCTTTAACTGAGAAGGTTTAGTTATGTGGCGGATTGCATCTGGGGATCGGAGGTCATAGCTTGCATAAAGCGCATGGCCTGTATCAGAACTGTAAAGGTCTTTGTTCGCATGCCCAATACCCACAAGCCAGATATATTTACAGCTATCAACCCAAGCGCGGAACTTATCCGGATTAGCCCCAATGAGTGCAGTTCTATGCGGAATGAAGGTGGGGTCGATGGGGTACTCCACCCACTGGATTACCGAGTTGATGCGAGATTTGCGTAGGTTCAAGGCAGTCTTCAGTTGTCTGGATGTTTCGAACTTGGCATAAAGTTCGCGAGCATAGTTCTTACTATTTCTGCTGATAGTTGAGGCCATTGCAAGCAAGCGCGCATAGGTACCAACCATGTCATCGGCGGCATTCTGGTAGGTGTTTGCGAAGCTCAAAATCTCTGCTGCCAGTTCGTCAAGCTTGATGCTCACTCGGTCGATGGAGGAAGCCCCAGCGGTATTGCAGGAATTCACGACTTGCGTGATGAGTCGATCTATCCCGCTGAACTCAACTACGGGGCCAGGCTGGGCAACAGGTGCCTCGATCTCGATAAGCTCCGTTTCCCCATCCCATTCGTCCAAAGAGCCTTCATCGCCCGATTCGTAGACGCTACCCCAATCCATGCCGTGGCTTTCGATAATGATCTCAGCAAGATCACGCCACATTTGGTCATCAAGGCCGATAAATGCTCTGATCACTGCGGAACCATCCGTGACCAATCGCGATCTTCCGCTCTCAGTTTCTGCGTCGAGCACAATTTTTAGGTGGCGGATTACATCCATGCCGTCCGTGCTGGGGGAGAGCTCAAATTGAGCGGCTTTGTCTTTAATCGTGATTCCTGCCTCACTTATGGATGGGCGGGAGCCCGTCTAAACATAAGGTTATCAAATGAGTGCGGTTACCATCTTCTTTCCGTAGCGGATTTGTGCTCCTTACGCTTAATACGTGATCTATTTCACATAATATTTTTGATAACTAAGCGCAGTTATCATTTCCTATTGAGGAGTTCATCTGATAACTTTCAGTTACTCGAGAGAAGCACGGAGATCACCAGCTAATCCGAGACACAACTAGAGAAAGGAAGTGCAGCATGACAAAGAAGATCCGCTACAACGAAGTAGCTGAGTTCCAAGGCAAGGGCACATTAGCCCTCTGCCACATAAAGAACCACAATGATGATGAAGATCGTGGCGCCTACGGCTCCAAGACTACAAAGCAGGGCAGCCAAAGGGCGGTTACAGGGGAGGATGTTTGCGCTCGCAAGATCTTCCGTTCCCGCAGCCGCGCTATCCAAAGCATCGTATCCATGTTCCACGGGCTTAGCCAAGCCGGAGACGCCTTTTATGGCTCAGATCTAAACCAGATGGTTGTCAACTGTGCAGACTGCCGTGGATGGCATGTCTCTGCCGCGGGACTGCTGGACTTCAAGGTGGCCGATGCTGCCTAAGAAAACGCCTTCAGAGCTACGCCTTCGAATGGACTACCCCGAGCTCGTGCTCGACATGGAGAACATCGCGCTGGAAAAAGAACTCAATGACGACCTTGGGTGGCCAGCGAGCCTCAAGCGAAGTAGTAAGTCTGCCTCTATCACCTTGCAGCTAGGTGATGGTTACCGGATGCAACTTACCCCCGTCAACAAAGGGAACCATGGTTACTACACATGGATGAGCTGGACAGCTGTCGAGCCAGTCAAGGTAATGGACTCAAGCACTGACGAGATGGATGAGCTCGTCGGGACTATTCATGCATCTGTGTCTATTAGCTCAACTCAACGCAATAATCAGGCTCTGCAAGAGCCTCTCAAGTTCACCTTGAGTGATCTATCACTAGAAGACCTTGTGATTGAAGCGGTTTGTTTAGCTGAGGAATATCTTGGTTTTGACTTGTGCCCACCATTTTTAGAGCCCAACGATGATGATGCAACGGATGAGCTCCTAAAAAAGTACTTCACTGACGCAGAGGTGCAGGTGCTTCGAAATCCACTGAGCTCAACTGAAGAGAAGAGAGAGATCCTCTCTCGCCGTTTTAGCCCGACCGAGATTGCACTCTTTGAAGAAGCTTTTGATGAAGATGATGATGGTGACGCATGAGCAAAGTAACTACCACCATTAAAACCGTACAGGAAACACACATTCTTGGATACATGAGTTGCGACGGATGCAGTGCAAGATCAAAATTTCTAGTTCGATTCCCATTTGGGGAGCTGGCATTTTGCTCACATCACTTCATCAAGCATGAAAAGGTCATACAGACGATATCCGTGAAGATATTAGAGACTGCGGAGAGCGCCAATGTTACTTGATCTCACAGAAAGCCAAGATGCATGGATTGAGCTACAAGGCTACAAAAAAATACAGGTTTCTGAAGGTTCGACCGTTGAACTTTTAGAAAGTGGCGTACTCATCGTCACGTTAAGCGATGCCAAGAAAATGCTTTACGCGCCTCATGTGTGGTTGCAGGTAACTGTGATCGATAAGTATGCGCTCGCTGCAAACATCTTGCTATCAAACAGCAATAAAGAAATGAATTAGTAGCTCCATCGTGGAGTTACTCGGTAACAAATTAACAGAACAGGAGCCCTATGCAACAAAATAACGTAGTACAACTCAATAAGAACCTAATCACGGTTAGCGAAGACACGGTCCATATTCACGACTTCACTATTCAAAGCCGGGAACTTGCTAGCTACCTCATGAACAAAGAACCAGTCCAAGAGGCATTTGCTGAACTAATCAACGCTGCCTTAATGGTGGCACGCCTATCTCATGTTTCCGCGGAGACCGAGGCACTTAATGCAGTGGCAGAAAAGGTGAGAGAGTCTGTCGAACAGGCGGGCGAAAGTACCGTCGACGACATCACTGCTTTGCTTAAGAGCCATACGGATATCAAGAATCCTGGTGGACTCGCAATTGTTCTCAAGGATCAGATATCGAAGGTGATGGCTGCTGAACTGAGTCCATCAAATAAGAGTGGGCCTATGTACCCAATTTTCCAAAATATGAATCAGATTCTTGAAAAAGTCACTGAGAAAGTGGGTATTGAGAAGGCGGAAAATAAATCCAATAAAAAGGGTGCTGACTTCAACAAAGTTATGCACGGAATTGTTGCTCAAATAGGTGCCGGTTCAGATCACGAGGTCGAGTACACAAATGATGTCGTTTCACCATTTGGGAAGCGAGTGGGAGATTCAGTGGTCACCATCCCCGAATATATCGTTGGTCAAGATGCCTTAAGGATCGTCTGGGAGTACAAGGCCGAGAGAAATCTGACCCTTCCCTCTGTTCTTAAAGAGCTAGAGGAGGCGATTCAAAACCGAGAAGCCCAAGCTGGAGTCTTCGTTCTTGCGCGTGAACCGGAGTATGAGAGTTGGCCAACAGAGCAAGTCTTCTCGGGAAATCGGATGGTAATCATCGTTGATAAAGATCTTCCTGATACTTATCTTGTCCGATACGCCTATCTTTGGTCAAAAATCATGTCGGTGAAGAACTTGGCGATTGATAAGCAGGAGGTCGATATGGATCGAGTTCTGCACCAACTTAACCAGGCGAAGCTGACTCTCAAAGACTTCAGAAATCTGACAGTTGCCCACAACAAAATGGATGTGGCCTTATCAGATGCTCATAAATGGGCAAAAAATATTGAGGGCAAGCTTCAGGAGCAATTTGCCGCTCTTGAAAGTGCCACAAAGGGCACTGACGGGTTTGATGAAATCGTCGCCCAACTAAAAAAGCCTAGAAAACCATAAGTTTGATCATGCGCTGGGAGTCCTATCTCTCTCAGCGTGTGATCAGTGGGGCTACTGGATCTTTCCTTTCTACCAGTAGCTCGAGAATCCGAACCCGGAGCTCCGGTAGTGGCTCAAGAGGCATCCTCCGTGTGCCTCGCGGGTTCGGTCTTCTCATCTCACATGAAGGGTCTTAGAAAATTAATTGGATTCGGGAAGTCTCCAATCAATGGCAATCGTTATCGAGAAAGGTGGGCCAAGGTATAAAAAATCCGGATAAGAATGAAAAAGAATTGTGGCAATCACTTCCGTCGGCCGTAGGAATTGAGCGCGCAGATCTCTTGCTGGAGTTATCTCAGCGAGCCACTTATCGAAACAGCTGTGAAGAAGCCTTGGTGCTTGCCGAAGAGGCAAGAGACCATCTCATTAAGGCTGGAGCCGATGAAACTTGGATTGTTAAAGCATATATAGCTGAGAGCTATGCGCTCGCTAGTCTTGATCGTAAGGTCGAAGCTATTCAAGTTCTCGACAAGGTAGTAGAGGCATCCCGACGCAACGCAGATCCATATATTGATGATCACTTAAGAACCCAAGCACTTTGGTATGCAGACGGAGACGATTGGCATGGAGCACTAAGTTGCCAGCTGGAGGCAATTCGCGTTAACGAAGTTGATGGCGATCTTCAGTGGTTAGCAAGGAGCTATTTCTTGGCTGGAAATTGCTTCTTTCAATTAAAGGAATACCAACTTGCGATAGACCATTACTTGAGTGCTCGAGATATCTATAAGCGAATGAAAAACGTGACAGAAGTTGGCGCATGTGACATCTGGATTGGTGAAGCCTTTTCAGGACTGGGGAACGGTGAAATGGCATTAATGTATTCAAAACGTGCCTTAGATATCTCAACACTTATCAGTAGGACGCCTTGGATAGTTCTTAGTCTGGTTGTTAAAGGAAAAGCACAAAGTCTGCTTATGAATTACGAAGCGGCTGAAGCTACATTAGAAGAGGCGCACGCGCTACTAGTCAGTGACTCTGTAAATCAATGGGACCTAATTATAGAGATTAAGACCGAACTAATAAACATTTATCATCAAACTGATCGGCTGGACTTGGCTCACGATGCGGAAGCAAGTATCGAGACTATAAGAGCAATTCTAAGCCAAGATTTAGCGGAGGAGGGTCATGGGTAAAGTTGCAAACCGGCAATGCCCTTTATGTAGGGGGACAGACATTGATCAAAAATGGAACAGTACGGAATACTATTTTCAGTGCTCCTGGTGCGGAGAGAGGTTCAAATGAAGAAACTTATTAAATGTGTAGTAACTGCTCTGCTTGTTGGAGTTTATGGAATGGTCGTTACACCGCCAGGTTTGGCCGAGACTCCTCCAGCGGTTACGCCGTCAGTTGCAATTATCGATAGCGGTGTGAACACCACTCTTTTTTCAAATATTGTGACTGAAGTCTGCATTCTTGAATGGTCGCCTTGTCCGAATGGGAAGCCGCAGATGGAAGGTGTTGGTGCCGCCAATACCGGAGTGGTCACAAATGCCACTTTAACCCATGGAACTGAAGTGGCCTCGGTAATTACGAAGGTCAATCCCTCAATCAAAATAATTCCGATTCGAATTGTCGGAGTGACAGATAAGGGAAACCCTTACATCTATTCAAACAAGGCAGTGAAGCTTGGGCTGGACTGGGTTATCGCTAATCGATCGAAATACAATATTCAGGCAGTTAATGTTTCTCAGGGCAAAATCTTTCCAGGATGTTCTTTACCAGATGGAACTCAGGCGGATATTGATGCTTTAAAGGCAGAGAACGTTGCGGTAATTGCATCAACGGGAAATGACTCAAATCGAACTTCGGTAATGTCGATTGCATGTGCCCCGGGGGTCATCGCGATTGGTGCAACAGATAATCCTGATCCTGGCTCACAGGGAAAGAGCTATGACCCGACTGCTAGACCCACTATCGCTCGATATAGCAATGGAAATACTTCAACTGACTTCTACCTGAACGCTCGCTGGTATGCCATGCAGCCAAACGGGAAGCAGAAGTTCACGCTGGGTACTTCGATTTCGACAGCAGCTTTCACCGGCTGGTACACACTCAATTACAAGGGTTCTATCGCTGCGACATATCAATATCTCGTCAGCACTGCTACCACCGCATCCAACCAATGGCTGTTAGGTAGATATTTGTTCGTGCCTTCTGCGTTGTTACCTTAAGGAGCAAAATCTTATGGCAATTCGAACAACCTCGGATTACACAATAAGGCCTGATTTTCCATACAAATCAGTCATTACTCCTTCATCACTTTATAAAGGAAACTGTGCTCGATGCACTTGGATGTCTTACTGGCACAACTTTTCGATCCCAGCCAATTTGGCACTTCAGCAGCAAATGTCTCGTATTCAGGAGAATTCTTTTGATGGAGTGGCAAATGAATCAATTTCAGCGACACTTCCCAAGGGATGGACCGCACTTCATAAAGGAAAAATCACGAGCCAACCTATTCTGATAAACGGAGAGACAACCCGTTGGAAATTTAAGGGAGAGCTAGATCTGCTTGCCAGAAACGATGACGGGACTTATTCCATTATTGATGGCAAAGTTTCCATGAAAAAAGATGAAGAAGGTTTGATTCAGAGTTATTGGACTCAGTTGGAAGCATATGTTTATATGCTTGAACACCCTGAGTTTGGAGATTCCATTCAGGTTAATTCAATTGGTTTACTGCAGTGGCGAATCACCGGGGAAGTACTCACGCTAAATGGAACCAAGGGATTTGCCGTAGAAGAACGCTACATTCCGGTCGAGCGAAATGAGACCGGATTCAATTTATTCATGGAGCAGTTTATCTCCATCATCGATGGTGAATTCCCTGACGCTGCGCCCGCTTGTTTTGACTGTAAGTTTTTAACAGAGATTGGTTTTTATTGATCCAAGTGTTGACCTTTCTTCTCTCCGTGGGTTCCTCGCCGTTGTCAGTCTTAGTGGATATGGTCGAGCTATGAAAATCCTTAGGAAAGACTGGGTCGGGGTCTTCCTGATTCTTTTAGCTGGCACATGCGTAAACGGGTGGGGAATTGGAGTTATCCCTTTTGCGAAGATCCCTGTATCCCACTTTTGGGTCGTGATTATTGCTCGAAGTTTTTCGGTGCTTGCCTCCCTCATTGCAGTTCGATGCTTCTGCCCCAGAATGTTTTCTCGATTTGGGTTAGGAAATGGTCAGAAACAGCTACTGGTGTCTCTCGGGATAGTTTTCTTCCTAATGGGGCCGGCTCTTTGGCACACCGATTATCATCATGCTGGCATTGCTGAAATATTTCAGTCCTTTATTTTTGCCTTATTTATTGGCATAGATGAGGACTTTTTCAGCCGAGGTTTCATTTTTGGCTGTCTGGAAAGATACGGGATATGGCTCGCAGCAATTACTTCCTCGGTGCATTTTGGATTGCTACACCTAGGAAATATCTACTATGGGGGTCAATCGGCTGCCTACACAATTGCTCAGGCTGTAAGCGCCGGCGCGTTCGGATTATTGGCCTGTGCCCTGATGATTTATAGCGGAACTATTTGGGTGCCAATTTTAATGCACGGACTGTGTGACTTTCCGATGCAGTTTGATACTGCTGCGCAATACACAAAGATAGTAAAGGGTGGGGGCGATTGGATTTCTGTAATTGTTGATTTCATGATCTACTCAGTAATCGCGTGGGTTCTATTGACAATTTCTAGCCAAAAAACCCCTAAATTCCTAGTATGGCTGGGGCTAGTTGACTAGTCCTCACTTAAATATATCCTGAAGATACTTCCGATCTAGCAAAAAATAATTCACACTTTCAAATAATCGATTGAGGGAGGCCATTTTGGCAACAAGAGAGCAAAGAGAATTAGCAAAAATTTACTGTAGCTTGACAGATTTACGTGAGGCCATGGATATTTTGAGACTGAAGCTAGTTGACTCGAAAAGCCTAAAGTCAAAAGACTTTAAGGCTGTTAAAGAGTCCAGAAAGCCAAGTGAAGTAGCTAAATTTATGATTCCTGATGATTATGATGGTGAAGAGGGAGAATCTATAGCCTTATGGCTTGCCTTCAGTATGGCCAAAATAGCTCACGTAACCGAGGAACTTAGAATTCAAACTGGCGGTTTATAAGTCTGATTCCAAATCTTACAATTGCTCTATCACCTGGTGTGAGTGTCTAGCCTTAGCCCGCTTAATCACATAGACTTTTATAGTGACTGACTTCAAATGGGATGATCTTGACTCGGCAGACTTAGTCGTCGACGCAACTTATGAAAGTAAGCGTCAAAGACCATTGGATTTGAGCTGTGAACCAATGACAAGGTTGCTTCCAGGTATTGGAAATATGGGTGGATTCCGGAAAAAGGTGAATCCAAGAACGAAAGCAACTATCGGGCTAGTTCTAATGAGCACCGGGAAAGAGTCTGAATGGCCTGACGAGCTGGACACAATTCAAGGAATTTATACTTATTACGGTGATAACAGAAAGCCTGGCACTGGACTCCACGAGACACCTAAAAAAGGAAATGAAGAGCTAAGGCGTATTTTCGAACTAGCACACGGGTCAGCCGAAGACCGAAGAAAATGTCCCGTTATATTGATTTTTCAAAGTGGTGGACGAGATCATGATGCTATTTTTAAGGGGATAGCCGTTCCGGGTGCTAAGAATTTAACCGCTGGAGAGGACTTAGTTGCCGTTTGGGCTTCTGAGAAAGGTAAGAGATATCAAAATTACAAGGCGATCTTTACGATTTTGGATTGCGGTGTAATTGATGGGAATTGGGTTCGGGATATTTTTCGGACTAAGGAACTCGATTTCGATGATAATCGGACCCCAAAAGCTTTAAAGAAATGGATTGAAAAGGGCGAGTATCACCCCCTTATTTCAGAGCCAATTAAAGTCATCAGGTCCGTCGAAGAGCAAACCCCACCTTCAGGAATTCATAAGGATTTGATCGACGAGCTTATAAGGACTTTCCAAGATGACCCATATGGGTTTGAGGAAGTCGCGGCCGGCCTGTGGGAGTTATCAATCAATGTTGATATGAAGATTGACTTGACACGGAAATGGCGTGATGGCGGACGAGATGCTGTCGGCTATTTAGTAATTGGGTCCACGATAGATCCTCTGAAGATCAATTTTGCTCTCGAGGCTAAGTGTTATAAGACATCAAGAGTTGGTGTTAAGGAAATGAGTAGGTTGATATCTCGAATCAAACATCGTGAATTCGGGGTGATGGTTACGACGAGTGTCGTTGATGCGCAGGCTTACAGCGAAGTCAAAGAGGATGGCCACCCTGTGGTCGTACTCGCAGGGAGAGACTTAGCCGAAATATTGATAAAAAAAGGGATAAACTCGAAAGAGAAGCTGTCGCTATGGATTGAGACCTTGGATATCAAGCGCCTAACTTAGATCTTGCTAACATTTTGCTAACACCCCTGAGGTGCTTCAGCGCATTTTGAGGTATCACAGGACTCAACCTATGATGAAACAAGCGTAAACTCAGGCAACCAGAGACCACCTGAACTGATCAGGTACAAGTGGTCTCCGACTACGGATCAGAAGGTTAGGGGTTCGAATCCCTTCAAGCGCACCACATAACAGCAAGCAGAACTTGGAGCGTCTATGAAAAAGGTGTCTGCGAAACCTTGTAAATGAGCCTGGATCAAAAT
>Ga0164296_1002891_pt1 | contig 16627 bp, 13 predicted proteins | sample GEODES057metaG_FD_113533 | JGI IMG/M metagenome (GOLD analysis project Ga0164296, IMG submission 113533) | Dystrophic lake water microbial communities from Trout Bog Lake, Wisconsin, USA - GEODES057 metaG | ecosystem: Environmental > Aquatic > Freshwater > Lake | place: USA: Trout Bog Lake... | reverse complement strand
TTCAATATTATGGTAGTTTAAGTCCTTTGTACGCACAGTATAGACGCATTATCTTCTGTGGGTCACCCTCTAACACCATACCTAGACCATCACTAGGCTTCCAGAGGGCGATTCTATCCTTCTCTAGGACGTCCTTTGGCATCGCTACCGTGAGGGCCGGATTATTACGCAGTCTATCAAGAGCCTGCTGTGCCTTCAGATAGGTTTTGTAGGTGATGCGACCATCAAACAGATGATACTGATAGTTGAAGTGGTTAGGAAGATCATCATGGTGCCCGCCAACTACTAGGTCTAACTCAGTCAGGTCTTTAACGTCGGCGATCTTAATCTTTGACTCCTCCTCTACCTCACGGGCTACACCCTCTTTCAATAGAGCATGGAGACGTGTCTTTGTGGAGCGATGATGGATCTTTATTGTCTCGAATTCCTTGTACTCCACCTGCCCCTTTGGTGGATCCCAACTCCGTTTCTTCGTGTTACCCACGTCGTGTACCAGAATAAAGTGTGGTTCGGATGCTCTCAGGTGAGGTGGCATCTCTACTTCAATCATGGCAGCCGTCCTTAGAAAGACCCACGTATCGGAATTAGGGAGGGCAACGTACGCGTAGACCTTGTTGAACCGTCTAAAATGGTGGGCACCGAATCTGATACCGGGAATGTCGAGATTCCATCCTTTTATGGCGAGACCCTTATATTGTACACGCTCACCCGAAATGGTGACATGCATCCCTAACGCGGGTGGGTAAAAATTTCTCTAACGTCTTGTACCGAAGTTAAGAACTCCCTTCGGAGAAGGGTTGCTTGGCAGTAGACTCTTGATTAGAGTTAAATCATTGTCATTGAGATTTAAATGACCTTCGTTTACACTATTAATCAGTTCCTGTGTCGTACTATCTGTAAATGTCAAATTGCCGTCGTTATAAGCTCGCTTAATAATAAAATATATAACGCTATGCCAATCACGTACAATATAATGGTAATTTGAGATAACAGAGTAATAATCTCCGTAGTAGAGATTGAACATCTGAGGGGAACGATAATAGGCTAATAACATTACCTGCTCATCTGTATGCCCAATCTCCTTAAAGAGTAAGTCATAGAAAACTCCCATCATCAGTGTATAGAGTCTAGCCATATAGGTCTTTTCTACTGAGAAAACAGTACCTGCCAAGCCACACATACCCGCTTTTACATTATCAAATAGATTCTCTCTTTCGCTGCTATCCCAATAACGGATCATCTGAACAGTCACTTTTGATCGCGGTGATGCTATCATCCTGAGTGCGTCTGCGTGAAACGTCTCTGAATAGGCAACATGACTGCAACCAAAATCCACCCAAAAATAATGAGTCGCCTTGAAATCCGCTCGTTCTTGAGCTATCTTTAAGGCATGGATCTTGAACATACACGTAAGGTAGTATGACGCTGTACATCGTCCTTCAATGGGCTGTTTATGCTTTATCCAATTATCGTTTGCGATCGGCCAGTTTATCTTGTAAAAATCGTATTCGACTAACGACCGCTCTACATAGATTGTCTTCTCATTCGGACCTATCAGTTCGTCTCGTAGGCTCTGGATCCACGGTCTAGTAGTAGCGTCGCAGAAGATCACCATTGGTGAGTCTAGTGCTAGTGTCCCACGACCGGCTTTCAGATAGAACTCTGGAGACCGCGTTCCAGTTGTAGCATCTGGTAGGTCTTTCAGATTAAAATACATTGTCACTATTACTGAGTGCGATCCCATTCTGTCTAGATATTTTCAGAACACTTTATATAGAATGGCACCCAAGTACGATATGACCTGCCACGCTGTTATGGAGTGGGCCAAGGCTGAGCTGGAGCACGTGGGCCGCATAGCCGCGGTAGAGGATGTTGACATCCAGTATTCATATGCTCAGAGCACGGTCAACGGGATGCTGCACCTCCGTGATGCACTTTTGGAGCTGGTTAACAACGACGAGCATGTAGAGCACAAGGCCGATCTCAAGCGGACTCACGACAGCGTTGTCCGCGTGATCAAGCATCTGATCAAGGATTACGATGTTAAGCTGGAGGAGATAAAGACGTTTAACACCCGGCATGTGCTTGGCGATCTCTCCTACCTCAATGCGGCTAACAACAAGTCCAATAAGACGCCGCGTAATAACAATCGCAAGAACGGCGGACGCCGCCGCGGCACACGTAAGGCTCACAACCGGCGTTAAAACTGTAATAGAGAATGTAGAATGAGCAAGGGGTATTGCCGAATCACCGCTAAAATCAGAGACTGCTTGCTTCGTAACCTATCTGGCAGGTGGGACTGCATACTACCCTCAGACAATAGAGGCTGGATTGGCTGCTTCAACAGTTGCCTACAACAGAACAGGGTCGGTGATTGACTGTGCGTCTTTCTCAGATCTGAACTCCCTCTATCTAACTATCAATGCTCAGACAACACCCAGTCCTATTTTGATGGGGCGGCAGTGGTTGTTAGAGGATCTCAACAAGCCACTCTATTTCAAGATCAACGGTGAGACCCAGCAGATTCTCCGTCTAGTGAAGCGAAAGACGGGTGCGGTCACGAGCCACACACAGACATCAGTAGCACCTACTTACAGCACGTTCTATGTACCCACATTTGTTAATTTTGACGCAGAACTTCCCACGTCGTTCTGTATCTTTGACGCAGTATACGTCGCCCGCGTGGGTTGAACGTGGTTAGCCATTGAAAAAGTTAAGACCACACTGTGATTTTAACTTTTATATTACAGCTCTGTGAATTACTCATCGACAGTAACAACCTCCACATCAGGAAGATCCTCTGCGACCTGTGACTCGCTGATAGGTGGTAACGCTGTGTCCATCGTCAGATTCTGAGAGGCACAATAGCCCGTCTCCTGCTTGTAGAGGAGGTTCTCGAGTTCATCATCAGTTGGACCAGCTGTACCCTGCTTGGGCTGGAATCGCTTCATTGCGGGAGCGGCGGCTGTATTGCGGATCAGGGCCTCCTCGTCCAGAAGGATCTGACTGAAGCTCGTACCACCACGGATCGGCTGACCTGTCATGATATTTGCACTGACACCCGTGATCGGGTCCAGCTCGCCATAGAGTGCCGCACGCAACATGATGTCTTCTGTCTGCTCAAAGCTGGCCTTGGCAAGTGGACCGATGTTGTTCTTATTGATGCCGTAGCGATCGACCGACATCAGGCGGCCGCGAGAGGCCATCACATCACACAGCAGACACAAGTGGCGGTAGTTCACATAGGTCTCCTCGAACAGCGTGCTGATCTCCTTGAAGAGCACGGCACGCGTGGCCTCGATACCCAGGTTCTCGAAGATGTCGTGCACGTTGTTGCTGTAGACACGGGCGGCGTCGACATCAGGGTGGCACATCACATCCAGGAAGTTCGATCCATCTGTATCCAGGACAAACTGCTCCACATTGACGTATTTGTCGCCCATCAGCTCGTACATATCGTTAGTCTTCGTGAAGGAGACTGTGCGAAGGCCTGGGGCACCGCGGACGATGGTACCACCCAGAATCTTGTTCTGGAGCATCTTCAGTTGACTGAGACTGTTCAACGGGTCATCATCCTCCTCCTTCATGCGAAGACGGAAGACCAGGCGTGTCGAGTTGTAGTCGCTGTAGATCGTCGATACCTCGGTGTTGAACTTCTGGTCGAGGACATATGCTACATCGTCCATAGTGATATTCTTGCTGAACATCTTCTCGCGGTCCAGCTCCAGGCGAAGGATCCACGGGCTACGCTTCATCTCAGGGACCAGAGGGGCAGCAGGTGGGGCGGCTGTACCGTCCTCCGTTTCGTCGACTGGGACCTTGACCTTTGCCTTGGGCTCAGGAGCATCGTCGGCCTGGGCAACAGCACGTTCGTAGGCGGCGTAGAATGCCAGCCACTGTGCGTCATCGGTGATCAGGGTCGCATCGTCGCGAGGATCGAAGTAGATGCGTGCCACAGTGACAAGGTCCTGGAGGACCGTGAACTCCAGCTCCTGGGCCACGCGGCGGGCCTCGTCCTTGGAATGCCGCAGATCCTTACGGAGTGGAATCGTAAGAGAGACGGCCTTGGGGTTCTTGGTGGCCTTCAGGAGCTCCTTCAGGCGTGGAACACCACGCGTCATATTGGACTTCGCTGCTACACCGGCAAGATGGAACGTGTCCCTCATACAGATCGCGTCCAACGTCATGAAGTTCTTGGTATTCTCTACTGTTACATCATAGACCCAGCCGTGGATGGGTTTGACCTCCTTGATGGTCTTGACTGTATCCCAGACAATGTCGCCCATCTTGGTATGGGTGTTTATTGAGTCTACCAGTCGGTTAACTGCCTTCTGCATGTCGGTTGACTCGATATGGAAGGTCTTAGCAAACAGAGCATTGAACTCTGCTGCCACAGTCAGTGTAGTCTCTGCAGAACTACTGAAGATACCAAACCGCGTTAATAGAAGCTGGGTGCGAATCAGAAACTCAGAGGTTGGGAGGATCATGGTTATTGTTGTATCGATCTGACCGTACGTCTCCATAAGCTCGGCAACAAGATCCTTTACATAGTGGTCGTCAGCCTGTAGAACCCAGTCGGGTAGACCAGATTTAATAGCCTCGGCTACTAGCATGCCGTTTGACTCTACTATGGTCATACCGGAGAGGGCGAGGCTGTTGGCGATAGGCACAACGGTTCCCACCTGAAGGTCAGAGCCATTGACCTCCTTGATCTGACCCTCCACCAGGCTCAGGAAGGACTTCCCCTTTGTGGCCTTGACTTTGCGACCACTCTGGAGAGTGACCTCTAGGATAGTGTCAGTACCATCTTCGTTAATAACAGGGTGGCGGGTGATGGCCTCCAGTTTGGTCCAGACCATCTTGCCCTGCGTGTCACAGGAGATAGCCTGCCAATCGTTACCGTCGTCGAGATCGATGTAGATCTGATCGTTGGCAAGACGCTGGATCTTGGCCTCTGGGGCCGACTCCAGGTAGTTGTCGATGAACTCGCCGATCTGCGGACTGATAATACGCCCGTTCTTGGCGATCATGATCCGTGTATCCCAGTCCACACTGTTGAGCGTCATCTGCGTACTGGGCTCACCAATAGACTGGGCCGCAATGATGCCCACCATCTCACCAGGGTTGGCCATTGCCTTCCAGTGCTTCAGTACAATCTGCTCCGCAAGAAGATCTGCAGCCTCACGACTGTAGCGGAGCTTGGTCATCTTGATAGGAGCCATGTGGTAGCGGAGAAGGGCGTGCCAGAGACGGTTGCGAGGAGCTGTCCTTTCAGCAATAGAGGTCTGAAGCTGGATCAGGTACTCACCCGTGACCGGCGTCTCCTTGCCCGTGAACTCAAACTGACGGGCAACAGTGTGGATCAGTCGATCCAGGTGGACAGGATAGTAGACATTCTGCTTGTCTGCCTTCTCCAGGCGACTACGGAATACACGCTCCACCAGCATGCGACGATCCTCCATCCCTGCGGCAATATAGGCAGCCTGCACCTTGGCAGATGCACCAGGTACGGCATAGGCCTCACTGATCTGTGCATCCGTCATTGCACCCAGATTCAGGGGCTGGCTCTCGATCTTGGTACAGTTGATACTGTCCTCACCATAGGAGAACTGGATGATGTTCCCCACAGCGTCGCGGACTGAGCCATCGTGCTGGATCGTCAGATCCTCCATGGCCTTCACCAGCTGACGCTGCATATATCCTGTATCGGCCGTCTTTACAGCCGTGTCGATAAGACCCTCGCGACCTGACATAGCGTGGAAGAAGAACTCGTGAGGGGTGAGGCCCTTCACGAAGGAGGACTCGATGAACCCACGGGCGGCCGCACCGTCATCGAACCGCTTGAAGTGCGGTAGTGTCCGGTCCTGGAATCCGTAGGGGATACGCTTGCCCTCGATGTTCTGCTGACCTAGAACGGCAATCATCTGAGCTACGTTGGTGTTAGAACCCTTCGAGCCCGCCTTGATCATGTTCGTCATGCGGTTGTCATCGCTTAGCGAGTTACGACCCGCCTTACCTGCACGATCAATAACCTTGTTCAGCGTGGCGAAGATCTTCGACTCGAACTCCTCGTGATTTGAGCGACCAGACGAGTTATCGAAGAGGCCCGTGTGGACCTGGAGCAAGATATCCTCAATCTGGCCCTTGAGGACCGACAACTCCGTCTCGATCTGCCCCTTCGTCTCCTCATCGGCAATCAGATCTGAGATGCCTACCGAGAAACCCGAATTCATCAGGAAGTTCGCCATCATCCGCTGCAATGAGTCCAGGAAGTCGACAGTCACCTCGTGCCCGTAATCGTTGTAGATCACGTGGATCAGTGCCTTGGAGAACACGTCCTTATCCAGGATCCCCTGCTTGATGATACCGTTGTGGATCTTCACGAAATTTGGGGAATCGAAGTTGTCCTTCGCATCGTCGAAGGAGATGTTACGCATCTCCAGATTTACGGGTGGCAACAGGGTTGAGAGAAGCTGAGCACCTGACCAGAGGGGGTGAGGATCACTCACAGCCGGTGCTGGTAGATTGCCGTCCCAACGCTGAGCCCAGACAAGAAGATTCATCGCCTCACGGCGATTGAACAACATATTGGGACGGGTGAAACGGTTGACACCGACAAGAGTATCCTGTACCACCGATACGATAGGCTTCGACTCACGGGGACCCACGATCTGTAGAGGGACCGCTGCAATCTCGCGAAGCTCGATGGCTGCCTCAATCGACTGCGGAATATGAGCGTTCATCTCGTCACCATCGAAATCTGCATTGTAGGGAGCCGTAACTGAGACGTTCAGGCGGAATGTGTTGTAGGGGAGGACCTTTGCTCTGTGCCCCATCATCGACATGCGGTGAAGCGATGGCTGGCGGTTGAACAGTACGATATCACCATCCATGATGTGGCGGTTGACGATATCGCCGCTGTAGAGCTGGATCTCCTTAGCGTTCACGTGCTTGAGAGAGATCATACGGCCGTCAGCAGCACGCACAATAGTCTTCGCACCAGGGTACTTGTCCGGACCGTTCTGGATCAGAGCGTAGAGGCGATCGATGTTGAATGCCGTCACACGCTCAGGGTGAGTGAGATTCATTGCGATTTTGAGCGGGACACCCAGCTCGGCGACCGAGATATTCGGGTCCGGCGTAATAACCGAGCGGGCGGAGAACTCTACACGCTTGCCCTGTAGATTGTTACGGATGCGGCCCTCCTTGGATCCTAGGCGCTGCTGAAGCGACTTCAGGGGGCGGCCGCTACGCTGAGCCGATGGAGCGACACCAGGGATCTCGTTATCGATCAGCGTAGCGATGTGGTACTGTAGAACGTTTGTCCACTCATCGATGGCCTTCTTCTTCGCATTCTGCTGAATCTTCTGCGTGAGATTGTGGTTGGTCTTAATGATGTCGATCAGCTTCTGCGTCAGATCGTCCTCTGACCGCTGGTTGTTGTCCTGAAGGACAGACGGGCGGACCTGGGGTGGCGGGATGGGGAGTACCGTGCACATCATCCAGTCAGGGCGGCACCAGAAACGGCTGAATCCCATAAAGTCTACGTCCTCGTCGCTGATGCGGCGAAGGAGGCGGTAGACGTACTCGGGCTCAAGATACCGCTCAATCACACCGTCCTTGAGACCAGCCATGGCCTCAGGATCGTCGGGGAGCTCAGGCATATCCTTCCACTCAGCGACAATACGACAGATATCCTCATCCTTGTACTTGCTGGGCTGGCGGGCACCACAACCATCCTCGATATCCTCACCGCAGCGCGTGATCTTGGAACAGAGCTCTAGGACCTGCTTCCAGCGAGCCTCGCCCTTCGACCTGAGAAGATGGCGGTAGCGGTTCTTATCGATGCGGAGCTTACCACACTTTACACAGATACAGCGTAGGATCTTCATCACCAGCTTGTAGAACTGGATATAGTAGACTGGGCGGGCGAGTTTGTAGTGACCGAAGTGGCCAGGGCAGTTGTGGTTATTCAACCCGCAACTACGACAGAGCTTGCCGTTTTCGAGGACTCCCATCCGGGGGTCAAAGAGACCACCGATCTTACCCTCCATAGCAACGTGGCTTGTAATCTCCACAACTGAGCGACGTACAACCTCATCAGGACTGAAGACGCCGAACTGAATTCCAACAATGGTTTCGGTTTCACTTGAGTTCTGAAGGTTTGGCATGCTATCTGCTAGACTAAGCCTTTTTTAAAGTGCTTTTTTCGGCGATGGGGGCCTTCAAATTGATTCACTTTATATCTGTAAAAATTGAGCTATGACAAAGGAGAGGTGGTATGTAGAAGATGCGACTAGAATTGATCATTGGACCAATGTTTGCCGGAAAATCCTCGGCTCTACAGTCGATTGTTAGGCGGCGGCAGGCGATCGGTTGGTCCGTCCTGGTTGTGAAACATACAGCCGATACGCGTTACGTAGATCCTGAGGCGGCAAATGCGGTCGTGGTCAATCACGATAAGCAGTCCTGTGCGGCGGTCGCCCGTAGTGACCTGATGGGGCTCTTGGGTTCTACCGAGTTCGCACAGGCACGGTTGATCATTGTAGAGGAGGGACAGTTCTTTGCTGACATAGTGGAGTTTGCCTTGGCGGCTGTGGAAGGGGCTGGGAAGGATCTTGTCGTAGTGGGCCTGGACGGCGACGCCCATCGCCGGCCTTTCGGTCGCCTTCTAGAGCTGATTCCACTGGCAGACGAAGTCCAGCGGCTCTACGCCTTCTGTAAGCTCTGTGGAGACGGGACACCGGCCCGGTTCACTTCGGCTACAACTTCAGCAATGGTAACGGCCACTCTGGAAGGTGGAGCAAATGTTGGAGGGGCAGATTCATATCAGCCTGTCTGTCGGCGGCACTTCTTGGCCAGCGAATCGAAAACTTGATGACGTGAGTTTCAGATAGTCTAAAAGTCAAAATGCAGAGTACACGCCAGATCGAACAGGACGGTTACTACCAAGAGTCTGCACCTCTCCAACAGACCTCCACACGATACCCCGTTCAACGATGCCTTGCTGCTACACAGACAGAGGTGGCCGAGGTGGTGATCGTGGAGAATGCCGACTATGGTCGGATGCTCTTCTTGAATCGTGAGCTACAATCGGCCTCCTATGACGAGGCGATCTATCACGAGACGCTGGTACACCCCATCATGCACTCGCTAGATAGTCGTGACGATAAGAGTGTGTTGGTGATCGGTGGAGCAGAGGGGGCGACTGTGCGGGAAGTACTCAAATGGGGGCCCAACAAAGTCCGACACGTGGACTGGGTCGATATCGACGGTGAGCTTGTTAACATCTGTCGACGATACCTACGATATGCACCTAACAGTGTTTATGAGAGCGGATACGTCACATACTATAACCAAGATATTATGACTTTCTTGGATACAATGGAACGGGCGGCACGGTATGATATTGTTATTATCGACTTACCTGATCCGGATCCTCAAGAAGAGGTACTTTATGGACCTGTCTTCTGGCATCTGATCCATCGCAGCCTGCGTCAGGGCGGTGGGATCGTATCCCACGTAGGTCCCGTGGAACCACGTCGCCGTCCAGGTCTGGAGATCGTACAGCAGGGTGCCGGTGGCGGCGGTCATGCCTATCACACCCACATCCCCTCCTTCCAGGGTGAATGGGGCTTCTGGATGAATAAGGAGCCGGCTTTCGGCCGGCTCTTCCAGCTGGAGGGTTGTAGCGTGATGGACAATTCGTATCTACGGACGGTATTTCACTGGGATCGGCACTGGTTGGGGCAGTAACGTCTTGTACCGAAGTTAAGTTTGTGATACACAAACCAAGCCAGTATTTTGGCGGAAAATACGCTGTATTGCCCTAACGTTTGGATTTTTTCACTGAGTACAGAAGTCCTTTTATCAGCTTTAGGGCTTCAGCCCTGGTCGAGGTCTTGACAGCAGCTTTTAGGGCTTGGTAATCGGTCTCTCTTACATGTGCCTCATTTTCAGTGTAGAAATCATCTCTATCGGCAAGAATATCATAGTAGATACCGTTCGCCTTCCAGTGCGTACGCTCTTGACTCTCTGGTTTAAAACCTCCTTTTTCTCTCATCGGATTTTTCACTCGTGGAAACGAATCGAATTCCTCCGTTGTAGGCCACAGTGCTACAATACGAGCCGACTGCGTTTTAATCTGGTCTAGACTGAATGTAGACTTAATATCATTACATGTCCCGCAACAGGGTTTCAGATTCTCTAGACGATAGACACGCTCTGTATTGTCTACACGGTCTAGTCCTATTCCTCGTGGACTACGAAATCCACAGAGATAACAGGCCTGCCGAGTCAGTCTATCCCACTCCTCCTGACTGATCTCCATCTTCATATCCCGTTTCTGAGCTGCCATCTTCTTGTAGTTGGTGTAGTTGTTGTTGTTTGCACGTCCGTAGTACTCAGGCCAGTCTGCATAGAATTCTTTCGGAGCCGTTGCTCCGTTGAATATATGGCAGAGTCTGATGAAGAACGAGGGATGGAAATAGTGCTTGAGCCTGTTACAGAGGTCGCAACAGGGAACACAGTTGGTCTTCTCGTACCCTATGTCGTTATTGATCCGATCGATACCATTGACCTCCGTCTCCTTGAAGTAATCGCAGTAGTAACAGGGTTTAACTACCATGGCTTTGAAGTCGTCTACCTGGAGGTTGATGGTTAGCCCCCGCTTAGTGGCACTCCGAATGTAGTCGTTATAGAAGATATCCATGTTCTGCAGGTGTTCCGCCTTGTAGTTTCTCACTCTATCAACGCGTTTTGCGTCCTGCTTAGTATTGGTGGCGTTACACTTCTGACAGAGTAGACTCTGTTTATTGTAACGCGTAGTGAAAGCAGTATAGTCTGATCCACAGTTCACACAGAGTTGATTCTCTCCACCCACCTCTACAATCACGTTGTGCATCACGGTTCGCTCGTCACGGAGCTCCTTTTCGCGGGCATTGCACTTCTCTCGACAGTCTCTGCACCGCGTGTATCCCTCCTCACAGACGGTCATGCACCCTCTAGCGATATCACAGTACTTGATATTCTTCTCCTTCTCCTCTGCAAGGTGGACGTCACGACTGTGTTTACCGCAGAAGTCCTGCCCCTTAGTCTTGAACCGACAACCCACGTGTTTGCACGCTCCTGTCTTGGAGTTGGGCTGGTACCTGACTCTACAGTCGGCGCACATACCGGCTCTCTCCACTGTTGCGTTGCAACCTCTGAAGAACTTGGAGCAGGGGATCTTGCCGCTGCTTGTCAGCTGTTCATGTTGGTAGTTACGCTGGTGGCGGCCGCAGTACGCGTTCGTCTCTATGGGAGGAAACCGACACTGCTCACCGCTACGTCTACCTGTAACTAATGCTCTGCAAGTGACTACGGATGTGCATGTTGACATTTATGAAATGACAGCATCTAAATATACAGATGTCAATTTTGGACTGCGTGTATGTTTGAACTTTTTGAGCAACCAAAAATCCATATGGGAAGTCCCATATAAAAGATTCTTAATTGGAATACGCGAGGCCACCCATGCCAGACATAATGCGGAGCACGTTATAGTTCGTCGCGTAGACGCGGACCTGCGCCGAGTTGTCCGCACCCACCGTGTTGTTGGAGAGGGTGAGGATGAGCGTGGCATTGTCGATACGCGAGAAGTTACAGGTGCCAGAGGGCTGGTGGTCCTCGGGCTTGAGGGCGAACGAGTAGACGTTGATGCCAACCGCAGGCACGTTGGTGTGGTGCTGGTAGGGCTGGACAAGGTTGAAGTAGCGACCCTCGCGCTCCGTGAAGCGATCGTGGCCGTTGAGCTGGATCTTGGCCGTGACGACGGGGTTCTTGCCGGCAAGGCCCTCGACGCGGGTGACCGAGTAGCCGGACTCGAGGACGGCGCGGTCCCACCAGTCGGAGTAGTTGAAGGGCTGCTGGCCCTTCCAGGGGCCGACGACAGAGTCATCGCACGACACGAACGAATCGCGCTGAACAACCCAGACAAGCTCCTTGCAAGGGTGGTTGAAGTTCATGCGGATCTTGTTCGCCGAGGAGGTCACAGACTCACCACCCGTGAACTGGAGCTGCTCGATGAGGTACTCGTGCGAGACCTGGGCGAAGCGGCGGCGCTCGTCCGTGTCGAGGTAGACGTAGTCGACGTAGAGCGACGCGGAGACAAGGCCGGCCTGCGAGACGCGGTCGCGGACAAGGTGGCCAGACGAGGCCGTCATGTCCCAGCAGAGGTTCTTGATGTCGTTGAACTCGAGGTTGATCTTAACCTCGTGGTACTGGAGAGCGATGAGGGGAAGAGCAAGGCCAGGGTTGCGGCAGAACCAGAACTGGAGGGGGATGTAGAGCGTGTACTCAGGCGCGCACGAGAGAACCTCGGACGACGCGTTGGGCTCGCCCTGCGCGCAGTCGTTGTCGCAGTTCTCGCCGCCCTGGGTGAGGAGGTTCACGAGCGAAGGCACGTTGCCAACCATGTCGGCATAGCCAGCCTGCTTGCCGGCCTCCTGCGTGAGCTCATTCCAGATCTGGAGCCAGTCGCCGTAGTGCTTGTCGATCTTCTGGCCACCGATCTCGAGCTCGACGTTGGCGATCAGGTTGTGACCGACCCAGTTGAGCCAGCGGAACTGGGCACCAGAGCCGTCAGAGGCAGCGAGCACCACTGAGGGGAGCGTGGCCTGGAGGTAGATGCGGTGGATCAAGTCGCCGTTGCGCGAGATTGTGCACGTCACCTTCTTGCCGAAGTTGGCAGAGCCGTTGAAGGTCTGCTCGATAGCCTCCATAGCGAAGTTCGTGTGGCGGCGGTACACGACCTTGAAGAAGGTGATCTGGGGGTTACCCGTAAGGTAGATATCCTGGGCGCCGTAGGCCACGAGCTGCATTAGTCCACCACCACCCATATTGTCTTATACCTCCTATTCCGAAAAAAAATCGCCGGGAGAGAATAATGCCCGCGGTGAATCTGCGTTTAGTTGACAATGGCACCTAAACAGACTTCTATGGGAATACCATATCAAAATGTCAAATTTCTCACTAAATGAGTTATTAGTCCCACTACCATCCTTATTTGAGTCAAGTACCGAGCTACAGGGAGATAAGTTAACTACGTTAGAGGGATTCCATAATAACAAAATAAGGAAATTCAAGGATACACGCGAGTCATTACCACAGCTCCGTACTGAGCTGACAGAGCTTCGTGAAAGATTGGCTGGTTGGCCTATAGAGTCCAGATTCAACGATGAGCATAAAGAGGCCCTCGATATGGAGATCGATATCAGTAAGCGTATAGCCGACATAGAATCGGATAAGGATCAGATGGACTACTATCTTAATGTTGGAGACATTCTCTTCGCTCACTATGATACACAGCAACGAATTGCGACGGGTGGTTCAATAAATAATGAGAAACTTGGACGACTACGTACCCCCACTAATTCTGTTCTCTCCTATTTCAAGAGTGATAACCCTATATTTGAAGAGCGACCTGTAAAAGAGAATAGGGTGAAGACCCCACGAGTTGCTTCTGAAATAGCCATTGAATTAGACGGTATGCGACGTGATAAGGCTCTAGAAAAGTACCTCTCTATTGTGGAGCCTACAGCTATCAAATCTGGCATTATGCCTGGTTCAGGCATAGAATCCGACTATGGCTGTTGCCCTCTCTGTGATAACGAGATGTGCTTTGCCCAGAACGAAGCACTGCTGAACTGCTCCAAGTGCGGATTCCAGGACTTTATTCTGATTGATTCGGAAAAGCCCTCTTACAAGGAGCCGCCCCGTGAGATCTCGTATTTTGCTTACAAAAAGATCAATCACTTGAATGAGTGGTTGGCTCAGTTCCAGGCCAAGGAGACGACAGAGATCCCACAGGAGATCTTTGAGCAGATCCAGAGCGAACTGAAAAAGGAGCGGATCACGGATACCAGTAAACTGAAACCCTCCAAGCTGCGTGAGATACTGAAGAAGTTGAAGCTGAGCAAGTATTATGAGCACGTGGCTCACATCATGAACCGTCTCAACGGTGTACAGGCACCTGTGCTGTCGCGCGAGGTCGAGGATAAGCTCCGCTTCATGTTCCGTGAGATTCAACCGTCCTTTATCAAGCACTGTCCTAAGGGACGATCTAACTTTTTGTCGTATTCGTACGTGCTATACAAATTCTGCCAGCTGTTGGAACTCGACGAATTTCTACCGTGTTTTCCTTTACTCAAGTCACGTGAGAAACTCTATATGCAGGACAAGATCTGGCAGTGTATCTGCGACGACATGGGGTGGGAGTTTATCAAGTCTATCTAACGTCATATATTTGACGGCACAAAAGTTAACAACACGGTGTGTTGTTAACTTCTGTATCGGATGATAGATTCGGTATGAGATTTACTCAAATATGGCGGAGAGCTTCTTCGCAGCATGTTTGGCCATCTTCTTGGCGGCAGTCATTGAACGCGTGACGGGGCGGTGTGTGGCGGCACGCATATTACGGAGCGTGTTACGGGCCTTAGCCGCCGCGGCCTGACGCTTGGCCTTGGTGACCTTGGTCATAGACCGGGTGACCGCACGGTGCTTGTTGGCGTTACGCTTCATGGTAGCGGCACGGCGGGGCATTTTATATCTTATATAACGATTATAATTCGGTTACGGGAGTCAAATTCTAACATAGAGGGCGTCGCCCCAACCCGCTCCGGTCATATAAGTTAGAACGCGTTTCAGTCCATGGGCTTGCAATAGAGTGTCTATCTCGTTTACTAAGCCAGCTCCCTTATAGACCTCCTGACTATTCACCTCTGTATAGATTGCGTCTACTTGATCCAAAAGGGTGGATGCACCGCGTAGAACCTGTAACTCGATCCCCTGAATATCAAGGTTCCAGAGATTGTAGTCCGTTGGTTCGAGGCGATTCTGACGTAGAAATTCAGGGAGATCTATAGTCGTGACTTTTCGGGTCTCTATCACAACTATGTCAGGATAATCCGTTTTGTGGGTGCCTAACTCCAGCAGACTCGATGACTGCCCATTGTTTGTGATTCTGAATTCTGCTTCACGGGTCATCTCATCTAGAGCGGCACAATAGACATTTGGAATACCCCGTGCTCTGTTATATTCAACAAGCTGTTCGTTAGCGTCTACCCAAACCACATTATTTGGATTGACATTCCACTTCTTATACGTCTCCAACTCTTCGCAGAGATGAGCACCTATATGAAGAATCCCCTCCACATTTATACCCATCGTATCCAGAGTATGTTTAATATCGAGAAGCATCTGGTAGGGTCTCCTACAGCCACTTTAAACTGAATACAATGTTTCACTTGCGAGTCGCAAGAAAGAGATATTCGACAGTATTTGGCTCTAAATCCCTCTGCGAAGCGAATCGCTTATAAGGAATCTCTACACGTTTAAACTCCCAATCTGCCGCTGTAAAGAGACTACCAATCTCTTCGTGTGTCAGTAGACCCTCGCGATTGTAGGAGAGGGCCAGCTTACGTGCCGGCGTCCCCTCTAAAATAGTTTTTAGTGCTTGATGGACCGTCTTTCTGGAGCACCACTGCGACTTTTTGTAGCCGTCTGCTGGGATACCCGTAATACCATTCACGTTTAGGGAATCGGCGTTAATATCAGCTACCGCATTCAAGGGGAAATAATTTGCTCCGTATTGACGTTGATTATAGGGTGGATCCAGATAGATCAGTGTTTCAGGAGTGACATGAGTCGGGTCTACCGCAAGCTGTTGGGTGTCCATCTGTAAAACGGATGCTCGACGTTGTGAGGGGGGGAGTACGTGTAGATGTAAGAGATTTGTTGAGGTATTCTTAAAATTCTTCAGATAGGCTCCGTAGACTGAAGCCACATTAGCCACAGAGTCAGCAGCGGCGACGAGTGCCCCACGGAGATAGTCGCGTTCGGCTGTAGTGTAGCTACTCGAACGGAGTGCTTCACGGATACCGTCAATTCGTTGAGCGTTCAACGTGGTGAAATACATACGACCTGCCTGCTCGCTATAGGTATTTGTAATAAGCCCTGTTTTTGGGGGTGTCTGATCTAACTGTGTGATAAGAGCAGTAATGTTTGGTGGAGGGTTGAACTGTGCTCTCAAAACGGCCACAGAGAAATCCTCCCAATCATTAACTATCAGGGATCTCACGTGCGGGGCGGCGGCAACAGCAATGGCACCAGTACCTGCGAAGGCGTCCACAAGATCTGTCCCTGAAAGGTCGGGCCACTCCTTCTGGAATTCAGCTATTATACGGGTAGCAAGTGTCCTCTTGCTGCCTATATAGTTGAGAACCATCTTATTGGTCCTGGGTCTTTAAACACGCGGTTTGACCGCTGCTCAGCACTGGCGGCATCGGTAATAGGCTCCTGATTCGGGGATGCTGATCATGTAGATGCGGTACGGGTTGAGTTTCAATAATCGATCGATCATGACTGTATCTGTCATCAGATCAAAGGTTTTGGGTATCTCCATTGAATCTATATAGAGATGATACGGTTGTCTTGCTCGGCTGACTACGGCTGTCCAGTGATACCCTCCTAGATTTACTAATAGACCCAATAAGCGTGGTCTTACGATAGGGAGCTGCTGCTTCAAGGCCTCAACCCCCTCCTCGTGAAACGGTAACTCGGTCACAGTATATCTCATTTCATCCTT
>Ga0164296_1002889_pt1 | contig 16639 bp, 14 predicted proteins | sample GEODES057metaG_FD_113533 | JGI IMG/M metagenome (GOLD analysis project Ga0164296, IMG submission 113533) | Dystrophic lake water microbial communities from Trout Bog Lake, Wisconsin, USA - GEODES057 metaG | ecosystem: Environmental > Aquatic > Freshwater > Lake | place: USA: Trout Bog Lake... | reverse complement strand
CGAATATAAAATACCAGATATTTTTATCAATTTTTTCTCACTTCGCACACTTCGATTGCTTCGCAGTCTTCGCAGTCTTCGCACACCACGCATCCAAGAGTGCCTGTATTTCGGCATCCAAGAAGGGCACCTGAATCCGACTGTAGGTTTTGTAGGGATTGTCCGGATCAAGAACCACCAAATGGGGCCCGGTCACTTTCTTACCTTACTTGTCTCCAGGATGCGGCGGTACATGTTGAGTTGAATACTGTAGTGCCAAAAGTTGGTGTCCGGCATGTGGGCGATGCACGGCGTCAAGGCCGTGGCGCCCCCAAACGCTTCAAAATCAATGCTTTTGCAGCGTTTCCAGTCGTAGATTTGGAGGGTGCCGTCGGGGTTCTCAAATATCATGTCTATGGACCCCGACAACTTGTACTCTTCGTAGTAGACCATCCACTCTGTGCGGTAAGGGACCAACTCGGGGTAGTCGGCCACGAATTTTTGAAAATACTGGAATTCGGTGCTGGTATTCGTGACGGATTCTTGGTTGAAGTAGCATTCAATGTCGTAGTGCATGAGCGTACCTGCGCGGGCAGCTTGGTCCCGGTTCGTGTCCCAGTCAGCCAAAATGGTCTCGCGAGACATTTGGTAATATTTGTAGGTAGGGTCGGTGTCCCATTTGGGCGACGCCAAGATTTTGGCCACAATAGCCTCGGCGTCAAACGTAGGAAACTGATGGTGCACAAACGTCGTCACTGACGTGAACCCTTGTTGACCGTGGACCGTGTAAATATGAGGTCCCTCGTCAAAGGTGATGAACGCGTCACGGGGATGCGGGTTTTTTTTGGCGAGGTAATCAGGCACATGTTTGGGTGCCTTTGGATCCGTTGGATCCGTTGGATCCATAGGATCCGTTGGATCCATAGGATCCGTTGGATCCGAGGCCTTGCTCTTGGTACGTTTTTTGGTGGTTTTGGTGGTAGCTGCAGCGGCAGACGGTGTCAACATGGCGGCAAGAGCGGGATGCATGCTTGCTATAATACGGGGTGAAGTGAATCGTAATATCCTATATGGACAATTCAATTTTACACCCTGGATGGGTTGGATCCTATACATTCGTTGGACAAGCGTAGCTGAGCGAAGCGGGACAAGTGTAGCTGAGCGAAGCGGGACAAGCGAAGCTGAGCGAAGCGGGACAAGCGAAGCTGAGCGAAGCGGGACGAAGCGTAGCTGAGCGGGGCGTAGCCGGGGCTTGCACCGAATGAATGTATAGGATCATGTTTTACACTGTCCTGCAATTTAAGGGATATGCACAATCAGATGGGTTTTGGCCTTGGGAAGTGCCGACAAAGGGACGTACGGCGCATTGTTGCAGGCAAACGGGGTGCCACGGACGGCCCGGGCACGGGCGGTGCAGAAATCCACTTGGGTAAATTGCCCGCACCGGTCGTCCACCAGCTCTACAATATAGTCTCCTTGTGTACGGGTTTTGCCCGATTTAGCAATACTGTACGGAGCAGTAGTGCCAGTAGTGTAGGTGCGGTAGTTGGTTTTCATGAAGGGTCCGAGCACGGGGTTCGCGCAACATTTCTGGTTGTTCACGGCACCATCTTTCTTAGGGTCTTGGGTCTGGTTGGCTTGGTGTACCGTCTGGCGTCGCAGGAAATCAATATACTGTTCTTGGGTTTCAATGTGCAGCGTGTTGTCTGGTTTGACCGAGGTGTAAGGGGCCGGACGGCGAATCCAGCGGTACTGTGTCATGAGTTGGCCGTTTGTATCTAAAACCGAGGGTTTGACCACAGAGGGGTCGTTGAGCGCATTGGTGCCCAAGCCGGTGCCTTCCGTCACAATGGGGTGGGTGGGGTACTTGCCGTTGCTACCGCCGTGGCCGCATACGGTATTTCCGCGCATCAAGGTACGAGGCAGGGAACGCGAGAGCGAGGTCTGACCCACGTAGCCTTGGGACCTCCGCGTGCCGTTGAGGGAAAATTGGCGTTGACCCACACTCATGTTGTGATATTGCGAGGCGGTTTTTCGTTTTAATGCGACAATTGACATGTTAGAAATGACTGTGGTAATATATATAGCATAGATACAATCTAGGTGGAATTTACCATTTTTATGTCCACAAATTCGTTGATAAAAATACGGGGTCAATCCGGACCCACTGGTTATACCGGGGCCACGGGCCCGGCCGGGGTGACCGGACCGACCGGCGCCACCGGATATACCGGGGTCACAGGTGATATTGGATGCACCGGAGATACGGGGGTCACGGGGGCCACCGGATATACAGGTGCTACCGGGGCCGTGGGTGCGACGGGTCCCACGGGTCCCACGGGAGTGACTGGCCGCACCGGTCCCACGGGAAAGACCGGCCCGACCGGGGCAACCGGGTCCACCGGCATGACGGGTATGACCGGCGGGACGGGTCCTACCGGTGGGACGGGCCCGACGGGAACCACCGGCATCACGGGCCCCACGGGAGAAGAAGGCATGACCGGAGATACTGGGACCACAGGTACGACCGGGTGCACGGGTCCCACGGGCATGACAGGTTCCACGGGTCCGACGGGTTCCACGGGTCCGACGGGAGCCACCGGCGGGACGGGAGCGACGGGGCCTACCGGCCGGACCGGGCCGACGGGATCCACAGGTCCGACCGGGGCCACAGGTTATACGGGGGCCACCGGTTATACGGGCGCGACGGGCGCGACGGGGGCCACGGGGTCTACCGGATGCACGGGGCCGACCGGAACAACTGGCGCGACGGGCAACATCGGAGCTACCGGCGTGACTGGACCTACGGGTCTGACAGGACCCACAGGAAGGACGGGGCCGACGGGTCATACAGGCGTGACAGGTCCGACGGGAACCACCGGCACGACGGGTCCTACCGGTCAAGCCGGAGTCACCGGATACACTGGTCTGACCGGCCCCACAGGTATCACCGGAATCACAGGTCCCACCGGTCAAGGCGGTATCACTGGCAATACCGGCGCCACGGGTCCTACCGGGCCACCGGGCGTCACGGGACCCACGGGTCGTACGGGTCCGACGGGTCCGACGGGGGTCACGGGTCCAATTGGTGAAACCGGTGTGACAGGCCGAACCGGACCGACCGGACCCACGGGTCGGACGGGACCGACGGGGGTCACAGGTAACACCGGCGCCACGGGGGTGACGGGTGCGACAGGATATACCGGCCTCACAGGGGTAACGGGTGTCACAGGTGCCACGGGGGTGACGGGTGCGACGGGATATACGGGTGTGACCGGGGTGACTGGTGTGACGGGCCCCACGGGTGTCACGGGTGCGACAGGATATACGGGGGTCACGGGGGTCACGGGGGTCACGGGGGTCACGGGGGTCACGGGTGCCACAGGATATACTGGGTGGACAGGTCCGACCGGCACCACGGGTACAACAGGGCCGACCGGTACGACGGGAAGGACGGGTCCCACGGGTACCACGGGCCCCACGGGTACTACCGGCCCCACGGGTACTACCGGCCCCACGGGTACTACCGGCCCCACGGGTACGACAGGGCCGACAGGTACGACAGGACCGACAGGTACGACAGGACCGACCGGCACTACCGGCCCTACGGGTACTACAGGCCCTACGGGTACTACCGGCCCTACGGGTACTACAGGCCCTACGGGTACTACCGGCCCCACCGGTATCACTGGTATCACGGGTCCCACGGGTATGACGGGTACGACGGGCCCCACGGGTATCACCGGAAATACAGGTGTCACAGGTCCTACGGGCATGACGGGAAGTACAGGTCCCACCGGTATCACCGGAAATACAGGTGTCACAGGTCCTACGGGCATGACGGGTACGACCGGACCTACAGGTATCACCGGAATCACCGGAAATACGGGGGCGACAGGTATCACTGGTCCCACTGGCACCACAGGTCCTACCGGTATCACGGGTAACACCGGTATCACAGGTCCCACAGGTACGACGGGTATGACGGGCGCCACCGGACCCACCGGAATCACCGGAAATACGGGTGCGACCGGTGTTACTGGGCCCACGGGAACCACCGGCCCTACCGGAACCACCGGCCCCACCGGAACCACCGGCCCCACTGGAACCACCGGACCTACTGGAACCACCGGCCCCACCGGAATCACCGGAAATACGGGGGCGACCGGTGTTACTGGGCCCACGGGTTACACCGGATGGACCGGACCCACGGGTCCGACGGGCATTACCGGTAACACGGGTGCGACCGGAACTACCGGACCAACTGGCACCACAGGTATCACCGGAAATACGGGAGCTACGGGTGTCACGGGTCCGACCGGTTACACGGGATGGACGGGTCCGACGGGCATTACCGGTAACACGGGTGCCACGGGTGTCACAGGGTATACGGGTCCAACGGGTAACACGGGTATTACTGGTAACACGGGTGCTACGGGTGTCACGGGGTATACGGGTCCAACAGGTACGACGGGTATTACCGGTAATACTGGTGCCACGGGTGTCACAGGGTATACGGGTCCAACGGGTAACACGGGTATTACTGGTAACACGGGTGCTACGGGTGTCACGGGGTATACGGGTCCAACGGGTAACACGGGCATTACCGGTAACACGGGTGCCACCGGTATCACGGGTTATACGGGTCCAACGGGTAGGACGGGCACCACAGGTACGACGGGTCCGACGGGTATCACAGGTACGACAGGCACCACGGGTCCGACGGGTATCACAGGTACGACGGGCACCACGGGTCCGACAGGTACAACGGGTACCACAGGTACGACGGGTCCGACAGGCATCACAGGTAATACCGGCCCCACAGGTACGACGGGTACCACAGGTACGACGGGTACCACAGGTACGACGGGTACCACAGGTACGACGGGCACCACAGGTACGACGGGAACCACGGGTCCAACGGGTTATACAGGCTGGACAGGAACCACGGGTACGACGGGCACGACGGGTACGACGGGTCCAACGGGTTATACTGGCTGGACCGGCATGACCGGACCAACAGGTGTCACGGGTCCCCCAGGTACTCCGGGGGTATTGGGTACCACGGGTGCAACGGGTCCCACCGGCACCACGGGTCCCACCGGCACCACCGGTATCACCGGTAACACTGGTGCTACCGGTGTCACTGGCCCCACTGGTTATACGGGTAACACGGGTGTTACGGGTCCCACGGGTGCCACAGGTGTCACTGGTGCCACTGGTTATACGGGTGTCACTGGTGTCACCGGACCCACAGGAGCGACCGGTGTCACGGGAGCCACTGGTTATACGGGTTGGACAGGACCCACGGGTGTCACCGGACCCACAGGAGCGACCGGTGTCACGGGAGCCACTGGTTATACGGGTTGGACAGGACCCACTGGTACCACAGGACCCACTGGTACCACAGGACCCACCGGTTATACGGGACCGACCGGTTCCACTGGTATCACCGGGCCCACGGGCGCGACCGGTGTCACGGGGACGACCGGTTATACGGGTCCTACCGGCATCACCGGGCCCACAGGTACGACAGGCACGACGGGTACTACCGGGCCTACAGGGACTACAGGTACAACAGGTATCACCGGCCCCACGGGTATCACGGGACCCACCGGTATCACCGGGCCCACGGGGACGACAGGACCCACGGGGTCCACAGGTTATACAGGGGTAACGGGTGTTACCGGTGCGACAGGAGTGACAGGTCCCACCGGATATTCGCAATGGTCATTTACGGGCGCGGGAGGTGCCATTTATTATCCCAATTCGGTGGGTATTGGTACAGTTTCCCCCACGGTGAACACGCTTTTGGATGTATCCGGATCTTCCCTCTTTTCCAGCGTCCAGGAGCGTATTCAGACTGCGAGTGCGGGGTCCATGACAGGTAACGTCCTGAATATGAATTACACCAACGGGGCCATCCTGGTCTTGCCCAATACCATGTCGGTGACGAGCAATTATATCTTGAATATCACGGGCATTCCGCCTTCCGTGGTGGGCGATGTTACCAAGACCTATGTGGTGACAGTCATTAATACGACTGGGGGGGTGGCGACGCTGCCTAACAATTCCATCATCGCGAACGTGGTCAATATCAACGGAACGACGTTACCAGGAACGATGGTGTTTGCTGGCGGGGCCGTCGGATTACCCACCACCACCAGTACGTATTTGATCCAGCAGGTGGCGATCATTACGGTCAATGGTACACAGACCATTGCCATGAGTAGTGTCAGTCAGTACAGCTAGATAAAATACGGGAGCGTAGCGACTTAGACAATTGAATTCACATATAGGGTATATTATGAGTTCCTATATGTGGGGTTTAGGGATCTTGATGGTTTGGTCGGGAGTCGTCACGGGGTTCTGTCCGAGGGCGCCGCTGCAGCCATATCGTGGCTGTCACCGTGGTGAGCGGTTAAAGGATGGAACGGGTTCCGAACCCGAAATGATACCGAATTCAGACCATCGGTTGCGCCGATTCCCCTTTTCCAAAATGTATTATGAAGATTATTTGCGTCGGCTGAATTCCCATAACCGTACCGTGAGCGACGCCGCCATACTCCAGGACCCCGGGTTCTCGGATGAAGAAGAGGCGGAGGAAATCGGGGTGGTCAAGATTCCGCGGGCCGCGGGGGGTGGGGGATTCCGCATTATCATTCAGCCCGGGGGCCTGGGGATGTTTCAAGAGGGAGTGGAAGACGACGACGACGAAGAGGCGGGTACCGACCCGCTTGGTATTCCCTCACCTAGCCCGAGCCACTATTCACGGGGTCGGGCCGAATCGTACGCCGAGTACAAACGCCGCGGCAGTCAAAAATCCGAGAATTTCCAGGTCATTACGAACGCGACCACGCGATTCAGCGATGTCGGCGGCTACCATAATGTGAAACACGAGATGATGCAGTGCGTGGATTTGTTACAAAACTATACCAAATACGCCAAATTCAATGTGCGGGTGCCCAAAGGGCTTATTTTAGAAGGGCCGCCCGGCAACGGCAAGACGCTGCTCGCCAAGGCCTTTGCGGGGGAAGCGGGGGTCGGGTTCATTGCGGTATCGGGGGCCCAGTTCCAGGAGAAATATGTGGGGGTGGGGTCTACCCGGATGCGCGAACTCTTCAAATTGGCGCACGACAATCGGCCGTGCGTGATTTTTATTGACGAGATTGATGCCATGGGACGCAAGCGGTCGGGGGACGGGGAGTCGTCGTCGTCGGAGCGTGACAGTACATTGAACGAGCTCTTGGTGCAGATGGACGGTTTCACGTCGGCCGAGGGCATCTTTGTGATGGCGGCGTCCAACCGCGCCGACCTGTTGGATCCGGCGTTAATGCGTCCCGGGCGCATAGATAAGCGTATTTTCATTGGTCCTCCGGATGCGGCCACGCGGGAAGAGATCCTAAACATTCATTTGGCGGGGAAACCGCGGGACATGGTCAATATGACGGTGGACCATTTGGTAGATATTACGGCCAGCTTGTCGTGTGCGCAAATAGAAAATTTGTTGAACGAGGCCATGTTGTCTGCTCTGCGTGACAATCGGTATATGATGAACCTGACCGACGTGAATATGGTCATGAACCGGATGATGGTCGGGTGGCAGCCCAATGAGCACCAGTTTTCCAGCGACATCATTGACCATATTGCGATTCATGAGATGGGGCATGTAGTGATGGGTCTGATGTCCAAGCATCACGCCAAGGTGTCCAAGGTCACCATCAATCTGTATTCGCCGCAGAGTCCGGGATATACTGTGTTCCAGCCGTCGGCGTCCACCATTTACACCCGGGAGGCGCTCTTTGAGCATCTGATGATTTTGCTGTCGGGGCGCATCGCAGAAGAGGTGTTTTTCAATGTCACGGTGACGACGGGGGCCATCAATGATTTTGAAGAGGCGCTCAAGTTGGCGGAGAAGATGGTGGTCTATTACGGCATGGGAAAACATGCTATCTATCCTAGCAACAGTGACAAGTACAAGGAGATGATTGACGATGAGGTGTGGGCACTCCTGAACGATGCTTACAGTTACGCGAATTTTGTGGTACGCCGTTGCCGTCATTTCATCGGCGAGACTGCCGAGCGGCTTAAACGGGACCGTCTGTTGCAAGCCGCCGATTTATGGGCTCTCTTGGAAACGGAGCCGTACCGTGAATTGTTGGACCTGGCCTACTGCGACAATCCCCATCCTCCGCCCCAGGCGCCTTGAGTCCGGCTCCTTTACACCTTTGCCGATTTAAATCGCCCCCCTTCAGGGGGCGATTCCAGTGGCAAAGGCAACGTTACCACGCGCATTTTAGATGCGCGAAGGTGTACTCGGATTTTCTAAGGAGATCCTATACTGTCATTGGGAATGGGGAGCACGTTGAGCAAGAGAAGTAGGGTAGGTAAGGTAAGAAAAGAAGGCAAGGGAGGCAAAAATCATCGGCAGACGCGACGTAAACATCGCGGAGGGCGCTCATGGCTTATTGAAGATAACATGCAAATGGAACCCGTGACCGTCGTGAAATTTCACGCCAAATGGTGCGGCCATTGCCGCGATATGGCTCCGGCCTGGAACGCTTTTGCTGACGAAATGCGTCGTGACCATCCGGAGATTCGCGTTGAAGCCTACGAGGTCTCTCAGGAGCCGGCTTTTACCGAAGCCCAAGAAAAATACGGTGTGCAGGTAGACAGTTTTCCCACGATTGTCAAGGCAGACAAGAAGAAACGTGTCAAAAAATACAACAAGGGTGGGCGGAGTGTAGAAGAACTCTGTCAATTTGCCCTGGAACCTTAGATGGTACCAAAATCAGATTTGGTATCATTTGTCGTGACCCCGAAACAGGGTCTGCGTAGCGTTCACCTTACCCTATCAAGGGGTTGCCTTAGCGTACCCCATAAAGAGGTTAGTTTCACTTTACCCCAAACGGGGTTGGTGTTACTTGACCCCAAACGGGGTTGGTTTCACCTGACCCAATAATTGAACTGCGTCATCCCTTCATTGTGCCCCCGGAACAACGCAATCCAGAGCGAACAATTGCCCGTACCACAGATCACATACTTGCATTGGGACATGAGGTACGTGATGGCCAGGTAGTACTTGGACATGATGTAGTTCTGGGAATAGAACTTTTTATCCACGGTGGTCTGGGGGTTGCGCGGCATGTGCCGAATCTCGTCGTAGAAAATCACGTGGTTGTCGGGGAATGCTGCCTTCATGGCGTCCAAGAATTCCGTCTCGTCGGACTGAATCCAGATGCGCATCTCGGGATCGGTATTCAGAAGGGACCGGGCCGTCTGCAAATACTTGTCGTAACTGGGGAGCGACGTCTCTTTGGCCTTGTCGTTTCCACGGTAAAAGAGGACACAGGTACGTTCGGGAATGAGGGCATACTTGTCCTGCAAGTCCGACATGATGGCTTCAATGGTCGGCGACGGCGAAAAATAATGCTTGACGAATGGCGTCACGTCGGCGTAATTGAGGTACTGGTAATGCACATACTGTTGTTCTATCGGTTTGCTCGTGGTGCAAATGGTACGATCCGTGTAGGGTGGGATTGCGATGTCCCGGTTATGCGCCAAAAAATACTCGGTTTTGATGTCTTGGGGGCTGTTGTGTTGCATCTTGTACCAGGTATACATGCCCTCGGAATGGATGGTTTCCGGAGGCACATGGTACCGGTTGAAATAATCCAGGATATGCTCCAAGAAGATGGTAGTACACGAGAAGAAACCGGCACTGTGTGCCACGGTCAGGGGTGGGGGAATGGACGGGGTTTGAAATTCAGACATGGGTCAGCGGATCTTATACCGTGTTTATGACAGCATCGGTTTATGTGGGTTCCATGTATTCCGTAGATGGCGACCGCGTTGGTGGATGTCCAACTCAGGCGGGCTTTTGTGCACAAAACTGCACCATACCGTCGGCGTTTCCACGCAAAAGGGCAATCCAGATGGAGCAATTGCCGCTTCCACACACCACATATTTGCATTGGGACATCAGGTATGTGATGGCCAGGTAATTCTTGGACATTTCGGCGTTTTGGTGGTGAAATACCTTGTCCACGGTGGTTTCGGGGTTGCACGGCATATGGCGAATCTCGTCGTAGAAAATCACGTGGTTGTCCGGAAACGCTGCCGCCATGGCTTCCAAGAATTCCGTCTCGTCCGACTGAACCCAGATACGCAGGTCGGGATGAATGTCCAAGAGTTCCCGGGCAATATTCATATAGTGTTCGTAACCAGGTAACGGAGTTTCGGTCACCTTGTCATTGCCCCGATAAAAAAGCACGCAGGTCTTTTCCAAACTCATGTGGTATTTGACGCAAAATGCCGACGCGAGGGCGCGGATAGTGGTGGCCGGCGAAAAGTACCGCTGGATAAAGGGCTTTAGGGAGGCGAAATTCAGGTAACGATAATCCGAGTACTGTTCTTCTACCGGTTGGTGGGTCACCTTGACCGGATGTTCGGTTTGGACCATGATGTCCAATCCGTGGACGTCGGATTCAAAATAGTCGCTCTTGATGTCGCGGGTCCATGTCTCCGGGGTCTTGTAGAACTGGAATTGGCCCGTGGAATCTACCAGGCGAGGCAATTTACCATATTCATTTACGTATTTCAATATGCCCTGCAAATGAATCGTGCAACATGAGAAGAATCCTTGTCCTGGAATTTGCGTGAAACGAAGAATATCGCCGTCTACCGTGATGCGGTCCATGTTATTCTATACGACGAAAACACCTGGTACGAAGCCTTGTCTTGGTATATAAAACATCCTTTATCTGGGTTCGTGGAAAGGAGGGCGGGGGCACCAGTTCCTCGGTGTAGATTTGGGGATCTATCTCTGGGAAAAACGTGTCGCAAAGGGTGGGTAGTGTCAATTCCAATTCATTCACCAAGATGCGCTCACATTGAGGATGTCGCATGGCTTCTTGGTACACTTGGGCTCCGCCGATCACATAGATGGATTCTATGGACGGCATCTGCCCCAGGGTGTGGAGGGCCTCGTCCAATGAAGACACGTATAGGATCCCTATGGGGTTGGGTCCCGATTCCGGGTCTTGGTTTGTCAGGGAACGGCTCAGGCACACGTGGAACCGTCCGGGAAGTCCGTATTCGGGAAGACTTTCCAATGTACGCCGTCCCATGATGACCGCGTTTTGTCGTGTCGGGTCGCGCGTTTGGGTGGTCGTGATCCGGAAAAAACGCATGTCTTCGGGGACATGCCACGGTATCTGGTTCTGATAGCCGATGCCTCGGGTGGCCTGGTCATAGGCCGAGATGATTGTAAACGTAGATAAGTGGTCTTTAGGCATCGTCGTCGTACCAAGAACGGGAACGGAGGCAGGGAAAGACGATGGCGTGGACATGGGGACGGAGTAGATAAATTCTATATAGGGGATCCTATACGTCCTTTGGAGGATGATGCATGCTGTGATGATTGCTTCCCGGGTACGCGACCCAGGAGTGGTACCCGGTCCTCCCTACCCGACTTACCGTGGCGCTGGTAGTACGGTGGCGGGGAGAGCGTCAGTACCGCCGACCCCGAGTGTCTTGGAAGCAGCCAAAATCCGCGATTCTTTGCGGGTATCCATGTTGGACCGGGTGGCCCATGCACCGTTATGCGCGTCGTGCCGGGGGGCAGTGTGAGAAAAAAATAGGGCCGTTTTGTATATGATATGAAAAAGATAGGGGGATTGCAGGTCACAGGAAAAAGTGCGTGGGTATTTATCGGGCTCATCTTGTTGATTTGTTTCTGTGCCTTTTTGGCCGGGGGGCAGTCCGGAAGCCTCACCGTGGAGGGGGCGGTCGGTTCGTCTACCACGGCCAATACTAATATGGTGGGGAGTGCCAATGGACCATTGACCCAGGGTCTCAATCTCGCCAGCATCGCCAGCATGAGTAACGTCGCCTGTGCCAACCTGTGGAGCAATCTCTACGCCGACCCCAACGGTTATACCATGGTCAATGCGCTCCAAGAACCCGACGGTACCTGCATTGTGGATTTCATGGACACCGACGGACTCTACTATACCCAAACCTGGAGCAGTCAATCCAATGGTCCGGTGACCCCGGGACCCACTGTCTTGGTCACCCCGAGCGGTGGTTCATCCACGACGACGGCTCCCACGCCCTCAGGAGGGGCGTTTACCGAAATGGAATATGCCCGGCCAGTGGTCTACTAAGCGGGCATGAACACCTGTAAAAAAGTCACCCTATATTCTAACAGACCAGATACAGAATATAGGATGAAATTTACTCCTGTTTTAGGATTATCCGCCCTTCCTGGGACCCTCGGATGTGTAGTGCTGATATGCATCATGATAGGTTTATTATGGTTCTCTTATGCCCCGCGACAGCGTGAAGGTATGGAGGCCGCCGGGGGTGGAGGTAACTATGTGATGTCCAAGATATCGGCCGGAGATACCCCTCGCGAAACCTGGGAAAAGGTGGAAACCGTCGGTTCCGATGGGCAATTTGCCAGTGCCTTGTACGACGTGAAAATACATTCCCGGGAAAAGCTGAATTGCATGGCTCCCGCCACCTACAACTCCCGTACATTTGAGTGTGATTGCCCCGAGGGTTCCGACTATAGCAGCGCCTATGGCTGCATTTCCAAGTGTGATTTTTATCAAAAGTACACGGCGGACGGTTGCGTGAACCGGTGCGACGTTTCCAACCAGTTTTTCTACGACGCCGTTTTGGACGCCTGTTTGCAATGCCCGGTCGGTACCTACAATGACGGTAACAACACGTGTTTGCCTCTGCCGGACTGCCCCGGTGACGGGCAGTACGTGGACCGGTCGGGCCGGTGCTCGTTTTGCCCTTCCGGGCAGGTGTTCAATGACCAAGGCGTCTGTGTGGCTGCCTGTGCGCCGCACCAACAGTGGGTCACGGGTCCGACCGGAGGACAGTGCATGCCCCGGTGCCCGATCCAATACCAATATTGGAAGACGGGGGGTGCGGGGGGTGCATCAGGTTCCTGTGTGGATTGCCCCCCAGGGCAGGTTGCCGATGCTCAGAACCGATGTGTGCCGAGTAAGATGACATGCCGTCCGGGAGAGTCTTACGGTAGTGGGCATCGGTGCACGTCGGTGTGTCTGGAGTACGAGCGCTGGGATGCCTCGTTCGCCAATTGTGTCCCCAAATGCGGGGCGATCCAATACTACAATTCGGACACACGGGGATGTGCGATGTGCCCGATGGACCAAATTTCCGACGGCAAGAACGGGTGTGTTCCGCCCCCGGTTGAACCGGTCCCGACCCCCAACTGCCCCGCAGGCTTTGCATTGAATGCGGCCGCCACGGCCTGTAACACCGTGTGTCCCTACTGGCGCTACAATGCCGACGACGACCCGACAATGTGCGAGCTGCTATGCCCCGTGAAGACCCAGTACTATGACCGCGCCGTCAATAACGGCTGCACGGATTGTCCTGTGGGGTACATTGCCGACGCCAACAATGCCTGCACCCTGTGCGACAGTGACAATGGCTATTTCATGGTGAACGGGGTCTGCGCGTTTGAATGCCCCTCCTATAAACGGTGGAATGCGGTGACCGACGTCTGCGACTACAATTGTCCCGACAATAACACGTATTACGTGGAGGGCAAGGGCTGCCAATATTGTCCCAAAGGATATCTGGTGGATCAGAACAATGGCTGCAATTTGTGCGATACGGACAATGGGTATACGGGTTCGGGGGGCGCGGGGGGTTGCAAATTTCAATGCGGGTACTGGCAACGGTGGGACAATGTCGCGCAGCAATGTGTCAATCATTGTCCGATCAACCATTATTACGACAAGACGACGGAGACGTGTACCACGTGCCAAGAGATGCATCCGCTCAATTATATCTTGGGGTTCAACGGTGATACCAATACGTGCACGGTGGGGGGGCTGATTACGGCTCCGCCCACACCGGCGCCTGTCGTGACTACTCTGTCTCCCGCCTTGGTACCTACGCCTGCGGCCCCCGTTTACGTCGCGACGCCTCCTCCTCCCACGAATCTGAGCGTGAAACTCGCGTCATTCACGCCTACCGCGCTGGGATTGACCATATCGTCACCCAATTATGGGGGCACCGTTTCGGTCAATGGTGCGTCTTCACAGACGTTTGCCTCGGGAACCAATGTTGCGGTGACGGTACCTCTCAGCGGTGCTATGTCGTCGGACCAAGGCGCGACCGTGCTTATTCAATTGCTGGACAGTTCGGGGTCGCCCGTTACGGTCTCAGGTGGCTCCAAGACGGTCACGATTGCCTCCAACACTTCGCAAAACAGTTACACTCCTTCTGCGGGCAATTATTTGTACAAAATCACGTACGATTTGGTCGGAGGCGGCGGTGGGGGAGGCAGCGGTGCTTCTACCGGAGACGGCGGATATACCGGATGTACAGGAGGAGGCGGTGGTGCGGGGCAACATATTCAGAACGGCACCTATATGGTTAACCAAGCCAATGCGACCAACAGCGCGATTACGATGACGATTGGTAACGGAGGGGATGGTGGTCGCGGGGTCATGATATCCGGGGGCAATGATGGGCAGCCGGGTCAACCCAGCACCCTGTCGTTGAGCGGTGCGGGGGTGGTGGCTACGGCCGCAGGCGGCGGCGGCGGCGCCGGTGGTGGTGCGGGAAGCGGAAATAACTGTGCGGGGGGAGTCGGGGGTTCCAGTTCAGCACCGGGCGGTATCGGCATCACCGGAAACGATTGGGCCAATTCGGACAATGGACGGGCCCGTGGTGGTACCAATGGTTCGGGTTCGGGTTCGGGCGGGGCCGGTAATATTGGAGGTAACAGTGGCGCGAGCCCAGATGCTTCACCAGGTGATTCGGGCGCAGGATCCTATACTGCCTATTACTACACGGTTCAAGGTCTGTCATAGTGGCGACCCCCGTGTTCTATACCCGTGAAGAGATGGTTCTGTAAAATACTCGGGGTATTGTATAGAATGGAACAATGAAACATGGAGGATTTTTTCTGGGGATCCTGCTCTTGGTCCTCGTCATATCTTGGTATGTTTGGGGATTTAGGTACGAACCGGGTTCAGCGGTTCAAGAAGGAATGACGGCCATTACCACGCCTACCGGCATGTACGAAATGTCCAAAGCTCAAATACGTGTCTCTGGGGGCGGGGCCGAAGTGGATGAGGCCGTGGTCACCGTGGACAGTGAAGGACGCATTACTGATTCGCGTATGCATGAGAAGGTGCTTTCGTCGTCGGGGGGGCATTGTTTGCCCGGGAGTGTGTACAATAAGGTAACACACGAATGCGACTGTTCGGCGGGATATACGTATACTACCAAACTGGGGTGTCTCTCGGATTGTGCTCCCTACGAGACGTATACGGGAGGAACCTGTGCACCTGTTTGCGCCGACCCCAACCAATATTACAATACGACGACAGGGTCGTGTCAGGCGTGTCCCATCGGTTATCAAGTGGGGGCTGGAACGGACAATGTATGTACCGCCATGCCGGCTTGTGGACTGGGGCAAGTCTATGACGCGACTGGGACCTGTGTGTCCTGCCCCGACGGTCAGGTGGGTAATGCAGACAACCAGTGTGTGAGTGCCTGTCTGGATTTCCAAACTTACAATGCGTTGACGGGTCAATGTATGGCAACGTGTCCATCGGCCACGGAATACATGGATATGACCACGGGGCAATGTCGGGCGTGTCCACCGGGGATGATTACCGATAGCAACAACCAGTGTATGGTTGCCCCGGAATGTCCGCCTGGTATGCGTATGGACGCCCAAGCGCAGTGTGTGAGCCAGTGTCTCGCATGGGAGACCTACGATGCGGCGTTGGATGTCTGCTTGCCCCAGTGCAATGTCCAGAACTCGGCCGGATTCTATACCCAATATTTGGACATGGCGAGAACGGACGCTTGTGTTCCCTGTGGCTCCGGCATGATCAGTGACGGTAACAATGGTTGTATGCAGGGACCCACCTTGCCGGCGCCCACCTGTCCCGCGGGATACGTCATGAATCACGGCAACTGCGAAATGTCGTGTGCCCCGTGGCGCAAATACGATGTTCATACCGACAGCTGCGAATTGCGCTGTCCTAGTAAAAATCAACACTGGGACGATACGGTCAAGGGATGTGTGAATTGTCCGACCGGGTTCCAGGTGGACGGGTTTAACCAATGTGTTGTGGGTATCCCCGTTGCGCCGGTATACAATACACCTGCTCCCACGTGCGCTCCGGGCTACGTAGCGAACAGCAAGGGCTCGTGCGTGTCCGCTTGTCCGGCCTTTGCCACCAACAATGCCAACGACCCCTTGGTATGTGATAAGAAATGTCCGGGGGAGAACCAGTACTGGGACGCCACGAATCCGTCGGTATGTGGGACGTGTCCGAATGGCTACGTCGGCGACGAACACGGGGGCTGCAACGATTGCGACGTACTCGCCGATTTTATCCCGGCCACGTACAAACGTGGTACCCTGGGTTATACGCCGGTGGCCGATAAGTTGCCGGGGGAGACGGCGAGCGGCTACACGTGCCAGGCCAATTGTGCCGTGGGGTATTTACTCAATACCGACGCGGCGAGTGCCGGGTACAACACGTGTTCCGTCTGTGATACGGCGCCCAATCCCACGCTGTTTATCAGCAAATACCACGTGGATTCAACGCCGGGTTCTAGTACCCAAGGTCAATGCATGCCGATG
>Ga0164296_1002888_pt1 | contig 16641 bp, 27 predicted proteins | sample GEODES057metaG_FD_113533 | JGI IMG/M metagenome (GOLD analysis project Ga0164296, IMG submission 113533) | Dystrophic lake water microbial communities from Trout Bog Lake, Wisconsin, USA - GEODES057 metaG | ecosystem: Environmental > Aquatic > Freshwater > Lake | place: USA: Trout Bog Lake... | reverse complement strand
CAGCGCAAGAGCCCGCCGCAGGCGCGACTTTTGCCTGCCACGTGGCGACTTTTGCCGGCGACGGCCGCGACTAAACGACTAGACTTTTGCGGGGAAGGGAGACGACTAGATGGACAGGGCCTACAAGTTGGCGGGTTGGCAGTCGAGCGCCTTCCCGCAGGTGCAATCCTGGCCGCGAAGCTGTGAAGCCCCACACTTGCATTGTGAGAGCGCTGGCAATTGCGCTGCGCAGCCACAAACGTGAGGAGCTCCACGCAAATGTCTGTTGCACAGTCCCCGGTGTTCGCTTGTTGCCGCTGCAGGCTGTCAGCAAGGTATGCAATACATGTCATACTCTCTGGCTTGCTTTGCGTTTGTCACTTGAGACAAGTCAACCCACCCGGGCAACGCGCTGAGTCGTGTCTCCGGCAGGTTGACAGACGCGCCCGGCCGCTTGTCTAGCGCACAGCCTCGACGTCGTGTCACCGTGTGCGCAGACTCAGGAGACGGAGAGTCGAGCGCCAAGCAAGCGCCGAAACAGAGACGTGAGCAAGGCGGACAGGAGCCGCCAGCGACAACTTCCATGAGTGGCTCTGCACGGGTCAAGCCAGGCACTGTCGTCACCAGCGCCGGCGGCGATGACGACATTGTGACACGTTTCCTGAATGCAGCTCCGCTCATACCTCCAGACCCGCCGGGTGCGTGTGAGCGAGCAGTGTTTGAAGACTTGCTGTCTCACTGTGCGGGACCCCGGCGCCGGCAGGTCACAAGTGCGGATACGTGGCCATTGTCGGAAAGCCGAACGCGGGGAAGAGCACGCTGATGAATGCGTTGGTAGGGCAGAAGCTGGCCATTGTGACTGCAAAGCCACAAACGACGAGGCATCGCATCCTTGGCATCCTGTCGGGGCCTGGCCATCAGGGCGTGTTGGTGGACACGCCAGGCGTGCTTGCCGAGTCGCGTAATGCGCTGGACGGGGCGATGATGCGTAACGTGCGCACCACGCTCACCCAGGCTGATGTTTTGTGTGTTGTCGTCGATGCCGCGGCGGTTTCAGCTAGCGGAGACCCCTCCACCGGACTGGCTGGTCTGCAACTCACAGGCGCGGATGGCGGCCCACCGCTGTGCGTGCTGCTCAATAAGTGCGACCTGCTATCCGCGGAGCAGGTGCAGGCGCTCTATGACTGGTATGCCGCGCAGCCCGGCGTGGCCGCGTGTCTCAAAGCAAGCGCTCAGCTGGGCGCGGGTGTTGCGGAACTGGAGGCATGGCTGGTGGCGCACTTGCCGCTGGGCCCGACATTGTACCCGAAAGACCAAGTGTCGGAGCATCCGGAGCGCTTCTTCGTGGCTGAGATTGTGCGAGAGCGCATCTTTGAGATGTACCACCAAGAGGTGCCGTATTGCACGACCGTCACCGTGCTTGAGCACCGCGAGCGCAGCGGCGATGCGAAGGACTTCATTGCGGTGCAGGTGTCGTGTGAACGCGAGTCACAGGTGCCCATCTTGCTGGGGAAAGGGGGCGCGGCAATCAAAGAACTGTCGCAGACGGCAAGGACCGCGATCGAGGAGTTCCTGGAGCGCCCCGTGTTCCTGGAGATCAAGGTGAAAGTTGCGCCCGGCTGGAGAGACTCAGACGATGCCCTGGATCGCATGGGCATCGCAAACGCATCAAAGATAATGTGACACGATACGGCACGTGTGACGCTCATTGCGACAGCTTGTCCATGATGCGCTGAAGCACCGCGGGCGCATCCAGGTCCAACGCCACCCGGCATTGTGGGCGCTCACTCCACTCATTTGCAAGCGCCCACTTCTTGGCGCCCGTGTCTAGCAACGTCTTGCCGCGGGCACAGCCCTCGATGGCGACGCGCACTGCGCCGTCCGTCCAGGTGAACAGCTCAGGGGAGATGGCAGCCACATACGCCGTGGGGTCGTGCAAGTAGATTCCATCGATGCCCATGACTCGTGAGTGGTACGACTTGTAAAACTGGCAGATACTCCACACGTAGCTGCCGAAGCGCCCTGCGGAACAAAGACCCGACAAGAGAGATGTGAGAGTGTGTCGATGGGCACTGCTCTTTGGGGTGTGCACGCACCTCCGCTATCCCTCAACTTGTCCAGGTCCCCAGACATCATGATGCTGCGTGTGGTGACATCAAGGCCGATGATGTGGGTCACCCCGTCCGGGAAGGCGCCCAGGACCCAGTCTGCAGCCTCCGGGTCATGCCACACGTTCGCCTCGCACGCCGGGTTGACATTACCCATGACGAAGAAGGCGCCCCCCAAATAAACTAAGGACTCCAGCTTGCCCGCGATGCTCGGGTCCAGGTGCAGCGCGAGAGCAACGTTGGTGAGACTGGCCAAGGCCAGAAGAGTCACCTGCCCCGGGTGCTCGTTCACGCAATCCACTATGAACTGGGCGGCGCTCTTGCCGCAGGGCGACCCGCTGGGCCGTGCTTCACCCGTGTTGCCAAGACCTGCGGCGGGTGAAGCGCTCAGAGAAGAACACCACTACGTCCTGTGCTCCCTGCCACTCGCAGTTCTCCGCACCGTCGGAACCGTGCACATAGTCAGCAAAGCGCTCGTTAGCGCCACCACGCAGCGGGCCTACTGCTCCCTATTCAAGCATAAGGTGGAGACGGTGCGGATCGACGCGAGTCGTGAGCCCGTGATCAGCAGGCAAAAGTCCCAGTCCTTGGCGCGCTGCACTCGCACGCGCCTGTGCTACCGGCACATCAGGCCGGCCCGCCATTTCGCAGAGGTGTAGCGCGTTTGCCGTGGCCATCGTGGTGCGGCAGTTCCCAAAGATGGTGGTCAGGCCAAGCACCTCGACCTGCAACGAGCCACGCACGCGCAGGGCGTGTGCTCAGTGGATCTCAAAGTTATATTGCCGTCGTGCACAAGTGTCTGGCGGCTCCAATACACACGCTAGCTTTTGTAGCCCGCCAAGGCACAGGGCGTGCAACAACGTCTATCATAAGTCTCTCGCACCTCCGGCGAGTTGAACGCCATGAAGATGGCCAGCGCGTCATCCACACCCGGATCTGTGTCAATAATCATCTTGCGCGGCATTCCAAGTGGCGGGCGAAGGCCACTTTAATGTGATGCTTCCGTGGCACTGAATCGTCGCTTCTCAGGACGGATGTCCGCCTTGATTGCTGCACCGACGCTGCGTAGCGCACAATCGCTGCATGCGTGCGCGCCGAGCAGGAGGCAGCGGTCAAAATGTGGCCGCAGAGTGCAGGCAGCTGCTGCAGAGTCCAGCGCTCCGCCGGAGGTGTCGGACAGCACCACTGCCAGCAACACCAGCGTCCCACTCGCATGTCCGGTCTGCCTCCGTCCGTTTAGAGTGGATGGCGGCTCGCGGTGCGTGGCTGGAGGGTGGAGCCACACAACTGAAGGCCACGTTCTCACCGCCCTCTCGCTCGCACACGCCAGGCTCACGTGCGCAGCTTGTGCACGGTCGTACAATCAATCGTCGCGGGGGGCATTCACGGACCTGACGCTGTCCGGCTCCGGCGCAGGAGTGTTCAGAGATGCTGCGCGGCCAACATCCACCTCCTTGTTCGAAAACCCGCTGATTTCGTTTGCCTATGAGCGCGGATGGCGTCGCAGCTTCTCATGGGCCGGATTTCCTGGCGAGGAGCCTGAGTTCGTGACAGCACAGAACTGGATGGCGTCCGCAGCAGGCGGCGTGCTGTTGGACGCATCCTGCGGGAGCGGCCTATTCACGCGACGATTCGCAGTCAGCAACCGGTATGCGGCTGTCATCGGCTTGGACTACTCGGAGGCGATGCTGCTCGAGGCTGATGAACGCATGCGTGAAGGCATGCCATCGTCGACTCCGATCACCCTCATCCGAGCAGACGTCTCCCGACTTCCATTTGCAACGGGCTCCATCGACGCGGTGCATGCCGGGGCAGCCCTGCACTGCTGGCCCGCCCCCGGCCAAGCAATGGCCGAGGTCAGTCGGGTCCTGAAGCCGGGTGGTGTGTTCGTGGCCTCCACTTTCCTCGATCCAACATCGCCGCTGGGAGAGCTCATCGGTGATGCCACCGTCCTGCCGCTTGCGCAGGCGCTGAGTGCGCAGCGGTCCACCTCCTACCGCTGGTGGAATGAGCAGGAGTTGCGAGACCTGTGCACCATGGTGGGCCTCACCGGCTTCGAGCGCATACGCACCCGCCAATTCATCCAGTTCACCGCCAAGAAACCGGGGCGCGTGATATAGACACATAGACGTGATCACAGTACAATAGAACCCCTGGAACGAAAGCAGCGCTCCTTCAACCCCTCGCAGATGCGATTGACCAGCCAGACCGTCATGTTTCGCACATAGCGTGGCTCCACCGCGCGCGGGGCGCGTTCCACGATGGAGGAGGAGGGAGATGATCCGCTGGTCGCCACCGTCGACGTCGTCCTCACGCGCTCACCAGACCCCGGCGGCGCAATGTACGTGATGCAGAGCCCGCTGCGGCCCGCGAACAGGCCATACAACCTAGAAGCGTGCGACGGCATGGAAGTGAAGGTGAGTGCTCTGCAACCTTCCATCGCCGTGCGCCTGTCGACCTGGTGCACTCACGCTATCCTGTCGCGCCTCTTTCGCACGACGTCTCGCCACGCACAGCCGCGGTCAGGGCGTGTTCAGCTGGAACTGCCCCTCTCCACTGGAGCCGCCACTTACGACCCGTATGCGGCGGAGCACCTGCGCATCAGTAGACTCGCGCTGCACGGCAAGCCTGTGGTGCTGCGGTCGACGGAGCATGGGTCGCTGGTGGTGGCGTCTTTCCAAGGCGGGGCGCTGTATGTCAGCCCCGTGTCCAAGGTTGTTCAGCTGCGGCCGAGCCTGAGTCACGTGGACGCGGCTGATGAGCGTCGACGCGCAGTAGACACTGCGCGTGTGGCGCAGAGCACTCGCATGGCAGATACGCAGCACATGCGCGGCGCGGCAGCGGCGGAGCAGGACGAGGACGGCAGTGAAGATGGGGAGGATGGCGGCGCAGGGGGCGAGCCGGCGCCCCATCGTGGGTTGCATCTCTTACAGACGCGCATCAGGCGTGCAGATGCGCCAGGACATGCGCAGTTGCTCGCAAGGCGGGCGCACTCGGAGCTCGATGCAGAGCTCTGGCTCCCACTAGCCGTGCACGGAGAGCGCAGCCCGCAGTGCATGTCTGTCCTGCAGCGACTGCACACTCGTGTGCCGGGGCTCGCGGGCCAGGCGGTGTCTCCAAACGCTTACCTGGACGCGCTGCTGCCGCAGGCGCATCCAACCAGCGCCAATCGCCCACACCATGAGGCAGGACCCTCTGCCCCTGTCGTGGTCAATGCGCGTGGCACAGTGGCGGCAGGTCCGTATGCCGCCAGCACAGCCGCCTCGCTGACGGCTGTTCTGCATTCCATGGTCGTCCAGCGCGGACTGTCATTGGTTGCTGCCAGCCATGTGCGTGATCTACTTCGAATGTCGCCCGCAGCCGCAGGAGTGCGAGGTGCCGTTGACTTGAGCGACGCACAACTGGCACAGGCGCTGGGTCCTGGATGGCATGCAGTGGCGGGACGCCTGGTCGCGTCCACCACTGGGGATGGTGTGCTCGACCCGCTGCGCGCAAAAGTCGTGGCCCTGCTCAAAGCCAAGGCTGATGCCGGGGACACAGCACCCAGCGTACGCAAGCAAGATGTCGCACAGGTGGCAGCCTGGGAGCTGCAAGGCGCACCGGCCAGTCTGTACACGCGCGTCATGCGAGCCCTGTGCGACAGCGCTTCCGGTGGGCTGTGGGTCCTACGAGCAGGCGCGACCATTGACGAATCACGGACCAAGCCACGAGCCAAGCACGCAGTGGTAGACCACGAGGAGGAGGACAGGCTGAGCGAATGACGCGCGTAATATACCACTCACAACGGCACTGGCAATCTCTTGGGGTACAGCACCTTGTCTATGACGCCATACTCTACTGCTTCGTCCGGAGTGAAGTACTTGTCTCGCGACAGGTCACGCAGTGTTTGCTCCGTGCTCTTCCCCGTGCTTGCTGCCAGCGTCTTGCCTAGGTACTGCCGCAGGCGCAGCAGCTCGCGCGCTTCGTTGTTGATGTCGCTCGCCTGGCCGCGTGCTGCGCCACTGGGCTGGTGCAGCATGATGTGCGTGTTCGGCAGCGCGTACCGCTTGCCCTTGTGTCCCACCGCCAGCAAGAAGCCCGCCATGGCCTGGGCGCCGCCGAAGCCGACGGTGCCGACTGCGCTGCGCATGTGCTTCATGGTGTCGTGAATTGCGAGTGTCGGCACAACGTCTCCACCCAGGCTGTTGATGTACAGGCTCACATCCTTCTGGTTCACGCTATCCAGGAAGAGCATGGTGCCCACCAGCTGGTTGCCCAACTCCTCGTTGATGGCCTGTCCGATGAAGATGATGCGCTCCCGATAGAGGCAGTTCCAGATGTCCACCCACTGCCAGCTATTCTCGTTCGGCGTGCGGTATGGCACGCGCGGCACGCCAATAGGCATCATGGTCACCAGTCGCCGAGCGGGCGCGCCGCAGCCCCTAAAGCACAGCGCAGCGTCAGGAGCGTGGTTGAGACAGGCGCACTGTAGCTCGCACCTCGCTCGTGTCGTGGTCGCGGCAACCACGTCCCTCAGACTCGCCCGGGGAGGAGTCAAGCAGTCTGGCAGACGGAGACGCGCGTCCCGTGAGAACGACCATAGGGTTGGACAAGTCACACGGCCCGGGCCGGACCGGCGAGACAGTGCCGCTGCTCCACGCACCGGGAGCGGCACGCAGGCCAGCGAACTGCGCAAACAGCGGGCTCGCTCTGCGCGGCGAGTCGTCATCAACGAGCAGAACCAGTAAGATTGGTGGTGAAGACGTGCCACGCGCGCTTGGCGCCCAGCAGAGTCTTGCGTACCTTGTGCGTGACTGACTCGACCGCCGGTCGCATGACTGGCGAGCCACGCCGCCTTGTGTAAGCGGCAGCCGAACCGACATCTCTCTGTAGCACGACTCGCCGAGTCACGGCGTGGCAAACAGCTTCACAAGCGCAGAGACAGCGGCGGCGCAGATGCAAGTCGAAGACACCGGTGCAGGAGACTCTGCGAATGGATTGCAATTGCACTGGCAGTCCTGAAAAGGGGTAGAAAGGCAGCCGCACTAGAGCATTGAGCGCTCTTCCTCCTCCTCCTCCGCTGCCTGCAGGAGCGGCTTCCTTTCCAGCGCAGCGGTATCTTCAGGCGTGGCGGTGCCGTTGCCTGGCGCCGTCGCTGCATTGCTCTTTGCATGGGTAAGCTCAGCTGCAAGCTGAGCCAGGTTGCCTGTCCGCTTCTCCTTGGCGACGCTCTTGTCCGGCGGTGCGACCTTGAACAGGTTGCGCATCGCCTCTGGCTCGCGCTCGGATGCGTCGCGCAGCATGGCGCGCGTCTGCCGGATGTGGTCGATTGCATATGCACGCAGAGGGAACTTGCAGGGGTGCACGCCGAACGGGTTCTCCAGCAGCGCGTGCATGCTGAGCAGTCCTTGAACCAGCGCGTTGCTAAAGATCATGAAAAGGTAAATCTGGAATCGGAAGAGCCACCAGTCGTCCTCGATTATAGCCATGGACCCGCTGCGCTTGCTGCTCACATCGCCGCTCAGCTGCGCGGTGCCAGGTGGTGTGCCAACCTCGTGGATGACAAGGTCGTAGTGCACTTGCGGGATGCCGGCGTGCAGGACGAAGCCGAAGTAGCTGGCCAAGATCCACAAGAAGATGTGACAGACAAAGCTGACCAGGTGCACGTACGTGTACGGCAGCTGGCTCATCATCATTGTGAAGATGCGCCCGCCTGCGTTGCGGATCTCAAGCAGCATGCTGTGCACGCTTGCAGCAGGGCCCTGGAAAGAAAGCATGGGTCACACAGTGGTTAGCACAATTGCAACGCATCCGCTCTCAAAGCTCATGCGCAGGCATGAGCCCCCAGAAGAATACGCACCAAGCGGTCTTCCATGCGGCCGTGTGCGACAGCTTCTGCCAACAGCGCCGCTGCCCAGGTGTACACCGTGCGCCAGCCCTGCACCCCGTTCTCTTCCTGCTGCTTGATGAGCTCCCATTCCTGCGTACAAAAGGATAGTGAGCGTATTGTTGCAGAAAAAGCGAACCAGCTATAATGGTTTGTGCGCCAAGTGTACATCTCACACCATCGCCGGCACATGGTCACGCGCACACACACCTCTAGGGTAACAAGGCCCATCTTGAAGTAGGTTTGGAAGTCCAGCTGACTCAGCTCCTCCGTGGTGAGGTCCTCCATGTCAACAACATCCTCAAGCTCCTCGCCCCTGCGCAGCACGGTTGAGCAGTCAGTCAGTCAAGCATCTAATAGGTCGGCATCTGAGCCAGCCGAAGCGGGCGCATGCAGAGGGCGCGCGTCAGCGTGCAATGGTTGCCCTCCCATTCACGCACTTGATGGCCCTGCCAATGTCGGAGAATGCCTCGGCGGTGCCCTTCAGCGCCGCTGACGTGGCGTCTCGCAGAGAGGCCATGAGCTTGGCTGGGCTGCCCAGCACGTCGCCCAGCTGTGTGTTGACGTCCTCGAAGCGCAGGAAGTGGCGCAGCACTGGCACGCGCGCAAACTGGCGACGCAGCCACTTCACCGCCCTCTCCGCGGGGCTATCCAAAAAGTCGGCGTGCTCCTTGGACTGGCAGTCGGTGAGCAGCAGCAGGTGCGCGAGGTTGAGGTAGCGTACCATCTCGGAGCGCCCCAGCGCGTTCTGCGCCTCTGCCGTCGCGCGCTCCTCCGCCGTGGTCGCCGTCTTCGCGCCGCGCATGTTGGCGCAGATGATGTGGCTCACCTCGATTGAGAGGCTGCGCACCATGCCATACTGTACGCGCACCTCCCACCAGCGGTTGACAACGAGTGTGACGAAGAGGCCCAGGATGAAGGTGATGAGCATACAGAGGTTCACCACGGCGCCCATGTAGGGTGTGCCGAAGAACTTGATGAAGGTCTGCACATCCGCGTCGTCTGTCCAGTACCCCGCTGTGGCCTCGATGAAAGCGACCCACAAGCACATGGAGACGACTTGCAGGAAGAGGTACTTGTCCGCGAACACGGTGCCCTTCATGTTGCGCCAGATGAGGCCCGGCAGCCAGCCGTAGGCGTGCAAGATGCTGGGCCGGTACTTGAGCATGCGTTCGGGGTCTTCTTGCCACACGGCGTCGAAGTAGCGCCGCGTCTTTGCCTTTGCGAACACGCCGCCTTCACCCATGTTCGCGTCCATGTCGCTGGCCAGCTGGTCGCGCGGATACGTGCGCAGGTCGTGCAAGGCGGCGCGGCGGCCCCGACGGCGAACGCCACTAGAAGAAGCCTTGTCAGCCATGGCCCCGGCGGTGTTGACAGTAGGGCCACCGAAGTTGCAGACACGCACACTGCCCGTCTAAGCACGCAACGGCGCTGTGTCCCCAGCAGGACGCAGGCCGCTCCAACGCCTACTGGCCGGCCTGAGTCAGCTGAAAGTGCCACGCAATCACGGCCGAATGGATGAAACGGATGACGTATCATCGGGTACATCGCCCACGTGCTGACAGTGGAGTCGACCGCTTCATCCGAGGTGAGAAGCCGTCGATCCGGGCCAGATCCGGGCCAGTGAACATTGCGCAGCCCATTGCGCGAGGACTGAGGAGTGCCTGCAGCAGGAGCGACGGCCGGCTCCGCGGCGATGCGGGCGCTGCGTCGGCTGATGATGATCTTGCGGCCAGCATGGCCGCGCGTGTTGAGCTGAGCTCTCGCATCAACGCATTTGTGACTTTGCGTGCCTCGTTGCCATCTGCAGCTGACTTGGCAGCTCCACACAATGAGAAAGCAAGCCCAATGACTGCTAGCAGAGGAAGCGGCATGAGGAAATTCCGTGTTGAACGCGGGGCAAAGTTTGTGCTGCACATGGTCACGTCGTTTGAATGTCCGAGGAGGAGCCATCCGCATGAGGAGTTCCCACGCGTCCTAGATCGGCAACTGCCCATATGGATGCGGCGTCGAGCACGAAATCGGTCAGAAAGGGGTAGCTTCGGTCACTTGCAGCCTTCGGCGAAGCTCTTTGCACTCTTGCTCGTGCAGCCTGGGAACATTAGCAGAACGCGGCCATGAGAGGCTCGTCCCTGACAAAGCTGTCGAGGCTCGGCGCAGCAGCGCTGCAGCCAACAAAGACACCTGACGGAACGTGGATCAAGGCTGCCATCAGCGCACGCTCTGCCGCTAGACTACGCAAAGCAGCGCTGCTTGAGGGGCGGTACGTGCTGAGGGAGTGCGCAATTCAGTCGCGCTTTGCCTGACTGCCCTTCCCGTTGCACACAGGCCGTGGCCTTATGAGACACCCCGCGAGCCCAGCAGAGTGTACGACTTGCCGCTGAAGGGACACAAAGTAGACCTCTCGGAGCCGCTGCGAGAGGCGAGGGTAGCCGCCGGCCTAGCGAAGCAGACAGAGCTGTTGGCGGCCAGAGCCAAAGCAAAGGAGCCAAGAAGCGGAGCGGAAGCAGCCCACGACGAAGAGTACCTCACGAAGAAAGAGAAACGCATCAAGGCAAGAGCTGGGACATCGAAATGAGCGGATGTACCAGTCTATTGATTGACAGCGTCTCACTCTCTGCTCGTCATCCATCACGCGCAGAGCTGCCTTGTGGTGACTGCACCTGCAAGCTTGACACGTCAGCACATATGATGAGCGCAATTCAATTCTGATGCGCATGCCCGATGTGTGTGTGTGCTCAGTCGATGGGTTGGTGTATAATTGGAGTCGTCATGGTGAGTGTTGGTTGGACTCGGACGAACGAGACATTGAAGTACTAATCATCGCACATACAATGAGTGCCGCCGCATCGGGGGGCAGGGCCACGTGCACGGACGCACCGCATGAAGAAGACGACTGCAGTCCAGCACCGCCACCAGAAAATCGTCTGAGAGCGTTGTTCAAACGTCAGACAAGAATTCTAGCCCTGTCGTTTAACATCGAGCTAATGAGCAGCAGCGTGCGACGCGTCGCAGTGCCGGAGCCCGGATGCTGGTAAACCTGGCCACTGTTGGCTTTGCCCGCGCTATACTATCCAACTCGCCATTAGGTGAGGCACGCAGGCCGACGAGACGAACTCTCAAGCGCGGGGCTCGTGCAAAGTGCGACGTATGCGGAGGCCCGCGCACCTGGAACAAACAGACTTGTGTCACAGCCGCCGACGCAGAGCCAGGGAGCCCTGGGCAGCCGGAGAAGCCACAGCCGCCACAGCGGCGCACTGTGCAGACAGGCTGAAGGAGCGGGTCAGTGTCTCGTATGAGGATTGTGTCGCACGCAGCCAGCCAGCAAGCTGCCCCAGTAAGTGGAATGGCTCTGCGGCCGAGCCGCGTGCTAATTGTGCGCCCAGCTGTGTCAAGTCAGTCTCACTTCTCTGCCGCCTCTGCCAGGTTTTGACGGACCCGGTGGTGGACTTGCGTCCACCGCGAATGCGTAGCGCTTGACGACTCCGGCTTAGTGGGCGCCCTCAAGCTCTACTCCTCTCCTTCCTCATCAGATCCCTCGCACCTATTGCTAGCCTCCAGTTAACGCAGCTCGCGAAGCGCGCACAAAATCTGCGTACTGCCACGGTGGATACTTCCACAGGTTACTTGTGCTCCGTCGTGGCGGCGCTACACGGCTGCTGGGGCGCGATGCTGCGGACAAGAGCCAATGCCAGTACGATGGTGCGTGTGCGAGCGAATGCTGTTTCGAGCGCCCGGCGTTTGCGTCTCACAAGTCTCACATCACGTTTTGCAGAGCCCCAACGCTGGGGCGACGAGGTCGCCGTCCCCGGCAACTGTCAGCTTGGAATCCGCCATGCTCATACTCAAGGCACGCTGGCTGGCACTTCGCTCTCCTGGGCCGCAACACAGCACCTCTAACCGACAATTTCGTCTGTCGTCTGTCACTCAGGGCACACGCCCCTCTAGCGCCGACCGCACGCAGCGGCGCACATGGAGCCCCAGTCCAGCTGATGCTCGGCAGGTGTCCGCTACTCCCATGCGAGACGCTTCTCCGTCAGCCACTGCCCTCCTCAGAAGGCCAACCAGCGCTTCTGCTGCGCTGCTGTCGCGGCCGAGGCTTAGCTCTCCTTCACCGCCGCCTGTGTCGCGTGTCTATGGGCTCCGCGCAGCAGCGGCAGTGTCCCCCTCCGTTGAGCGGCCTCACACTGGAGGAGCAGTGCCTCTGCGGCGGGCAACAACGGTGAGCACTTTCCGCCATGGGCGCATGGCCTCTCTGCACTCTGCGAGCCGAACACTTGACGCATCATCCTGCCACTCTTGCCTGGTGTCACGCAGGGGACGAGTCCGTCTCGCGACGTGACGCGCAGTGCATCGCCTCTGACCAGAAGCAGCGTGCTCGCCGCGGCTGCATCGAGACGGGACGCTCGCGCATCCGCAGACGGTGTACTCAGGGCTCTCGTGCCCAGAATAGCGGTGGGGGCGTCGCCTGTGCGCGCAAGCACGAGCTCCCCAGCCTTCTCGTCTGCAGCGCAGCGCATGTCCCCGCAATCGACGCCACCGCCGTCGCTGCCGCGAGCACTATCGCGCGTGGCTGCTTCTCTTCGGTCGCCATCGCCGTCGCCGATGCTGAGGCCGCAGAGCCAGGCCAGCGCAGCGACGAGGTCCGTGGTGCGAACGGAAAGCGGCTCGCCGCTTGTTCGGCGCACATCGCCACAACTTGCCGTCGCCCAGGCTCGGACGTCGTCCCCTACGATAGCAGGCTCTATGCCGCCGACACGCAGCTCCGGTGGCGCCGCGACGCCGACGCCCGCTGCACTGTCCGCTGCTGCTCGCCAATCCGTGGCTAACCTCGCTGCTGCCTCTGCTGCGGCGCTCATTGGCTCAAGGCCCCAAAGTGGCTTTGGCGGAGCGGCACGCGCAATTGCAGCCGGCGAAAGGCCGGGCAGCAGCACTAGTCTAGCATCACGCAGCTCACCAAGCGCCATCCTCGCTTCACGCACACGACCGTCGCCAGACAGCAGCGCAACGGCTGCACAAGACCGGCTAGAGCGAGAGTGCACGCGCCTCTCTGCGCTGCTGGCGTCTCAAGCGTCTCAGCTGGACAAATTGGAGCGAGACAATGCAGGCCTCCGCCAAAGACTCGCCCAAAGAGACGGCGATTGTGCACAGCTTGGCGCGCTGCTGGCGGCAGTGCACCGGAGGGAGCTTCACCCGGACCAGCTGGCGGACTTTGCAGCGTTGCCGCAAGCAGCACATGCGCTGGAAGGAAGACCGCGCAGCGCCTTCGATGCCATGCCGACCGAAGGTGCGCCTCACATTGTGTGTCGCATCGCCATTCATGCGCCACTCACTGCATGTCATGATTCTCCCTCCTCATCACCGCTGCTCCGCAGACGTGACTTGGGAAGAGCCACTGTCTTCTCGCCCAGCAGTGGAGCGACCATCATCAGTGCCGCCACTTGCGCTGGGCACGCTCAGCATGCGCGTGTCCCGGCTTTCCACAGGCGCAGACAGCGAGACACAGGGAGTGCTGGACGCACCCAGGAGGCCCTCTGTCGGACACGAGGGCCCTGTCCATCGACCTGCGAGCCGAGCAGGACCACGCGCAACAATGTGAGCGTGATTCGATATCGCACTCTCTGTTCTAATATCGTCGTTTTTGCCACCTGTCCGAAAGACACTCCTTCAGGGAATGATTGGCACTGGAATCATTCTACGAGTTGATGGCCATTTCAAGCTTCTCCTTGAGGCTGCCATCGTTGAATGCAGCGACTGTGATGTCGCAGCCCCCGAAGAAGTCGCCGCCGATGTAGAGCTGCGGGAAGGTGGGCCACGCTGAGTACTCCTTCAGGCCTGTGCGCAGGGACTCGTCCTCGAGGATGTTCACCGTCTCGTACGGCACGCTACATTGATTCAGCACTTGCACACACGTGTTGCTGAAGCCGCACTGCGCGGGGCGTAGGAGGACAGAGGCCCAACAGAAGATGCGTTAGCGCCACAGGATGCACAGCGCGACGCACTGCAGCAAGCTCGCGCCTGAGGAAACTGCTTGGTGCCCTTCATGAAGAGGACGACCTTGTTCTCAGTCACGAACTTGTCGAGAGCCGCGCGCAGCTCGGGCTTCAGCGAGCCTGCAAGGCGGAAGGCGTCATGGGAAGCAACGCACCACGCAAAGGAGGGCCGTATCGCACCGTTCGCGAACACGCGGGCGCTACGCACAGCTGGCCTTGAGCGGACGCAGCGGCGGGCGATGGACGGCGAGCACGACACAGAGAGTGCCATTGTCTCCCGGAGACAACTGCTTCTGCGAAGCCTTCCTGACTGACTCTAGTAGTAATTTTGTCTAAGCGCGCTCATTGCTGTAAATGTCGCCGCTTGGTCCGGGGCAGGCGCGTAGAGCCTCCGTGATGAGAGCGTGGGCGTTGGCTGACAACTTCAACGCAAACGCGGACGCATTGTCTTGCATGTGGCTGTCGTTCCTCATGCCAACGATGGGGAAAACAAGCCCCTTGCCTGCATCCATCGCCCAGCGCAACGACACTGCCGCCACCGTGACACCATGGCTATCGGCAATTGTCCGCAGTGTCGTCAGTAGGTCTCGCCAGCCTTTCTCACCGCCATATCTGACATTCGAGTAGTACATCTTCAGTGAGCTTGTGTTCAGGTCGATTGGCGGGTAGCGCACTGCGCCAAGCAGCCCTTGTGATGGCGCTGCCACGTAGCGGTCGGTGAGCAATCCGCCGCCGAGTGTGCCGTAGGTCAGGAGCTTGATGTCGTGCTTCGCGCACAGGTCCACCATTCCATTCAGCGGCCGCCTGTCCAGCAGGCTGAACTGCACTTGGTTCGATACAACCGGGACGCCAGCATCTAGCAGCTGCTGCAGAGCATTGCAATCCATGTTCGTGACTGCGACGTGCTTGATCTTGCCCGCCAGCTTCAATTCAGCGAGCCACTTGCCAACGTCGGTCATCCCCGGAATGCTGTAATCCCACCAGTGGAGCTGCACCATGTCGAGGGTGGTCATTCCAAGAGCAGCGCAAGACCGTTCGATGGCAGCCTCCACACTCTGTTTCGTGGGTCTCTGTTGGAAGATGTTCGGCACAAGCTTGGTGAAGATTTCGATTGGCTTGTCCGGGTGCTTCGCGTTCCACGACGCCCTGAACGCTCCCAACACTCGCTCTGAGGGACCGTAGATGTCTGCTGTATCGAAGGTCGTGAATCCAGCCTCGGCGTGGCGCTCCATGACCTGCATGTATTGCTGCGGGTCCACGCGACCGTGCCCTCCCGCCAGCGTCCAGCAGCCGTTGAGGAAGGGGGCGAACGTCGACCCGTCTTTCAGTGTGGCTCTGCCGTTGCGACAACACAGAGCTCTGTTAGACCTCGAGAATGAACGGGGTTTGAGTGGACAGGCGGGCGGAGCGGTCAGGAAGCACACCTCGACGCCGGCGGAAGCACACTTGAGCTTGCCACTGCCATGGCAGCAACACGCGAAGCAACGGGACGTGTCACTACAGCTCGCAGTGAATGAGTGCGATGCGAAGACAGCATCAATGCACAAGGCGATGGGTTCGCGAGTACGGTTGCTGACATGGCATCGGATCGATCCTGAGGAGGCGATTTTGGCCATCGCCGCGATCAGACATCACATGGGGAAACATTTCTTAAGGCCGTCCACGATGGCTGTCAGCCACTGTTCTTTTGCGGCGCGCTGGTCGCAGGTTGCGAGCACAAAGAGGTGATGTCCACGGATTGGATGAACTGAAAACCGGTGGTTTGTGAACGTGCGCCACTGCTCCACCATGGCTCGCGTCACTTTGCGGTCTTTCTCCGCAAAGAATGCGTCGATGGGGAAAGTGAACGGCGCCTCGCCTGCTCGAGCGAAGACGTACTCATCGAACAAAGTGAAATCGCCTCTCATGAGCGCCACGTAGGTGGACCACATGCGCGCATCTGCCAGCAACGCGTCGCTGACATCCCAGCCGCGGCATTCAGCCTTGAAGCCATCGTCGTCGAGACTGCGTTGGGGCTGGTGCCAGTTTGACAGGGGTCAGCACAATCGCGACATGAGCTGCTTCTTATTGACATTTAAGCTTGACGCACCTTCCACGGGCGCTCGTGCACTGAAATGCTGGGCGCCGGGAAGCAGGAGAAGAAGACCCGCATGGGCATCGGGAGACCCTCCTCCCGAGCACGAGCCAGCATCTCGAAGGCGATCCACGTGCCCACAGAATGGGCGATCACACAATACGGGATGTCCACCAGCCGGGTTGCGACTTGCGCCAGGATCTTACAGGCTGCTGTCTGCGGATGAAAATGCATTTCCAGCCGGAATGATTTAGAGCGATAACGGGCAGGCTTTTACGACCTACGACAACAATCGGGCACGCACTTGGGCATCCTCCACAAATGGCTCGCTGGAGCGCAGGCCCCGCCCCGGCAACTGGGGCGCAAGCATCTCGACCTGATTCGCGCGGCACCATTGTAGAAGCTGCGGAACACGCCGTGCACCTATGCCTTCGTTCGTGTATACATTCTCCTCGTTACCGGCGTTCGAGAAGCAGAGAAGCCGCATCTTGGGCACGGGGCATTGAGTCTTGCTCCTGATAAGACTGAGTGAGCGCACGAAGCGCAGCGAATAGCCCGCAAGTGCTCACCTTTCCAAGCCCGGGAACCAGCGATTGAACTCCTCCAGCGGCGGTGCTGGGT
>Ga0164296_1002887_pt1 | contig 16643 bp, 24 predicted proteins | sample GEODES057metaG_FD_113533 | JGI IMG/M metagenome (GOLD analysis project Ga0164296, IMG submission 113533) | Dystrophic lake water microbial communities from Trout Bog Lake, Wisconsin, USA - GEODES057 metaG | ecosystem: Environmental > Aquatic > Freshwater > Lake | place: USA: Trout Bog Lake... | reverse complement strand
TTCCCATGTGTAGCTGTGGAGCAAGCGGCGCGGCTTGCGTGCCGGACGAGGGGAGCGAGTGACAGGGAAAGTAGTTCGCCCTGCCGTCTACCGGGCTCGCAAGAAGCTGCGTCACTGCCCGCTGTGTCAGACTGTACGCACCTCTCCGTCGGCTGCGTCGCAGCGCAAACGCAGGACGCGCGCGCTCCGCAGCGCTGGGCCGAGAGCTGGAGACAACTTCATGGTGGGAGATGGACCGGGGGCAGTGCAGCCCTCCAAGCAGCGGCGCGTGCATACCAGCCTCCATCCTATGTGCAAACGCAAGTGCGACTCGTGGCTGTGTGACACGTCACGCCTCAAAATTGGAGGATCACCAAGGTCGGTCAACCGGCTACTTTGGCTACGACGAGTGCTCGCCATCGCCTGGCAAGACTGAGCTTGAGCGACTATTCATCGCGCGATTCGCCAGCGCATCTGCTGCCCCATTGTGCTTGCGCCTGATATGGCGAAATGTGATCGACGGAATGCGTGCGGCCAGCGCCTTCGACCGTCTGTATAGCGGGTACAGGTGAGACGCACGGACAGCGTACTTGCCTTGGAGTTGCCGGATCACCAGCAAGCTGTCACCCTCAACGGTGAGCTGTTTTACTGAGGAGCTTACAGCTAGCTCGAGGCCACAAATCAGCGCCTGGTACTCCGCCTCGTTGCACGTGGCTCGCCCAAGATACTTGAAGGCTTTGGAGACTACTGCTCCGCCAGGGCCAAATAACAGCGCCCCGGCTCCGGATTTGCCTGGATTGCCACGCGAACCGCCGTCGAAACGCATTGTGTGCATGCTGTTGGGCGATTCTTCGAGCGTTTTGGTGGTGTGAACGCTGGCGAGCTGTTCTCCCACCAAAACGGGGGTCGATTCTTCGAACGTTTTGTTGGCGGCGGGCATTTCTTTCAACGTTACCATTCGCCGGAAGGATTGCCCGTTCAGTAGTCGCTGCCTGAGCCTGTACCTGGCCCTGTAGAATGTCACCGCCGAAGTCAGATGAGCGTGTCCGTTCGTGTACAGCCAATGCTTGACAGCTGTCATGACAGCTGTAGTTGGAAGCTTGCCAGCGGTGTATGTGATTGACGGAAGGCTGTCGAAAACCGTCTCGTATGCTGCATCAAGCACAGCCGCATCGATATCGGCCGCTCGGGGTCGCTCATCCTCAGGGCGCTCATCGTCCGCGTGCGGGCCTGCACCCACTGGCACAGCGGTTGCATCGGCCAGATTTTCCGCGTGAAGGAAGCTCAGCACCGCCTTCGAGGTCAGGGCCTGCATCGCCAAGGCGAGCGTGAAGTCTGTGATCGAGGCCTCGTCTACTTCCTCGGGCGCCGCCCATGCCCTCCGCGTCACGAGGATGGCGTCCGATTCTGGTATGATATCGTGGTCGTCGCCTGTGTAGCGCCACACAGCGCAGGCGAAGCCACTATCACAGCGCCAGATCGCAAATCCAGTGCCTTGCAGAGTGCCTGGTTGCCCATTCTGCAGCGCGAAACGCCGCAGCCAGTCAAGCGGAACGGTTTTGCGGCCGCGGTTCTGCCAATACTATTGGCATAGTATGCAAGGCTTTCAGGATTGAGTGTGCCTTTTGGATGCTGGAAAGAGATGGCAAGCGTTGACTGCTGCGTGTTGCGCCCACACGGGCGGCGCGGCAGCCGACAGCTTGCTATGATGATGCGCGACAGCAGATGCTGCGCTTCGGTGGGTGGGTCAACTCAGTCGTTGGACAGACACAGGGTCGGAGTGAGCACAGCCCCTCAAGGTACGCAGCGCAGCGCAGACGCACCTGCTCTTTAAAAGTACAGGCAAATTGGGAGAGCGGAGGCACGCGTCGAGGCTGTAACAGCTTTGCGTTTAGCAGCTTTGCTTCTGCATGAGTTGCAGCAGCAGCCTGATGCATGAAGCCCACAACTGAGCGCGTCATGAGCATGATTGCTTGCTTGGTGTGAAACGCGCTGATGATGGTGCTATGGGATGCTGGCGCTCTGACGGAGGGGCTTCGATTTGGGCGCGGACCAAGATGTGACTCGTCACTCCTCTCAACACGATCTGAAACTGGCTCACCAAGGCGTTGTGGCATCAGCTGCCTGTGCCCGTCCTCTCCATCCCGGTGACACGTCACACAGTCGCAGAGAGAGAGTGTCCCCCCCGCCAGACTCTAGACTCAACTCAGCCCCAGCACACGCGTAGTATGAGCGATGGCCAAGCGGCGTAGCACGAGCAATAGCATAAAGATCTTCCGTAGCCTCCTGGTGCTGTCCCTGCTCGAGGTGCGCGCGGGTGCACGTCGCAACAAGTCCTCGTGTTTTGGCGGTTTGCTCTGGGCATTGACGCCCACCTGCTGTCGCGCGCAGGGCATCCTCTGGTCCCTGTGCATCTTCTACAGCGCCTCTAGCCTTGGCTCCGCGTACTACGAGCGCGAGACGGTGCGTCGGGGCCCACCAACGCGCACAGGAGGCCGTCCTCTGGAACGCCGCTCTCCGCAAATGGACTCTCTTTCCGTCTGTTCACCGCCCTGCACGTGGGGCACACCCGCCGCCTGGACGGGCACAACCACACGGGCGCTGCGTGTCTGTGACGCCAGTCCCCACGCGCTGGGGACACCGCCGCCGCCTTCCACACACTGAGCCTGCTGCACACGCTTTTTCCGCTCCTCCCCCCCCACACACAGGCCAACCTGCGAAGCACCACGCTCAGCCGACTGCCTCAGGCGACGCCCCTAGTAGACACCCGAGCTGTGTTGCTTGCCTTCCGGGTGCGTCACCTCGTTGTGCGCACCGCCTGCGTTTGAAACCCTGCTGCGCCCACCCAACGGAGTGCGCCCTTCTGCCAGCCTGTCTCTGACTCCACCGCCGCCGCCCCGAACAGGAGGAAGCCCGCGCCCGTCTAGAAACACTGGCCAGCAGACCGTCCGTGCGCAGCGAGCACGTAGCACACTTAGTTTTGCAGCGCACGTTCAAGGTGCGGCGCCGGCCAACCAACGCCCCCCCCCTTCGAACGCACTCCATCGCCCCTCGTGGCTGCTGATGCTGACGCACTGGCCGTGACACTGCCAACGCAGGCACTGCGGGAGTTTCCGTCCGACTCGCCGTCCGAGGCGTCAGCTGTGGCCTTCTAGCTCTTAGACCACTCTCCCACTCTAGCTCTAGAACCGTCTCTCTCTCTCAACCATGGAGCGATCACTGGTCGCTACGCCTACTCACCGGCGCCGCTTGGCGACGCGAGGCTTGTCCGCCAACGAGGCTCGACGACTGGGTCGCCCTCCCCTCCGAGGCGGCGGGGTTGCAGCCCTGGAAACCACTGCCAAGGCTGCTGCAGCCGCATCTGACAAGAGCATAGATGTGCTTGCTGGCGCGGCTGCGCGTGCGGCCAGCCAAAGCACCATCCACCCGCTGGACACGCTGAAAGTGCGCATGCAGGCTCCATCGCGCGGGGTCCCCTCCTCCGGAAGCACCCCCGCGTGCGCTGGCTCAGGCTCCAAGTACGGCCTCGGTGCAGGCGGCAAGGTGGCGAGCCTGTACAAGGGCGTCGGCGGCGCGGCAAGCGGCGCTGGGCTTGCCATTGGCACGTACTTTGCGTTCTACGGCGCTGCGTCGCGTCTGCTGGAGGATCACTGCCCGAACATGGGCCCTGGCGCGCGGGCATTCATCGCTGGCGCGGCTGGCGCGGTGGGCAGCTCCTTCGTCAAGGTGCCGGCCGCGGTGTGCATCCGCAGTGTCCAAGCGAATGTCTACCCTCACGTCATCGCAGCTGCAGCGTGCATCACCCGCGCAGCTGGCGTGCGTGGCCTCTACACTGGCTACGTGCCCACCGTGCTTGAGGACGTCCCCGACATGGCGGTAAAGTTCGCAGCCTACGAGTCCTTCCGCGCCGCCCACGCTCGTCTGACTGGCAAGGAGCGCGGCCAGGCGTCCAAGCTGGAAGACATGGCCATGGGCGGCGCGGCAGGCGCACTGGCAGCTGCTGCCACGACGCCGCTGGACGTGCTGAAGACGCGCATGATGTGCGCGGCGGCAGCTCGGCCCACTCTTGGTGGAGCCCTGCGCTCTGTGCTTGCCGACGGCCGTGGGATCAGCCCCTTCTTTGCGGGTGTGGGCCCACGTGCGCTGAGCAACGGCCTCAACAGCGCAGTGTTTTTTGCCTTCTTTGGTGCGTCCACTGAGCCTGGGACTCTGCACAACCTTTGTGACTCTGACTTCTGCCCTTTCCACTCCTTCCCTCTGCAGAGGCTATCAGAGGCCATCTCATCTCACTGGAGAACGCGAAGCTGCGCAGCGCCAAGTGAATCCGTGGCGGCTGCTGAAGAGCATGCATGCACAGAGAGAGGCCAGACACGCTGTTTGCCATTGGCGCGGTGCACCACCAGTGCTTCCGCGCGCCCGCATCTGTAACACTACGCAACGCCTCTCCTCAATCAACTGTGCGCGTTTCGTCTACACACAGCATCATCATCCGTCTGATTGCGACCTTGCTGCTTCAGTCATCACTCCTGCCGCCTGCTTGAGCTCATGAATCAGTAGCCGAAGCTGCGGAGCGCCCGCTGCCATGGTGACGCGCCCGCTATGTCTATGCGGTCTCTCCAGCTCCCACTCCAACTGCACGTGAGGCTGGCTGGGTGCGTCGCTGCTGCTGGTGAGAGAGCATACGACTTGCCAAGCCACCAGCTGTGCGTCACACACTCGCGGCGTAGCTCCCAGCAGCGCAGAGCGCAAGGCTGCTTGGCGCTGCGCGTATGGCCGTGCGACGGACTCCGTGTGCTCTACAGACGCGATGTGTCAGGGAGGTGGGTGCGTGTGTCGACAGTAAGGAGGCGGGTATACCTTTGGGAAGGCCGAGCTGGAGCAACTCCTTCGCCAGCTGCTGGTCGTCAACGTTGTGTTTCCCTGGCGCGCGTGGGTGTCAGAGTTAGACAGGTGCTTGTGTGTTGTGCTCTCCCTCCACAAGTCGCGGACCTGCGCTTGCGAGAATGAAGTGGAGTGCCGCCACCGCTGCCTGCACATCCAGCTCTGTGACACCACCTCCAGCGAGGCGGCCAGCCTTGGCTACGTCCAGAGGCTCTCCGTCGACGAGCTTCGCTAGCACTTGGCCGACCAATACTTTGACTCGCACAGACGACAATCTGCTGATTGTGTTGATTTCTGCAAGGAGCCAGTCGGGCGCGTCAACATCGCCCGTGAAGCGGAAGCGCATGGCGAAGAGTGCACTATTGACGAAGGCATACGCCTCAGAATGTGTCAGTTAAATCGGCGCAAGAGCCACACATGGTCTGCTTGCTCCCTTCACAAAGCCAGCATGGTGCGCCAATCGGCTGCCCGAACTTCACTTCCTGATTAATCCCAGTGCCAGAGCACTGCCCGCACGGCTTGGTCCCTGTTCCACCGCACACTGCACACACAGATCGATTCGCCCCAGCCTGGCGCGCGCTGCCCAGCCCTGGCAGCTTAAATCCATCACTCTGGGGAGGTGTCACAGCCTCCTGCTCTCGGCTGACTGCATCTCTGAGCCAAGTCGTTTGCCAAGCAGCATTGCCTTGGGTCAGCAGCTCGCCGGTGACTCGTTTCAGGTTGTGCCACTCGAAACCAGTGGGCTCCGTCGCATACGCTAGTCTCGTGGTTGCTACTCTGAGCGCAACTCTGGGGGATGCAGCTGCAAGTGCCTCCATCCATGCGTCAGGGTCGCCCAGCTGCACGTTCTGCATATGTCTCGCAAGCGCGTCTCGGTCAGCAGCGAGGCGCTCTGCAGTCTCTGCTTCAGGCTCGCTTGCTTTGCTCACTGGTGGTGAGGGCTCCACGCGCGACAGACTGCCGGCGCCACCAGCAAGTGGCGCAAGCTGGTCCAAGACAACGTATGCAGCTGCGTGCGTGAAGAACCGGGCGAGTTGGCGGGCTCCTGCGCGTTCTGGACTAATTCCACCGAAGGCTCCTGGTGGCACGTGCCAGGAGCTGGGCAGAGGGGCGGAGCAGCAGCAGAGCGACCATCGCGGCTTGCGCCTGTGATCATACCTCCCAGCTGGAAGCGCGAGGCGGGGCAGAATCATCTTTGCGGGGATCTTTGCTGTTCGACAGTGCCAGCCACGTCAGCACGCGTAGAGTGCAAGGCGCCTCGCAATGGCAAGTCTTACGGGCCCCGTGGCCTTGGGCCAGACCCTGGTGCGTGCTTCCCGGGACGTTGGTGCTCACAGCGGTGGAGCACGTGGCTTTACGCTGCCCGCGCCCACTCTCCAGGCCTGCGTTCACTCACGCGCCTGCCCGCACTTGGACGGACACGCACACGCGCAGGTGCCGCTGGTGAACAAGCTGCAGGACATTTTCGCGAGCGCAGGCATCCCGACGGGCGACTTGGAGCTTCCTCAAGTGGCTGTCGTTGGCTGCCAGAGCAGTGGCAAGAGCAGCGTCCTCGAAGCCCTGGTGCGCGCCTTGCCCTAGAGTATGACCGCCGTGCCGTGTGGATGGCGCTTCGAACGGCACTTGGGGGCGCAAGGCCAGGCGTCTGCAAGACTTGCATCAGCGCCGAGCCTACAGCCTGTCGGGCGCCAACGGAGGGCCTCTGCCGCCCGTGTGACTGCTTCGACACGGGCATGCCGCATGTGTGCGCCGTTTAGCGGCACTTTCTGCGGGAATGGTGGTCGGGGCGCGGCGCAGCAGTCCGTCTGGTGCCCACGCCCGTTTCAAGCTTCAGAGCTGTTGAGTCCAGCCTCTCACTCTCCCTACCATGCTGCCGCGACGCAGGTCGGCCGCGACTTCCTCCCCCGCGGCACCGACATCTGCACTCGCCGCCCGCTGGTGCTGCAGCTCGTCTACACTCCCGCCACGCCGGGGCGGCCTCTCGAGTGGGGGGAGTTCCTCCACCGCCCGGGCGAAGTGTTCACCGACTTCGAGGCTATCCGGTACGCGCTCTGGTGAAAGCTCCGTGCCAGTGATGTGGTCTGTGTGCTGACCACGCACCACACACGCTGTACTGCAGGTCCGAGATCCAGGCTGAGACTGACCGTGAGACTGGCTTCAACAAGGGCATCTCTGAGAAGCAGATCCGGCTGAAGATTTGCAGCCCGTATGTACTGACCATGACGCTGGTGGACTTGCCGGGTATTGCACGCGTGCCGGTGGGCGACCAGCCCCAGGACATCGAGGTGCGGGGCATGTGCACCCCACGCTACGCCCGCCTCTTGTGCGCGCTGAAACCGACAGCCCTGACATACTGATGCACGCTTTTTGTCTGTGGTGGAGCGCAGACGCGCATCGGTGACATGATTCTGAGCTACATTCGGCGCGAGAGCTGCCTCATCTTGGCTGTCACTCCTGGCAACAGCGACCTTGCTGCCAGCGATGCCATCAAGCTGGCGCGCCAGGTGGACCCCGAGGGGCGGCGCACCATTGGTGTTATCACCAAGGTGCGGTGCCAGAATCTGTGAGGAAGCACCTCGTCACACGAGCTGACTCGCGCGCAACTGCGTTTTGCAGCTTGACATCATGGACCGCGGCACCAACGCCGTACCGTATATCCGTGGCGATGTCATCCCGCTGCAGCTTGGCTATATTGGTGCGCGTGCGCTGTCCCAGTTGATGAGCTACTGCATCACACAGTCGCTTACCACACGTGTGTTCTTTCGCAGGCGTCGTGAACCGCTGCCAGGAGGATATCAACCAGCGGCGCAGCATCCGCGATGCGCTGGCCAGTGAAGCTGCGTTCTTCCAGTCCCATCCTGAATACGCGGCAGTGGCCAGCCGATGCAGCACGAGCGCTCTGTCGCACACGGTGAGCAGCATCCTGAGCGCCCACATCCAGGCACTGCTGCCTGGCTTGGCGGAGGCGATCGGGTCGAAGCGCAACATTGCGGCGACGGAGCTTGCTGCCCTTGGAGATGGTCACCCGGAGACGCCAAGCGCGCAGGGAGCACTCATCTTGACCATGCTCCACAAGTACAGCGCCAGTGTGAGCAGCAGCCTGAAGGGCAATGCTGAGGACATGAGCACGAGCGAGCTGATTGGCGGCAGCCGCATTCACTTCATTCTGCGCGACATCTTTGTGAAGGGTCTGCAGAGCTTGGATCCGACGGCGAGCCTGACGGACGATGACATCCGGACTGCTATCCAGAACAGCGCTGGCGCTCGCAGCATCCTGCTCATCCCAGAGGAGCCATTCGAGCTGCTTGCAAAGCAGAGCATCTCCAAGCTGCTGGAGCCGTGCAAGCGGTGCGCATCGCTCGTGCACGAGGAGCTCATGCGCCTGGTGCGGCGATGCATGTCCGCCGAGCTGCGGCGGTACCCCACCCTGTCACGGGCATTGGAGGAGGAAGCACGCAACTTCCTGGACGCGGGCGCCGCTCCGGCTGAGCACATGATTGTGTCTCTCGTCCAGTGCCAGCTGTCTTACATCAACACGAGCGACCCTAGCTTTGTGGGTGGCACGGCTGCCATCGCGTTGGCGCAGGAGGAGATCCGCCGCAGCCGAGGAATGGTTGCCAATGCCAAGGAGCAGCTGGCGGCTGTGGCCGAGGAGTCCGCGGATGGCGACAGGCAGCCACTTGGGGCGCGCAGCGCGAATGCGTCCAAGGGTGAGGGCAAGGGGCGCGGCAAAAAGTCCGGAGCCGGGCTCACCGGCATGGGCCCTGCAGGCATGGGTGGCCTCGTCAAGGCCGGCCAGCTGCCGGACAGCTTCAGCCTGGATGAGAGCGGCCTGCAGCTGCACGACCCGCCCAGCGTGCTGCGTGCTACGGAGCCGGAGACGGACGAGGAGGTCCTGCAGGTCAAGGTGACCCGCATCCTGCTGCGCAGCTATTTCAGCATTGTGCGGGCGAGCCTGATTGACACCGTGCCCAAGGCCGTCATGCACTTCCTGGTCAACGCCGCGCAGGTGGGCCTCCAGCAGCACCTCATTCGCACCCTCTACCGGGACGACATCTTCGGCGACCTGCTGAAGGAGGCCCCGGAGCTGGCCACGCACCGCAAGCACCTGCGTGAGCGCCTGGGTGCCCTCAATGAGGCGGTCATGGCTCTCAACGAGGTGCCGGAGGAGCTGCGCCGCACGACCCCCTATGCAGCCTGAGAGGCCGGTTGCCTTTACATGAGCTCACTATTCCGAGTAAATACGCACGGCTGTATGTATTGCAACACCTGCACAGTGTCAACGTCTCCTCCTGTCCGTCACATTGATAGGTATGAGCGAGAAAACACCTCCTACTGTGTCATTCCGCCTCAGAGTGTAGGGCAGCACTCGCACCGCGGTGCTGATGGGGATCACAGATAGGACCCACGTGTAGTGCTGCGGACACTTGTCGCCGTGCCAGCCCTTGACGTCGGGCAAAGATACGTACGCACTCATGCGAGCCTGCACTTCTGGCTCCAGACTGGCCAGCTGCGCATCGAACTGCTGCACTGCTTGCGCGTACATGCGCACGTCCACAGGCGCGTGCGTGTTCACTGCAGCCACCAGCTGCGCGTCGTCATCCGGAATCCAGCCTTTGCCGTAGGACTCCATGCGATGCACATCGTCTGCAGTCAGGTTGCTCTGCCACTGGCTCCACAAATCCCGTTTTGCGCCCTCGTTGATTTTGGTGTACCCAAGGTGCCGGATGCCTACAGTATGCGCAACCAAAAACAGCGCCTCGTTGAAGCGCTCCATGGGTGCAATGATGTCGAACTGCTCGAGCAACATGCGCAGCGCCGCCGCGTCCCGGGGCTCCCACACGCGCATTTTGTCAAACCGGCCCTCGTGGAGGTGCGTCGCGAATGGCAGCGCCGCTGGTCGAGAGACACCAGCCATGAGTGTGGATGCCTGTTCAGCCGAATGTGATGCACATCCGTCAGTTGCTGCGGCTCTCCATCGTACCATTCATGAACACAGACACACACGCACCTGTATGTTTGGATTATCCGCAATCCAGGGCAATAGGCCTTGTCCTTTGGTCATGCGTACGCCCTCGTACCGCCACCAGCTGGGATACAAGTCCACCGGTCGCCTGAGCATGGTAAATAACACCACTGGGCAGCCGCGTACACGAGCCACTCGGCGCATCCAGCCAATTATCTATGTCGCGGTTCCGTGGAGCAGGCATATGAGTCAGCTGTGGTTGAGACGTGTCGTTACCGCGGTGCTACACACGCGCCTCTACTGCATGTTCCCAGGGCGGCACTACATGCGCCTCTGCGTGCCACTCGAGGATGACGCGCCGAGGCGTCTCCGTGAAGTTGAGCGTGGGCGACATCATTGCCTCCCAGAAATCCAAAAGCACCCGCGTTCGCACGCGGTTCGTCGTCTCCGGCCAGCTGCCATCACCTTGAGGACCATAGAACTCCCAGTCACCACTCAGCTCTTGACGCCGGAAGAAGTGCCGCAGAGTTGAGCCACCCGTCTTCTGGACATGGCGGAAGACCAACAGAGCGCAGCTGTGTGGTGGGGAGAAGGGCACCGGGCAGTGAGCTTCTTGAGCGTAGAGTTGAGCAACCATATACTGGGGCGCGCACTCGGGCAATTCGGTCGCGTCAGAGCGCTGGCTGCCGAGCAGGAGGAGCAGGAAGGTAAAGGGCCGCAGCGTCCGCCATGCGGACGCGCGGCGGTGCATTATCATGTCATCGTTGTACCGGGCGGCGTGGACGCATGGAAAGCGCCTCTGCGCAGGGGAGGGAAGGTACTGAGCCTGCCGCAAGGGTGCCAAAACGGGCTTACACTTGATACGACGCGTGATGTAGAGACAATAGTCAACGTGTACAATACTACGCAACGGTGCTCTGTTACACGTGCGCCAACAAACTGCAGCGATCGTCTTGTCCGTCAAAGGCTCTGTGGCACACCCCCACGCCCAGAGTCTCGCTACTCATCGCCGATACGGCTGCTGCTGCTGCTGCTGCTGTGGCGGCGGCGGCGGCGGGGGGGCTCCGTAGGCATAGGGCGCCGGGGGAGCTCCATATCCTTGTGGTGGATATTGGCCTGGCATCATGTGTTGGCCATATGGCCCGCCGCCCTGCTGCTGCGGCGGCCCAGGATACATGCCAACGGGAGGGCCATACCCGCCAGCTTGCTGTTGCGGCGCCCCGGGATGCTGTTGAGGCGCTCCAGGGTACATGCCAGCAGGTGGGTAGCCGTAGGCTGCTGGCGGCACACCGTATGCTGCAGGTGGGGGCATGCCCCAGCCCGGGGCAGCACCTGGGGGCATCGGCACCTGATGAGGGTACGCCTGCGGGGGCCCATCCTGCGTGAGGCAAGTTGCGCGTAAGGTGATGCATTTTGCACACACAGCATAGGAACCAGTGCCGTGTTTTGTGCACTGTGTCCCCAGTTGCTCACAAGCTCAATGACCGCTGCTGCGTGGCGACGTGTGTGTGTGTGCACGTGCCTTGCGACGGAGTCCGTTGCTGTGGATGGCACTCCTGCTTTGCGAGATGCGCAAGTGGTGCCCACCCGTTGTGGTGCCGTCCAGCCTGGAAGGGTGCACAAGATGCACACACGCGGGTGGTCAGCACAGTGCGAGGGCGTGAAGGGGTGCCACTCTCCGAGAGTGTGACACTGCCTAGGGCAAACACGTACTGGAGCGCAGCCTGTGCAGCCCGGGCGTCCAAGAACTCGACCCAGCAAAAGCGACCGCTGATACGAACCGCAGTCACCTCACCTGCGCGGCAACACATGGTCGGGGCGGAGGATCAGACACAAAGAGTTCAACGCCGTTTGCTGGGGACAGTGCCGCCTATGTTCTTGGTTCACGCGCGTCGATGGACCCACACAATCTATACAGCGCCCAAGGGAGACGCACCCGTCTGCCTGAAGAAGTCGGCGACGTCTTCTTCCGTGATGCTCTGCCCGAGGCCAGCGATGCCGCCCACGTGAACTGTCTGCGCCGCTCGCCTCGCGTCGTCCGGGCGGGGCGCGTAGTGGTGACCCCCAGGAAGACCCCCAGGGTGCATCTGCATCGCGGCGGAAGTGCTTCGACGAGGGGGAAGTTGAGTGACTTGCAAACCTGGTACCGCGAACCTCACTGAGCCCCACGTGACGTGAGCGAGCTATATCACCGCGCCTTCTTTGGCGCTGCCTCGGCGCCACTGCCGCTTTTGCGCTTATCCCCGCCAGCCTTGGCGTCTGCTGGCGGGTCGTAGATGGGCAGCTTAGCGATGTCTGCAGCCTTGTCGACCAGAAATAGCGTGAGGCCTGTGCCACAAGCCACTTGGAGCGTCACAATCCCCTCCAGCGAGGTCACCAGCTCTGGTGAGGCACTCGTCTTCTTGGCTCCGGTCCCCAGCGCCAGCTCCCCGGCAATGGCTGCCCCCCACGTTGCCACGCTCGTCTCAGCCGCCACCGCGTAGGTGGCCGGCCCAGCCGCCATGCTGCGGCACTTCCACCCGCTGAGCTCCATGAATGGTTTCAGGTACATGGCCGCCTCACCCGAAACTTTGGGCTTCCCACAGTACCACAGCTGCGACTGCGCAGCCGACAGGAACGTGCAGTGCGCGGCGGCGGCGACGACGCAGTCAGGCGGGCAGCGGTTGCCCTGGCCGCCAGGCAGAGCCACCTCCACCGGCTTCATCTGCTCCTTCTGGTCCTTGGTGCCCAATCGGCCGTACCCGCCATCGCCCCACGTGAACACGCGGCCACATGTTGTGATGGCGACGCAATGACAGTGTCCGCAGGCCACACGGGCAACCTTGAGGCCGGCATCGGTGAATGTGGACACCAGCCGCGGCACAGGCTGCGGTTGGTACGCAATCTTGACCGTGCCCTCAGCCTTGTTGTAGCTGTGATCGCTGCCATGGCCTAGCTGCCCGTACTGGGGAAGCCCGCAGGTGAGGAGTCCGCCATCGCGGGAAATGAACGCAGTCATCTCTGCGCCGCATGCCACAGCTGCAATGTCGGTGACAGCGCACTCCTGGGGTGTCACCCATGTGTCATCCGTCACGCCCTTGCCCATCTTCAACGTGCCGATGCCCAGCTGGCCGTTCTTGTTGAGGCCGAAGGAGAAGCACTTGCCATTCTCAAGGACCACCACCGTGTGTGCCTGCGACACGGGCGTCGTCAGTGAGGTTCGCCGGGTAGCATAGGATAAGCGGCGTCGATGCGTACTTTACCGCAGGCGACAGTCACGGCTTTGGCTGGAAGATCGACGACACCAGGTTGGTTGCAGTTGTTGCGATCACCCCGTCCAAGTTGGCCGTTCTGCCAATGTAACCGTGGCGCCTCAGAGCATGTTTGCAAAATAAGAGGAAGTCGCTCGCGCACACACCTCACCCCGTCCCCACGTCCAGAGGTTGCCTTGGGAGTCAACTGCAGCGCAGTGGCAAGCAGCAGGCCCAGAAGCCACGAACACGACGTCCACGTCCTTCAGCGGGCCCAGCACGTGAGGCACGCTCAAGTTGTTTGGATCCTGAGACGCGCAGTGCAGAGAGGTGAGTGCCGGGCCGCCACACGCTGTGGTCTCTTCTTCACAGCTTCCGCACCGAGCGAGAGGCTGCCGTCCGGCCAAGTGTCGCCCAATCAGTGCCGCCAGCGACAAGAACTCGGCCAGCGGAAGGCGATGCCATGGCGACAAGGACGAGGCGCTGTAATCGCGGAGGAGAGAGCAAGTGCATACCCCGGAATTGCTGACTGAACGCCGATGTTGCGCCATCGCACTAAATTGTGTGTGCATCCTTGAGCAAGGTGACCCTTGAAGAGTCTGCCATTCCCTGCATCGTCCCCCCCGCCGAAACCATGAGCGACACGTTAGCCGCGGCTGGAACGCCGCCTGCTGAGCAAGGCCCTCTGCACGGGGTGCGGCTCTGCCTGACTGGCTTTGACCTGACCGACAGGGAAGAGGTGGCGGGCACAGTGCAGCGTCTGGGCGGCACTTTCTTCTCCCAGCTGGAGCGTGGAAAATGCACGCACCTTCTTGTCGCTGACGACTCGCCCGATGACACTCCCAAGCTCGTAGCAGCTCGTCGATGGGGCTCCATCGCTGTCGTTCCGCTTGCCTGGTTACGCGCTTGTTCTCTGGCAAACGCACGAGTACCTGAGACCAGCTACCTCCTGGAGCCGCTAGTCCAGCAGCCGCCAAGCAGCGGCGGCATGCCGCCCCCAGCAGCGCCTAAACAGCAGCCGTCCGCACGGGAGCGGTCGTTTCGCGCGGAGAATACGGTGCTGGACAGGGAGCTTGCGGGCGGGCTTGGCTCGAAGCAACAGCTTGCGGAGTTGAGTTGGAACACGCCTCCTGCGTGGGACGCGCTTCACTTGTCAGGCACATGTATTCTATTCGAAAGCCTGGGCGACGGAGATGGACAGGACAGGTGCGTTCTCGCTCAGGATCACAACCGGGGGGTGGCTAACACACGAGACTCTCACAGCGCCGTGTACGCGCGACTGCGAGAAGCGGCATGGCGGGGTGGGGCGACAGTAGTGACAGAAGCAGCCATGGCTACGCACGTGGTGACGCTCACGCCGCAAGCCAAGCGTCCTATTCGAGCCGAGCAAACTGCTGGCGGACCTGTTTATGTCTCTGTGGACTGGCTGTTGAACAAAGGCGGAGAGACTGCGTCGCTGCCAGAGCCACGCATGAATGTATGCGATGCTATGGCATAACAAGAGGATCAAAGACACTCAGATTCTCGTCTGCTCCATGCCTCCGGCTTTCCTTCCGCTGCTGTGGCGGCCTGTCACCACTGCGTGTTCCTCGTATATCTAGCCACTGGCGCATGACACCCTCGTCGATTTGCTCCTCTTCTTGCCACGACGGCTCTGCCCCATCCTCCCATCGAACGAGGTACTCTGTCCGTCCCCCAGCGCGCCGTTGCGACACAATAGCCGCCGCGGAGGCGTATTCCAGCCCGGCCTCGAAATCGGCGATGACATCGTCAGCAATATTGCGCTCCGGCTCCCATGTGTCGGGCGTGCCGTCACCCCAATGTACCAGGTATTCGACTCCGGCAGGCTTTGCCTCCTGCTTCGCCTTTTCTGCGTCCTCTCCCTCGGCGATAGGCACGACGACGTTCCGCTTCGCAACAAGAGCTACCGGCTGCATCTCCTCAAACATGAAGGACTCCAATTCCTGTTCATTGAGGAAGGAGTCATGACATGCAAACATGTGTAGCGAGGGGACGTTGCGCATTCGAAACACGCACCGCTGCCATATCATCCAATGCAGCGCGTCTGGCGAAGAATTCAGGAGACGTGGGTGTGCCGCTCTTGAGTGCAAGCACCAAGTCCAAGGGTGACCGCTCTTGCTTGTCTTTCGCCTCCGGGTCGGCACCCGCTTCAAGCAGGATGCGGACGATGCTTTTGTTCAAGTACCCAGCAGCAATGTGGAGTGGCGTATACCCAACCTTGTCCTGCACTCCGGTGGTGGTGTGAGCACAGGCAAAGACAGAGGGTACACTGCAAGCCGTGGTACGTACCTCAGCGCCCACGTCTGCGCGGTTGCTCAGTAGTAGTCTCACACATGGCTCAGAGCCGACGCCGCAGGCGAAGTGCAACGCCCTGCGCGTGAGAGGAGTCAGAGAACACATACGTCCAGGACACAGAAGCAGCACTGGATGGCCATAGGACGCACGTCCGCCCGTTATCGTCCACGGTGGTGGCCAGCACCTCTCGACCACCAGCAAGCATGTCTGCCAGCGTGTCTGTATCACCCTTCCGTGCGGCGCCCCACCACCGCCCCTCGAAGTCTCTCAACACGTCGTCGGCCACGTTCCGGGCCGGCTCCCTAGACACAGGACAAGGCCGGCAAAGGAACGCAGTCACAGTGTGTGCAGCGAGTCAGAGCGCACTCGTCGTCGCACTGCGTGCGTGTCGAGGAGGGAGGGACGACGCACCAAGTGGGCGCTGTATCGTCTTTCCACTTGATCCTGTACTCAACGCTCATGACGTTCGTGCCCGGCCGTGGAACAAGACGCACGCCTGTGACGGAATCCACCTCCGCTGTCTGCGTCGAAGCAGCCGGCGTGTCGGCAACCTGTGCGTGAATGCGGCACCCTCTATGTAGCAACTGTGGACAAGGCCTGCACCTGGGCCGCGTGCTTGCCCCGGCATCGACAGCAGAACATGGCTGTAGTGCGCGCGCCAGCATGGTGCCTGCGAGCGGGCAGAGTCTGTAAAAGGGGGTAACCTTCAAGGCGGTGCACCCTTGCGCGCCTTCGCGCGAAACGTGCCCCGACTTCTGCGTCGTGCTATGGCTCTCGTATTGCGTCTCCGGGCAATGTTGTGTACAGCGACCCCGTCGAGCTTGCCCGCGCTCGGCTCAGCTGTTGTTGCTTCGCGCACCTTCTCGTCAGCAGCAGACGGTGCGTGTTTGCTTGGCCCCAAGACTCGTCCCCGGGTCTAGTTTCTGACGCAGACGCTTTTGCACCAGGACCAGGCGGTGGACAGGCGTCAGAGCGGGCACTTCGGGAGGCACCGGGGGTCACAACTCCAGGTGTGGTGTTGTGCACCCACTTGCTGTGCGTCTGAAGCCGGGGCTGCGTCCGTCTTCTCACACATACTTCGGTGCCACGCAGCTGCGGCAACTGACGGGGCGGCGGAGCGCCAGCGAAGGGCTGCACAGGGGCGGAGACCACGGGAGCCGTCAAGCACACAGCGTCCTCGCTTCGGCGGCGCTGGCGCTGCTGGCCCCACATCTGCGGAGGAAGCAGTGACTCAGATCCACCCGTTGCGGTTGTTCTACCCGGGGCAGACG
>Ga0164296_1002885_pt1 | contig 16646 bp, 16 predicted proteins | sample GEODES057metaG_FD_113533 | JGI IMG/M metagenome (GOLD analysis project Ga0164296, IMG submission 113533) | Dystrophic lake water microbial communities from Trout Bog Lake, Wisconsin, USA - GEODES057 metaG | ecosystem: Environmental > Aquatic > Freshwater > Lake | place: USA: Trout Bog Lake... | reverse complement strand
TTTAAATTCAGAAAGTATTTCATCCAGAGGCAAATGCCCACTGTGAAGATGAGAATATTAGCTTTTTGTTCGCTGCAGCAAAACCGTTTTAACCCTTGTATACACTTGATTTCATTTGATACGATGTATATTATGTTAAGTTAATGATGCGAGTGAATATCCATCCATATCAAGCCTTCAGGGTTTTAATGAATTGGGATATTTGATCATCCACTCTTTCATGGCTTTGTCCAGCAAATCAACCGATGTGGATTGATTGGCGTGCTTTGCAAAGTCTATAGCGCTGAGACCCTTGTCATTTAGAAGTCTCGGATCAGCACCTGACTCAAGCAATAATCTAACTGCATCAGCGGTACCATAACCAGCGGCCATCATGAGCGGTGTTGTTTGATTTGGAGATTCAGCATCAATGTATGCAGAATTATCGAGCAAGATTTCAATCGCTTTCAATTGTCCTTTGCTTGCTGCGTAATGCAGCGGCGTCCAACCGGTTTTATTGACCTCAGCATCTAGTGCAATCAAGGCATCGATGACTTTTTCGTCTCCATTCAGAGCTGCCAACATGAGTGGCGTCTCCTCGTGTGAATTCCTCTCATCAATCTCAATACCCTTGGCCTTGATCAATGCGAGTGCAACGTCTGTTTGACCCTGTAGGACAGCAAGTGTCAACGCGGATTGACCCGTTTCATTGACCAAATTGGGATCCATACCTCTATATAAAAGCGCATTGACTGACTTCACATCTCCGATTTTGATGGCTTTGAAAAAGTCATCAAATGAGTTGGCATGTACTGCAGTTTGCATTGCAAATGCAATGCAAAGGATTATTTTATGGACTGAAGAACAACTGGATTTCGAGGTCATTTTAACTTTAATATTGAAATGTAAGATATTGATATATATAGTACTTTAACTCCTGTTAGTGAGCCAGTTTGAAGAGCTGATCAAAGTTATTGGTCGTGGCCTTTGCCACCTCTTGAACTGAAATGCCTTTCAAATTTGCGATCTCAGCAGCCACAAATGGAACATAACTGGGATTGTTTGTTTTTCCACGATGTGGGGTTGGGGCCAAATAGGGGCTATCGGTTTCGATGAGCATTCTCTCCAACGGAACCCACTGTGCGACGGCCTTGATGTCCTTTGCACTCTTGAAGGTGACAATGCCTGAAAATGAGATGTAGTAACCCAAATCCACTGCCTTTTGAGCCACTTCAAGGGTCTCGGTGAAACAGTGAAATACCCCACCAACAGCCCTCGAACTTTGCCCTTCACCCTCCTCCATCAAGATCTTCAAAGTGTCCTCGGAAGCATTGCGGGTGTGGATCACCAGTGGCAGACTGGCCTCTTGTGCAACTCGAATGTGCCGCCTGAACCTCTCTCGTTGCCAATGCATATCTTCAACAGAGCGACCATTCAAACGGTAATAGTCCAGTCCTGTCTCACCAATTCCTACGACTTTGGGTCGAATTCGAGATTTAAGATCTTCTGCGCTTGGATCGATCACGCTGTCCTCATCAGGGTGAACGCCCACCGTGCACCAAAAATTATCGTATTTCATGGCCAAAGCATGCACGCTCTCAAAGGTTTCGAGCTGAGTGCTGATCAACAAAGCCCGCTCAACTGAGGCGGCTTGCATGTCTTGTCTGATTTGTTCCATTTGAGGTTCAAATTCAGGGTAATTGAGATGACAGTGGGAATCGACGAACATGAAAAAAACTATAAAAAAATCAAGCCATTTGATTCAAAAAACCCTTGGCCTGAGAGGCCAGGGCTTCATGCATCAGACCCAAATTGAAAGGATGATCCGCTGACTGAGCACTCACCAAGAGTGCTTTGGACCATTCGGTCATGGCACTCAATTGTGCTTTGGCGCTCAATGCCTCAAGTGGAAAAAACTTAGGCTCTGCACCTTGACTCAAACACATCATGTCATGACAAACTTTTTGCATGACATTGACCGTTTGAGATCCGCTCAACTCGTTCAACAATCCAGAATCGCCCTTTGCCAAAGCACGAGGAAGATCAACCCAAGATTTGGCGTTGTGTTTGAAAACCTGTGCCCAAAGCAAAGCATCTTCAGCCCGACCACCGCTGGCACGCAGCCAAACTTGTGCATCGGCTTCAGACTTGATGCCCTCTTGGGTTAACCACCCAATGCTCTCCGCCTTGCTGGGCCATTCAATTGTGTAATTTTGGCATCGTGATCGAATCGTGGGGAGCAACTCATGCGCGGCTCCACTGGTCAACACAAAGCGAAAACCTTCAGGAGGTTCTTCCAAGGTTTTGAGCAAAGTGTTGGCAGTTACCGAATTCATGCGATCGGCTGGGTGTATCCAAGCCACCTTTCCCACTCCCCCTGATCGGGATATTTGACTAAAACCGACCAACGCACGGGCCGCTTCGACTTTAATTTCTTGGGAGGGCTTTCTTTTCTTGTCGTCCAGTTCTTTTTGGACTTTCTCGTCAAGGGGCCACTCATGCTCGATCATCATGATCTCAGGCATCAGCACGAACAAATCAGGGTTGGTCCTCGAGACAAAGCCTCGGCAACTGGAGCAAACGCCACAAGCTCCTTTGGTGCTTGGATTCTCACACAACCATGCCTTGGCCAAACTCTCTCCCAAACTATATTGCCCCAGTCCTGAGGGACCGGATATCAACCAAGCGTGACCTTTTTGAAGAAGCAAATGTTCTAGCTGGCGCGCCAACCAAGGCGCCAAAGGCTTGGACTCTTGAAGAGTTGGATTTTCAGCGTATTCAGCCATGTGAGGGTGTTTGCCTTAGGATAGAGAGCGCAATTTGTCTCAAACCGAACTTGGGGTCACGATCGACAGCCACCCTTTGCTCACCAAACCTCGGGTGAGTTGTTGCCAAACTTGGTGCTTCGTTTGAGAGGCATCGATGGTTAAGAATCGGGATGGATTTTCATCCCGCCGCCTTGCGTAACCAGCTTGGACTCGGGTGAAAAATTCCAGTGGCTCAGACTCAAAGCGATCAGGCGCTCTGGCATCTGCCAAGCGATTGGCTGCTATGGCTGGATCCAAGTCAAACCAAATCGTGAGATCAGGCTGTCTAATCTGAGTATCTGGTGAAGCTTCAAGTGAGCCTTGAACCATGGACTCCAAAGTCTTCAAGGTTTCCCAAGGCACCCCACGTCCCCCACCTTGGTAAGCGAAGGTGGCATCGGTAAAACGATCACACAAAACCGTTTCTCCCTTTGCCAATGAAGGGGCAATCACTTCATTCAAATGATCACGCCTTGCTGCAAATGCAATGAGACTCTCGGTCAAAGGATCCATGGGCTCATTGAGCAACAAGGTGCGCAGACTCTCGGCCAGAGCAGTTCCGCCAGGTTCTCGTGTAAGTGTTACCAAGCGCCCTTGAGACCTGAATGCGCTGGCCAGACCCTCGATGTGCGTTGACTTGCCAGCACCATCTATGCCTTCAAAACTGATCCATATTCCCTTATTCATGCCCATATTGTGCCTTCAATCTGCACAGTACAGAATGCGAGATCTACATTTGATCTGTAAAAATTTAAAAAGGCTGGTTGTCAACTGTTTTTCTGATTCAAAATGTGCCCTTTTCTGGCAAATCCAAATCTGATGGACAATGTGAATGTCCAATGACATGGACACCCAATGAAGCGCTTTTCGATTCACTCAATGGGCATTCATGGCCCACTTTAGAAAATATGATTTTTCACATCCTTTCCCTGTTGATCAACATTTTTACAAGTTTGGTAGCCGGTACTGCACTCTTGCGAGCCTATTTGCAATACCACTACATTCCTTTGTCCACGAGATCCGGAAATCCCTTTGCACCCATTGTGTTTGCATTGACCAATTGGATTGTGCTGCCCATGAGAAGAATCATCCCTTCAATGGGACGCCTCGACACTTCCAGTGTCTTGGCTGCACTCTTGGTTGTTGCATTGAAAACCATTGCCCTCTCTCTCATGGGGATCATCAGCTCATTGCCTGTCGTGATCGCAATCGATGCGGGATTTGAATTTATTTCCTTGATTTTGTCTTGTCTCTCAAGTTTGTTATTGGCCTACGTGGTGCTTTCTTGGGTCCAGAGAGACTCTCCCCTGTTTGATTTGCTCTCAAGGATGGTGATCCCAATTTTGGCTCCAATTCGTCAAAGGATCAGGACTCTAGGAGGAATGGACTGGTCGGTTTTGGTGGTCTTTTTGCTGCTTCAAATTGCAAACATTGTCTTGGTCGACGTCCACTCTTCCCTTATTGCGCTAACTTGGAACACGGTTTGATCTGTGAAACAAGACGGGGGTGGAGTGCATAAGCCACATTGAAGCGTGGCACCATTAGGATAACTCGCTCAATCCGATGATCATTTATCGTGAGGCGCTCTTTGATAGCGGTCGACCGCTGCGTTATGAGCTTGCAGCGTATCGCTGAATTGACTGCTTCCGTCTCCTTTGGCAACAAAGTAGAGGGCTTGACTCTTGGCGGGGTGAAGAGCAGCAAAAAGTGCCATTTTCCCAGGCATGCAAATGGGTGTTGGTGGCAGCCCGAGCCTTGTGTAGGTGTTCCATGGGTGATCGGTTTTGAGATCTAGTTTGGTCAAATTTCCGTTGAAACCCTCTCCAAGTCCATAAATCACTGTCGGGTCGGTTTGTAGTGGCATGTTGATGGCCAAGCGGTTGTGAAAAACACTCGATATCATTTCCCGATCCTTGGCTTGACCCGTCTCCTTCTCGATGATAGAGGCCAAAATCAATGCGCTTTGTGGATCAGACAAGACTTTTAAGTTGGGATCTTTTTGCTCCCAGGCTTGAGCCAAATGTTTGTCCATGGATTTGTAGGCACGTGCCAAAACCTTCAAGTCAGAGGTGTTGTGTCCAAACGTATAGGTGTCAGGGAAGAAATGGCCCTCGGCTGAGACATTGGGCACACCCAAGCGCCCCATGATATCGTCGTCACTCAAACCAACAGTATCGTGCTTGATGTCTGGGGTCTTGTTGAGAGCCGCTCTCAACTGCCTGAAATTCCATCCCTCAATGAATGTGATCGACTTTAGCGTCTCGTCTCCTCGGGTGACTTTTTGCACGAAGTCCCAGGGGCTCACTTGAGAGCCCAGTTCGTAACTCCCAGCTTTGATTTCTCTTGATAAGCCCGAAAATTTGAAGAGCAAGTACTGCATTTCCTCATTGACCAAGAAACCTTCATGAACGCTTTGAGAGACAATCTGACGAACGCTTTGACCTGGTTCAATGTCCAAGTCGATGCTTGTCTTGTTGCTTTCGTGCTCAACGGGGCTTTGTGCCCAATAGGCCAGTGAAGTCATTAAAGCGCAGCCCAACAACAAACCGATTAAAAAAAGGTTCATCAAATAACCTTTTTGCGAAACCTTTGAAGACTTGTTGAACTTTGTGGTTTTTGAAGATTTGGTCTTGCGCTTGTGATCTAATTTCATATCAAGAAAAGATGAACTTCTGAACAATTGAACAAAAAGAGACGTTACCCAAGGATCATAAGAGAGTTCAGAGTTTCAACAACAAAAAAACTAAATTTATTCAGTCATTCATGCCTCAATCTACACCACTCATGTTCCCCAACATATCAATGAACATCATTTTGGAGCACTGCAACGGCTCGAGCTCCTTGACTCACCTCGGCGTCATTGAGTGCAAGGGCGAGGAAGCAGCCCATTTTCTTCACAATCAACTCACCCAAGATGTGTTGACTTTGCCAAACAAAAGCACGACTTTTTCAGCTTTTTGTAACGCAAAGGGACGTATACAAGCAAGCTTTTATGTCTTCAAAGGTGGTCCAGATCACCTGCTTTTGATCCTGCCCAAGGAATTACTTGCACAAACCCTAAAAAGACTCTCCATGTTCGTGCTAAGAGCCAAGGTCAAGCTCCATGACGCCAGCGAACAGTATTGTCTACTCGGACTCATCGGGGATCGCGCAAACTCTTTTTTGAATGAGCAGCCACAAACAATGCCTGCAAAATCGCTTGAAGCTTTCGGCTCCTTTGAAAGCGGCTCATTTGATCCTTCTCACCCCATGCCCCAATGGAGCACGATTCATTCTGCTCAAGGACACAAACGATTGATTGTTTGTGCCGCAAAGCAAGATATTCCCCAAGAACTTTTAAATCTCGCGCATCCATCCACCTCCCCCGCATGGGCTTTGGGAGAAATTCTCTGCGCAGTGCCCCTTGTCACGTCAAGCTCATTTGAACTCTTCGTTCCACAAATGCTCAACTATGAATCTGTTGGAGGTGTGAGTTTTAAAAAGGGTTGCTACCCAGGTCAAGAGGTCGTGGCACGCAGTCAGTTCAGGGGTACTCTCAAACGAAGAACTGCCATTGTGATGTCCTCCCTGAGCTTAAAGCCCAATCAGGAACTTTATGCCCAAGGCTCACTCCCAGGTCAAGAAGCCCAAGGTGAAGTCATTCAAAGCGTGCAGTTGGGAAACACTTGCTTTGCAACTGCTTGCCTTCAACTCCAAATCTTGGACTCCGATGCCAATCTCAAGGATGGCCGCTGGGAGCTCATCGAATCCCCCACGTTCACACAAGCCCTTCAATGCAAAGATGAAAGCGGTAAACTGCACGACTTGGGACTCCTGCCCCTGCCCTACCCTTTGATGAAGGACATTTGAGTGAGCTTGCTACTGCCACAAAAAACAGATTTTGACTTTACACACAAATTGCGCGTAAGGTGGTCAGAAATTGACATGCAAAAAGTGGTTTTCAATGCCCACTACTTGGCATACTTCGATTGTGCAGTGGCCGATATTTGGAGAGATCTCAGCTTACCCTACGAGAGATCACTGGCCAAACTCTCCTCTGACATGTATGTCAAAAAAGCCCTCCTCGAATACCATGGATCTGCCATGTATGACGATGTGCTTGAGGTTTGTATGAGGTGTGAACACATTGGTCGATCCTCCATCACCTTCAAAGCAGGTATTTTCAAAGGTGACGTCTGCTTGGTGAGTGGAGAGATGGTGTTCGTCTACGTCAAAGTGCCAGAAAAAGTTCCACATTCGGTGCCCCAAGTCCTGAGAGATGTTTTTCAGACTCACAAAGAGGGCCATAAAGTGGTCGATCTTCACACGGGTGAGTGGTCAACCATGAAGCAGCATGCACTACCGCTTCGCTTGGAGGTCTTTGTTGAGGAACAAGGCGTCCCCCTTGAGCTTGAACAAGATGAATTTGACGAAGACTCCTTGCATGCGGTCTTGCTCAACTGTCTGGGTGACACTGTGGCAACGGCCAGGCTATTGCCCTGCAAGGACGGTGTATCAAAAATTGGACGAATGTGCGTCTCAAAACACCTGCGGGGAACGGGTTTGGGGCAAGGCGTCTTGCAATCCCTCATCGAGGTGTCTCGCTCCCGAGGGGATCAATCGATTGAGTTGCATGCTCAACTCTCAGCCGCTGCGTTCTACAGTCAAGCGGGCTTTAAAGCCGTTGGGGAAACCTTCAGCGAAGCGGGCATTGAGCACCAAGCAATGGTGCTCAAGCTCTAAGTCCGCTTCAAAGCGAACGCATCAAGTTCACTTCTTGGGTGGTTTACCACCGCTTTTGATGCATTCATCCATGGAATTAAAGGGCGTGAACTTCTTGGTCTTTTCATAACTTGGACTAGAGGGGTCGTGACAGATGCCAGAGTCAGACTTCTTGATCACCACCGCTGGAGCAGCTGCAGCCTCTTGAGGTTTGGCGTTCTTGGGTGCAGTTCCACCACTCTTGAGACACTCCTCCATGCTGTTAAATGGTGTGAACTTCTTGGTGTTTCCATAGGATGGACTGCTTGAGTCATGGCAAATACCAGAGTCGGATTTTTTAACGGCTGGATCTGCAGCCGAGGCGTTTTGCGCACTCAGGGTTAAGCTGAGCAAAGCCACTGACAAAAAAGTGCTCATCGTTTTTTTGATCAAAGTCATCTTTAATTTCCCTTGAAAGATAGATTGAATTGAGAAACAAAACCTCAAGCGAGAAGCCTGAGTCAGCTAGATGTTAGAGCAAAATCTGGTGCAGATCATGTCACTGCGAAGACTTCAAGCGTTTCTTTGGGGGGGATTTCCCCTTAGGTCTTAAACTCTAGGCGTGACGTAACGAAAGGTACCCGTTGACTGCGCGCACAAGACACCTTCGGAGTCAAATACATTGGCCTGAACAAAGGCCATTTGCCGAGTCTTGTGAAGGAGTTCACCCTTGGCCTTGAGTGCACCTTGAGCTGGATTGAAAAAGGTCGTTTTCATCTCGATCGTGACCACCCTGTGGCTGGGCTCAACACTTCTGGCCGCACTCGCCATGGTTACATCCATCAAGGTCATCAAGGCTCCACCATGCGTCATACTCAGGGAGTTCAGATGCTCATCCTTTGGGTTGTAGAGAAGGGTTGCATGCCCTTTTTCAAAGGACTCGAGCTCAAAGCCCAAGTGGTATGCAAATGGAATGTAAGCCCCAAAGTTGCTTACAAAACGTTCATAACGGGCTGGATCTTTTGGGTTTTCGTCATGAACGAGTTTGGGGGCGTCTTTGGGCATTTAGGGTCAGCTTTTAGCTAATTGGTATAAATATCGATGCACAACCTTGGATCAATTTGGCCATTTGTAGTCTGACAAAATCTCTCTGAGTCGGGTTTTGAGCATTTTACCGGTCGCTCCTAATGGAATACTATCCAGGAAGACAACATCATCGGGTATTTGCCACTTGGCCGCACGACCTTCGTAAATCTTCAAAATATCGTCCTTACTTGCAGCTTGTTCTGCTTTGAGCACCACCACCAGTAAAGGCCTTTCATCCCACTTGGGGTGAGGCATGCCTACACAGGCCGCCATGGCCACACTGGGGTGAGACACCGCTATGTTTTCAATGTCGATGGAGCTGATCCATTCCCCTCCTGACTTGATGACGTCTTTGCTGCGGTCGGTGATTTGCATGAAGCCATCTTCATCGATGGTGGCCACGTCCCCGGTTGGAAACCATCCGTCGATGAGTGCAGAATGATCCTCCTTGAAATATTTATCAATGACCCATGGCCCCCGGACATGAAGGTCACCGAAAGCTTTCCCATCATGAGGCTGTGGAGTACCGTTGTCGCCCACAATTTTCATATCAACTCCGTAGATGACTCGACCTTGTTTGGCTCTGAGTTTGAGTTGATCTTCTTTGGATAAATTCAAATGCTTGATTTTCAAATTACCCACTGTACCCAAGGGACTCATCTCCGTCATCCCCCAAGCGTGAAGAACTTGTACGCCGTAGTCGTCCTGAAAGGCTTTGATCATGGACTCTGGGCAAGCCGCTCCTCCAATCACGGTGCGCTTTAAACTTGAGAAATGAAGTTGATTGGGCTTCATGTGCCCCAAAAGCATGAGCCAAACCGTGGGTACGCCCGCTGCAAAGGTGACCTTTTGAGACTCGATCAGCTCATAAACCGATTTCCCGTCCAGGGCAGGTCCTGGAAACACCAACCTGGCACCGACCATCGCTGCACTGTAGGGCATACCCCATGCATTCACATGGAACATGGGAACGACTGGCAAGACGGTGTCAAGTGCCGACATCGAGAAGACATCAGGCAAGGACAAACTCAGGCAATGCAAGAGCGTTGAGCGATGGGAATAAAGTGCACCTTTGGGGTGCCCAGTGGTACCTGAGGTGTAACAAAGGCTTGAGGCGGTGTTTTCATCAAAAACTGGCCACTCATAGTGAGAGGCCTTGCTCGCTTGAGATTCAATCCAAGACTCATAACTAAGGAGCTGAGAGCCCCCCTCCATGGCACTGACTTTATCCTCATCGGCCAGCGCAATCCAAGCTTTGACACCAGGGCAAAGGGATTGAATTTTTTGCACAATGGGCAAGAAGGTCATGTCAAAGCACAAGACCTGATCTTCAGCATGGTTGACGATCCAAGCAATCTGCTCGGGCAAGAGCCTGGGATTGATGGTGTGCAAAACGCGCTCACTTCCACTCACACCAAAGTACAACTCCAAATGACGGTAGCCATTCCAGGCTAGTGTTGCCACTCTTGAACCCACAGGAATGCCCATCGAATCCAATGCGCAAGCCACTTGTTTGGAGCGCATGCTGACCTCAGCCCAGTGGGTCACGTGAATGTCACCCTCGACCCGTCTAGAAACGATTTCGGTGTCACCGTGGTTCTTTTCAGCAAATTTAATCAAATTTGAAATCAACAAATTCTGCTGCTGCATGAGTCCGTGCATGTTCCCGCTCCAAAATAATATAAATGCTTAAAAGGGGATCATTCTGTCTGATTTAAGGCTGACTTGAAATCGAGATGTGCCCTCGTTAACCCTAGAGTACCAGTAGGGGTAATGGTTTTTAGCGACAATGAGAATCTGTTATTTGACTGCGTGGGTCCACTGTGTACCCTTTTACACCTACACTCACCCGAAATTAAACCGCTCTAGATAGGGGCTCAAGGATTCATGCGTATTTTGTCTCCACAACAACTGATTTGGATCAATGGCTTTGCCGCTTTAGGGGACGCTTTTCACACCCGCATTCAAGGCTCGCGCCTTCCTGAAACAAAGTGGCTCGCAAGCAGCAAAGTCACTTCTCAACATTTAGGCTGGAGCGAGGATTGGCGAGATTGGCCAGGCATGCTAGAAGCCATGAGTGCAGGTCAAGCCCTTGAGGGCTCCACCCCTTTGGCCAGTGTTTACAGTGGTCATCAATTTGGCACTTGGGCGGGGCAACTTGGTGATGGGCGCGCCATGTACCTGGGTGAGATCAAAACCCCACAGGGTTCTGAGGAGCTGCAACTGAAGGGCTCTGGCCCTACCCCCTACTCTCGCCGTGGTGACGGCCGTGCAGTGCTCAGGTCGAGTGTGAGGGAGTTTTTGTGTTCAGAGGCCATGGTGGGCCTGGGCATTCCCACCACGCGTGCTCTGTCGTTGGTCAGCTCTCCATTGATCGTTTGGAGAGAGACACAAGAGAGCACAGCGATCGTGACACGCGTTGCTCCCAGCTTCATTCGCTTTGGCCATTTTGAGCACTTCGCATCCATTGGGGATATCGAAAACCTAAAGATTCTGGCTGACTACACCTTGAACTTGAGCGCATTGGGGCTTAGCTCTTATTTAGGAGCTGAGTCGCTTGACGATCTGAGCCCCAACGAAAAGTACCTAGGGTTTCTAAAATTAATGACTCAGCGCTACGCTCAACTCATCAGTCAATGGCAAAGTGTAGGCTTTTGCCATGGCGTCATGAACACCGACAACATGAGCGCATTGGCGCTCACCATTGACTATGGCCCGTTTCAGTTCATGGACGCTTTTGACCCCAATCACATCTGTAACCACACTGATACCCAAGGGCGTTATGCCTTTAAGCGTCAACCCCAAATCGCATATTGGAACTTGTTTTGCTTGGGTCAAGCCTTCATGCCCCTCATCAACGAGAGCGAGCCAATTGTTCAAGCATTGGAGCACTTCAAGTCCCAGTTTCCATTGGAGACTGAAAAATCTTACCTGAGCAAACTGGGCTTGAGCCACCACTCATTGAGGTCTGAGCACTTGTCTGAAGACGAAAATCAAGCAGAGAGCGATAACCACTCTTTGGACACAGGCATCGCTTTGGCTGAAGAGATGTTACAAATCATGGCCTCCCAGCGGGTGGACCACACCATCCTTTGGCGCAAGTTAAGCGAATCTGTTAATTCACTATCTCAAGGCAACCCCAAGCCTTGGGGTCCTGTCAAAGACCTGTTTCTCGATCCTTCTCGCCTTGACCTTTGGCTCACATCCTATGAGCGTGCTTTACAAAAGGAGGATTTGTCACAAAGTGCACGAATCATGTTTAGCACCAACCCAAAGTTTATTTTGAGGAACCATTTGGGAGAGATTGCCATTAGACAAGCAGCCCAAGGAGACCCCTCAGAGATCGAAAGACTGATAAATCTGTTATCGTCTCCTTTTGACGAACACCCTGGATTTGAGTCCTACGCAGACCATCCTCCAGAGTGGGCACAATCCATTGAAATATCCTGTTCATCATGAAAATCACCAAAACTGAAGCCGAATGGCGCGAAATACTTGCAAAAAAGGGAGCCGAACCTTTGGCGTTTGAGGTCACCAGACACGCACACACAGAGAGACCTTACAGCGGAAAATACGAAGGGATTTGGTCCAAAGGGCAATACCACTGCATTTGTTGTGGAGCACTGCTCTTTAACTCGGATACAAAATTTGACGCCGGTTGTGGATGGCCATCTTTTTACGCTCCTGCAGTTGAGGGCGCCATTGCAGAGAAGGTGGACAACTCTCATGGCATGCGCCGAGTCGAGACCGTTTGCGCCCAATGTGATGCTCACTTGGGACATGTCTTCCCTGATGGACCAAAGCCAACGGGTGAGCGCTACTGCATGAACTCAGCATCCTTGGAATTCAAAGAGGACCCCAAAGCATGAAGTTTTTCACGGACTTCTTTCCCGTGATTTTGTTCTTCTTGGTCTTCAAGGCCTTTGACGTTTTCACGGCTACTGCAGTTGCCATTGCGGCAACAGTGGCTCAAATTGCATGGATCAAATGGCGAGTGGGCAAAGTCGAGATGATGCAATGGGCAAGTCTCATCATCATCGTGGTCTTTGGTGGCGCCACCCTCATTTTTCATGATGAGACCTTCATCAAAATCAAACCCAGCATTTTGTATGCATTCATGGGCTGTGCGCTTTATGCCAGTGAATTTCTTTTAAAGAAAAATCTGCTCGAAAAATTAATGAGTGAACAAATCTCCGCTCCCCCCACAGTATGGAGAACTCTACTGCATGCATGGACTTGGTTTTTCTTTGGCCTATCGGCTTTGAATTATTGGGTTGCCACGAACTATGACACTGAGACTTGGGTGAACTTTAAATTGTTTGGAGCAATGGGATTGATGGTTGTCTTTGCTGTGATCCAAGCCATTTACCTAAGTGCACATGTCAAAAACGAAGATTCTGAAGCCGAGGATCCAGCTTCGCAAAACGCGACATCCACATCTTCAACATCCACACCGGCAAAAGGCGCCGAATAGGTCTTAATTTCATCCATCTCATGTCACAAATCATTGACGCAAAAGCACTACAATCAAGGATTGCCGATAAATTGGGTTCTCAAAGGGTCCAGGTGATCGATGAAAGCGCCCAGCATGCTGGTCACGCAGGCTCATCAGGCGCATTGACGGGCACCCACTTTAGAGTGAGGGTCGACCAATCTGCCTTTACTTGCACATCCCGCGTGGAACGCCATCGTCTTGTGTATGATGCTGTTCAAGATTACTTGGCTCAAGGCGTTCATGCTTTGGCCATTGAAATTGTGAGCGATTTCAATGCCTCAGTGCCGTGAAGCTTTTAAACCTTTTCTCAATTTACACCGTTTTAACTTTGTCATTTAATCATCTATAAAAGAAGAGATCCATGAAAAAACACCTCCTTAGCCTCGCAGTGAGCCTCACAGTGGGAACATTTGCACTGGGTGCGCTTGCACAAAACGTGGCGATTGTGAACGGCAAGGCTGTTCCCAAAGAGCGCGTTCAAGCCCTGGCTCAACAACTCGAGCGCTCTGGCCGCCCTGTGACACCTGAGATCGAGTCACAAATCAAGCAAGAGGTCATTGCCAGAGAAATTTTCATGCAAGAGGCCCAACAAAAGGGCTTGGATGCAACGGAAGACTACCGTGGTCAGATTGAACTTGCTCGTCAAACCATTTTGATTCGCGAGTTGTTTGCTGATTTTCAGAAAAACAATCCAGTTACCGATGCAGATGTGAAGGCTGAGTTCGATAAATTTGTTGCCTCTAATTCTGGCAAAGAGTACCGTGCTCGTCACATTTTGGTTGAGACCGAGGACCAAGCCAAATCCATCATTGCAAACCTTAAAAAAGGTGCTAAATTTGACGAATTGGCCAAAAAATTATCCAAAGACCCAGGCTCAGGCGCCAAGGGCGGAGACTTGGATTGGGCGTCCCCTGGCAACTTTGTGAAAGAGTTTTCACAAGCCATGACGTCTCTCAAAAAGGGTCAAACCACTGAAACAGCGGTCAAAACGCAGTTCGGTTATCACATCATTCGCTTAGATGACGTGCGTGACGCTCAATTGCCTAAGTTTGAAGACGTGAAGCCTCAAATTTTGCAGCAATTGCAGCAAGCCAAAATGAATGCCTATCAACAAGAATTACGCGCCAAAGCCAAAGTAGAGTAATCATCTCTGATTGGGGTGTTCTCTTAGATTGCCCTTCAATCCCAACAAAAAGGCTGTTATTCGTAACAGCCTTTTTGCATTGAACGCCCTAGATTAAAAGGGGTCTGTCAGAGTTGTAACTCAAGAGGAGATCCATTTTTTTGCATTCACAAACAGTTGCATCCAAGGCGTGTATTGTCCCGACCATGTGTCTACGCTGGCAAGAGGATTCCAGCTCATTTGGGCTTGCCTAAATACCCTCTCAGGGTGCGGCATCATGCAAGTCATGCGCCCGTCGCTTGAGGTGAAAGCTGTGAGTCCCCCCAAAGAGCCATTGGGATTCATGGGATAGACCTCAGTTGGATCGCCTTTTGCATCCACAAACCTCAAAGAGGCCTGCGCCTGACTTGCCGAGCCTTGTAGTTCGAAGTTGGCATATCCTTCTCCATGAGAGACTGCAATGGGAAAACGCAGTCCCTCAAGACCCTGAAAGAAAACACTTGGAGAGGCCAAGACCTCAACTTGTGAAAGTCGCGCTTCAAAGCGCTCGCTCTTGTTTTGAGTGAAACGGGGCCAGTGCTCAGCACCTGTCATCAACGAGTTGATCTGAGCAAACATTTGGCAGCCATTGCAGACTCCAAGACCCAATGTATCGGGTCTTTTGAAAAACTGCTCGAATTCATCCTTCAAACGGGAGTTAAAAAGAATGCTTCTTGCCCATCCGGTGCCCGCTCCCAGGGTGTCTCCATAGCTGAAACCTCCACAAGCCACCAAAGCCTTGAAGTCTTTGAGTTCAGTGTGACCGTTCATCAAATCACTCATGTGCACATCGATGGACTCAAAACCCGCCAAATCAAAGGCATACGCCATCTCCACGTGAGAGTTCACACCTTGTTCACGCAAAATAGCAATTTTGGGTCGACTCAAAGATATCTTGGCACTTGGCGAGTGCAGGTTTTTAGCCTGGTCTTGCTCCATCACATTGGAGGGTATGTGAGCGTGAAGGCCATTGAGCGCTGCGCTTCTGAGTTGAATGCTTTCTGACTCCGCTGCCTTGGGGTGATCTCTCAAACCAGCAATCCTCAGGCTCACACTGTCCCAAATCGCAAAAATCTCAGACAGTGGTGCTCTCAAATGCTCTTTGGTGTCCATCCAAATGCTCAGGTGAGGAACATCCTCCGTGCGGGTCTTACCGATGAAGTGACTGTGCTTGGATAAGCCGTGAGCCCTGAGTCTTTGCATGACAGCGTTTCGATGCTCGGTACTCACTTGGATCACCGCCCCAAGTTCCTCATTGAAGAGTGCTTTGAGCATCAATTCGTGTCGCAATGCGCTCACTTGTGAAACCCAGTTCTTGGTGTCACCCACATCGGCCAAGGAGTTGGTGATTCCGTCACCTTGAGTCGCCAAGATGTCCAAGTTTAAGGTCACCCCAACTCGGGATGCAAAGCACATCTCTGCCACGGTGCTAAGTAGTCCACCATCGCCGATGTCATGATAGGCGTAGATCAAACCTTCTTGTCTGAGCTCGTTGATGACATTCACCAACGAGACCAAGGCCTGGGGATCGTTCAAATCGGGCGTGTCCTGCACATTGAGATCCAGGGCTTGGCACAAGATGCTTCCCCCCATTCTTTGCTTGCCTTGACCCAAATCGATCAAAACCAGGGTGGTGTCCTTTTCAACCGTTTTGAGCTCTGGCGTCAAGTGGGTCGTGACATCATCGATTGAACAAAACGCGCTCACAATCAAACTCACCGGAGAGACAACCTCGTGAGCTTGACTCAAGGAGTCGGTCCATTTGGTCTTCATGGACAATGAATCTTTGCCCACAGGAATCGAGATGCCTAGAGTGGGGCACAAAGACTTGGCCACAGCTTGAACGGTGTCATAAAGATCAGCATCCTCTCCAGGTGCACCACAGGCGGCCATCCAATTCGCACTGAGTTTGACCCGAGACAGCTCAATGGGTGCGCTCAACAAGTTGGTGATCGCCTCACCCACAGCCATGCGACCAGATGCTGGAGCATTGATACTGGCAATAGGTGCTCTCTCGCCTAAGGACATGGCCTCACCCGTGTGCCCCTCAAAATCAGACAACGTAATCGCGCAATCTGCCACTGGCACCTGCCATGGACCCACCATGGGGTCACGGTGAGACATGCCTCCCACTGTTCTGTCACCAATGTTGATTAAAAAACGCTTGGAGGCCACACTTGGATTTGACAGAACCAAAGCCACAGCGTCTTTGAGAGGGACATCAGACTGAAAAAGGGCTAAGCCTTCTCGCTTCAAGCGTTTGACATCACGATGCATTTTTGGCGGTTTACCCAACAAGACATCCATGGGCATGTCCACACAATGAGGATCCTTGGGGTCTTTGAGAACGAGTTGTCTCTCCTCGGTGGCCACACCAATCACATGTGCAGGACAACGCTCCCTGGCGCAAATGTCCATGAAGCGCTTGACTTGAGTG
>Ga0164296_1002880_pt1 | contig 16653 bp, 9 predicted proteins | sample GEODES057metaG_FD_113533 | JGI IMG/M metagenome (GOLD analysis project Ga0164296, IMG submission 113533) | Dystrophic lake water microbial communities from Trout Bog Lake, Wisconsin, USA - GEODES057 metaG | ecosystem: Environmental > Aquatic > Freshwater > Lake | place: USA: Trout Bog Lake... | reverse complement strand
CGAATCGGGACACCTCTGCATGCCGCTGCCACTGCGTGCCGTGTGCCGCGCAATGTGCGCACTCACGGGTGCTGACAGGGTTGGTGATGCGCTGAAGAGGGCCAGGCAGGCGAGAGAGGAACAGCATCAGATGCCTGGAGCTCCATCGGCTCCGAACGCTGCAGCTCCCACGGCGCCACCTAGGTCTCTGGAGCAGCTTGAACGCGATGCTGAGCGTGCCGCTGCGGAGCTGCTTGCGGAGGAAGAACGAGAAGCTGCGCAAAGACAGAAAAAAGGCCCGGGCGCCAAAAAGAAGCCTCAGAAGCACAAAAAGAAAGCAGCTCCGGTGACGGCACGCAAGGCATCGCATGCCATCGCGAACGAGGAGGACGGCGGCGGCGACGGGGACGACGAAGCTGATGATGATGCCTCTCTGGCTGTAGCGCTGCAGCGCACTGTCTCCGGCGTCGCGCCCAAGAAGGCGCCATCTCTGCTGGATACTGCACGACTAAATGGAAAGACGCTGCCGCCAACGCCTGCAGGTCCATCGGGCCAGCCGCGTCGCAGTCGCCCATTGGCTGAGGTCCTTGCGAATGCGGCTGGGGAGTCACAGCTAAGTGCAGCACCTGGACCTGCTGAGGCAGCGCCTGCACGCGCGGATGTATATGCCGTGACTCAGCTCTTTCCCTGGATGCGAGTTGATGCTGCATCTGACCTGCCGCCGCCTGCGCCTCTGCCTCCGGCAGCCGTGGAGACGCCTTATGACGACGACTGCTGCATCGTGTGCCTCGACATGCGCTCAACAGTTGTGCTCGGCCCACGTTGCGCACATCCGCCGGTGCTGTGCGAGCTCTGTGCCGACGCGCTCATGGAAAAAAACGCGCAGGCGCTGTGTCCTCTCTGTCGGATGCCAGCGTAAGGCAGCGTGACACAAAGAAACATGTGTGTGTGGCTCACGCATGTGTCCATTGCTCTGTGTCTCTCTCGCTCTCTGTGTCTTCTCTACCATGTGTACTTGGCGCCGAGCATGACGTCCTCATACTTAGCTGCCGCAACTTCCCAAGACAGGTCCTGAGCCATGCCGCGCAGCTGGATGCCGCGGAAGCTGTCCGGGTAGCTTCGGTATGTGTACATCGCGTTCCCCAGCGCGTCGTTCATGCGCCCTGTTTCTGCCGGGGAGAATGTCCACCCGGTGCCAGTATTGTCGAACGGGTTGAACGGCTTCACAGTATCGCGCAAGCCGCCAACAGCATGCACCACTGGCACGGTGCCGTAGCGCATGGCGTACAACTGGTTCAAGCCGCACGGCTCGAAGCGGGAGGGCATGAGGAGGAGATCAGCACCGGCAGTGATGCGATGCGCCATGGCCACAGAGAAGCCGACCCAGCCGCGGGCAGCGTTGCGGTGCCGCGCTTCCAGGCTGCGCAGCGAGTTCTCCAGATCCGCCGTGCCGGTGCCCAGCAGCACCAGCTGCGCGCCCTGACCGACCAAATGGTCTGCGCTCTGGCAGATGAGATCCACTCCCTTCTGGTAATCCAGTCGCCCGATGAACCCAATCAACGGCACATCTGCCCGCACGGGCAGCCCCAGCTGCTGCTGCAGCGCTGCCTTGCACGCTGCTTTCCCGGCAAGGCCTGCCTCGTCGGGTGTGTAGTTCACGTAGCCGTCACTCTGCAGGTGCGGATCCCTCATTGGGTTCCACTCCTCCGTATCAATGCCGTTCACAATGCCGCTCAACTTTGCACCCTGGCTGCGCAGCGTGGGCGCCAAACCCCAGCCACCGAGGTCTGTGGTGCACTCCCACGCGTAGCCCTCAGACACGGCAATCAGCTTGTGGGCGGCCAGGATGCCGGCCTTGAAGATATTCATGCAGATGCCACCAAAGGGGTCATCTAGCAAGAAAGCATCCTTCCAGTGCGCCGGCAAGCCGAGGCGCCCGAACTCCGCCATCGGGCTGCGGCCCTGGTGCGCCATGTTGTGGACAACCAGGCAGCACCTCGCAAAGGTCAGCTTCCCGTGGTCCCGGTAGAAAGCCTGCAGGAAGACGGGCAGCAGCGCGGTGTGCCAGTCGTTGGCTAAGAACACAAGCGACTCGTCGCCGTAGGGGACGCCGCCGCAAGGCACATTCCAGGGCGCCTCAAGGGCAGCCTGGCACAAGAGCGCACACCGGAACTGCAGCTCCTCCCGCGTGCCGCCGTACAAGCGGTCCTTGAATGCGTGGAACGCGGGATGGTCCACAAACACGTAGTCGACACCATCGATGAAGCCGTGGAAGAAGCCAACCTCTGTTTCGTTGCCACACACGCGAAGCCGGATGCGAATGCCAGTCTCCCATCCCTCCGGGTAGTTCGCGTACCGGGGCGCGATGCACATCGTCCGGTGACCACGTGCCGCCAGCGCTTTGGGCAGCGAGCCGGCGACGTCGCCCAGGCCGCCGGTCTTTGACCAGGGTGCGCATTCCATGGCAACCATGACCACGTTCAAGCGCTCCTTGCACAGCGGCGCCTTCTCTTGCGGCGGCGGCTCTTGAGGCGCCTCTGGAGGCGCGAATGCACTCGCCTCCGGCACAGGCGCAGCCATGTGATGGTTGCTGAAGGCTGTCATGTCTGTTGGAAGCTGTGCATCAGATTCACACCCAAACAAAAGCGCGGCGCTGCGTTTCGCACCTGGTGTAGCAATGTTCTCCAGTACCGCCTCAGCGGTGGGCAACACGCACGACTCCGCGGCAGCAACATCAGCCGCGAGGTCGACAAACGAGGGAGGCGGCGGGGCAACTTCAGACACTGCCATCCGAGGCGGTGGCGGCGGCGGCGCCACAGAACCAGCGGCTGCAGCTGCACGACGCGCCGTGGCTGCCGCCGCGACGGCGGTCACACTGCCCGCTTGAGCGCCGTTGTTGTTGTTGCGAGCTGACGGCCGGCTGCTTGCACCCGCACCGCTCGCCCTCCGACTCCGTGTTGTCGTGGTCGTCGAAGACGACGACGGACTCCCACCTGCTGCCGCTACATGGCCTGTGCTTGCGCCCTCCACCGTGGTCGAGGCGGAGCTCACGTCCTGAGAGTGTGCCAGAGGAGGAAGATGCTGCAGCGCGTGAGAGCCTGTGCCTGCGACGCACCGCGTTCCCCAGCGGTAGACGCACCGTTCTGCTGCTCATGTTCTCCATGAGCAACGCGTGCAGGCGCTTGCGCTCCTCAATCTGCAGTGGGAGCGCGGCGTTGGAGACAAGTAAGGGGGAGCCGCAAGCCCGAGCCGGTGAAGGGTACACCCACTGGAAGTGCAGTGCGCCGGCACAGCGCGCAGCGCGCGGCTGCGGCGGGGCAGGGCCGAGGACAGTAGACGCTGAGGCCCCGCGCGTGTGCGTCGAGCGCAGGGGCACCCACGCGTGTGGCGAAGAGTCCAGGGGGCTGCGTGCCAGGGAGCAGAGTCGTACCTGCTCAAGGAGGCGGCGCTGCATCTCCAGGACCTGCTCCGCACGAGACCGGTCATTGGCCACGTGCGCGGTGACACGGCGTCTCGTGCCAGCAGCTGTGGAGCGGATGAAGAGTCAGCAGGGATGGAAAGCCCAGGCAAGTTTACTGGCGCTCTTCGGCCTCGCGGAAAGGCTCAGTGCAGACGCGTGCACGTGCGGTAGGTGGCCAGCGTGCTGGACAACCCGCTGCGCGAGTCGTAGCCGTGGCGAGCGCTCGGGGCGGCGCTGGACGGGAGCAACACACCTGCACGTGTTGCAGCCCGGCTGACGCCGGCACCTGCGCTGCAGGGCTGTGCCTGCCCAGCAGACTCGTAGTGCTTGATCAGCTGCCGCGCCAGGTTGGCGCTTGACGTTGCCATTCTGCAGGCGCTGTGGCGGACGGCGACCTCGGCCCCTCCTGTGCCTCTAGAGGTGCTTTATGATTCACCGGACGGGGCGCAGCCACCCACGTTCCCAGCACCGTGCAGGACTGACAACCGGACGATGCGCTTGTGGCGCGTTACACTGCGCAGCCACGTGCTCTCTGCGAAGGCCTCGTTGTTGCTGCGCCCGCCATAGTGTCAGCGTCGGTCATCCCGCCTGTGTGATGGCTCTCCATCACGTGTTCGCCCACGAGGCTGCCAATCCGCTGCGTCGGGGCGTGAGCGAGGCCAAGGGCTGTCAGCAGCGGGCCGGCTGTACGTGCGACGAGCTCGCGGTGCCTCTCCATTTCCGCGGACAAGCGATGCCCGCAGCGTATGCTCCTCACCCTCCTCCTCGCCTGCGTGCTGCCTCGGCGCCTCCTGCTGGCGGGCGCCTCGCTCTGCAGACTCGCTCCGGGGGCCCCGGGGAGCCCTGCTGCGCCCTCCCCTCGCCTCCTCCGCCGCAATCGCGTCCGCTGTGCGCTTCTCCTTGAACCATGAGATGACGTCGTCACGCTGCAGGCGCACGAGGTCGTACATGCTGGCGATGATGGCGTCGCTGGGGAACCGAGTCTGGGCATACACCCGCTCAAGAGTGTCCCGCTGGTCACGCCCCAGACGCGTCTTGCGGAACGTCTTCCAGTACGCAACTCCCGGCGGCAGCCGGGAATGGAAATCCTCCTTGGAGAGACGGGGTGCTGGCGGTGCGGCTGCGGTGGCTGCAGTGGCTCTGCGGGAGCGGAGCTGCTGCAGAGGCGACGGTGACACGCTGGTCGCTCCACGTGTTGCGTCTCGTCCAGGCGGCGATTGCGGCGGCGGCGGCGGCGGCGCCTGCACGCACACAGGAAATGTGGGTAAGCACAGCCCGCGAGAAACAAAAAGTGCAGCGAGCTGGAGCCGCCACTCGGAGTGTTGTGTGCCCCTGCGCACCTCGTCCCTGGTGCTGCGAGCGTTGCGTTTCAGCCAGGCGAGCACCTCGCTGCGGTCAAGCTGCAACTCGTTCGCCACCGTGGTCACCTGTGCGTTGGGACAGGTGCGCAGGCAGTCAGAAGAAAGCTCGAGTCCATGCTCCAGTCCACTTGTCACGCAGTCACAGACACGCGCACGTTGAACCTGCGCCGTCCGGCAGCCAGCTCCTGTCGCAGACGGTCCACCTGGTGCAGAGGGAGTGGTACTCGAGTCAGGCGCACTGTCCGGAGGCTCAGTCGTCGACAGGAGGAAGTCCACCGCACACGTGCCTGCCAGGCCTCCAACTCCAGCTCCTGTTCCTTGTCGTCTTCGCCGAACACTTCGTCCCATGTGAACGCCTCGCGAAAGGCGGGCGTGCAGCGCAGCGTGCCACCGCCGGGTGCTCTGAAAGCTGGGCGCTGCGGCGGTGGGAGCACCTGCCGGGAAGCAGCGGGGCCGAGGCTGCGACCGCGGCCGCAGCAGGTTGGAGTGATAACCCGTGTGTGCACGTGCATCTTCTCGGCGACGGCGTGGGCACTGCGGGTGAGCGCTGCGATTTTCGCTCGTGCTACAAAAAGCTCTGCCGAGCGGTGCGGCGCACTTTTTTATCGTTCTGCGACGGACACAGGCGGGGCAGTCCAACGCGCAAGCGCTCCGCCGTCAGCCGGGGCTGGCCGCTTAGTAGACAGTGCGGTTACAGTTTTGTGCAGGTGTGTTCCAAGATTTCTAAATCGTAAGAGATCTCTGCCAGATGGCGCCGTTTGATTTTTGACAAAATTCGCGTGTGTGGTCCATGGGTAAAGAGCGGCGCTCCTCCCAGAAGATCAGCGCCTCCCACGCGCTGGAACCGAGTGGTGGCAGAGCGCCTCCAGGTACTTCGAGTCTCGGCACACGCACACTTTTTGCCTGCCGACGGGTGTGGAGCCCTTGAAGAGCGCAAGGCTTGCGAGTTGCAGTGGAAGGAAGCAGCTAGGAGCGCTGCTCCCAGAGTTTTGCATTTTTGTGACCAAAAAATGGTCCGCAGGATAATATAGAGTACAGTCTCAAGACTGCTCAAGGGTTTGGAATTTGCCCAAAACATGCCCGGTTAGCTCAGTCAACGGTGCACGGCATCGTCTCAATGGTAGAGCGCAAGACTCTTAATCTTGTGGTCGAGGGTTCGAGAGAACCCTTACTAAAAATGTATGACGGAACAAACACCCCTCATCGGGCGCTTTTTGCGCCCAAAAGACGCGCCGCATTAGGGGAAGCATTTATAGCGTGAAATAAGTCAGATTTGACGTGTCTCTGTGGAGTTGTCGTCCAAACATTTCCCCTGGGGATGGGTTGGCCCTATATTTGGTCAAACTGTAGCGAATGCGGCCGTCTCGCGTGCAGTTGCTACTGCCCTGCACAGCTACTTCACATCGGCAGCCGGCGGCGGCGGGTAATCGCACTCTCTAGTGCGCACTATATCCAAAAAAGCCTCGTCCCTTCACCCCTTCGCACGATCCGCTCGCGCCATCGCGACCGCCAGCTTTCTTTCTCAGCAGCGTCGGCCGGCGCCTGGCCATGCACAGGCGCACAGATGCGTCGTGAAGGATGAAGGAGGAGGGCGACAGCTTCCCTGCTCCTGCGGACCAGCCCCACCAACACGCGCCGGCAGATGCCATCCTCGCCTCAGATGATGTAAAGGAGCTGCAGCGCCGCTGCGCTGCGCTGGAGGCCGCCCTCGCTGTCGCGGAGAAGCAACGCAGTGCTGAGAGAGCAGCTCGCATCCGCATCCAGCGCCAGCTCCGAGCGACCTCGCTGGTGGAGCCTGGAGATGTGCACGGCAGCGGCGGCGGAGGAGCGCAGCTGCGAGCACGTGCAGTGGGCACGCTGCACAGCTGCTTCAGCAGGCGCAACGGCACACCCCGCCAGCCTGGCCTGGTGACCTCTGCTCGAGCCGTGCTCGCGCTCCGCCGTGGAGTGCCCTTCGACTGCCTGACTGGCCTGGAAGGCTTCTCGCACTGCTGGGTCGTCTACCTCTTCCACCAGAACACTGACCTGCACAGCTCCGGGCGGCAGACGGGTGACCGCTCCGGCGCAGGCATCAAGAGCCGCGTCGCGGTGCCCAGACTGGATGGCGATACACGAGGCGTGTTCGCCACCCGAACGCCACACAGACCTGTTCCACTGGGCCTCTCGCTGGGCCGCCTGCGCGGTGTGGACCGCGCCAGAGGCCTCGTCCATTTCGATGGCCTGGATGTGGTTGACGGCACGCCTGTGATGGACATCAAGCCATACGTGCCCTTCTGCGATGCGCCACGAGCTGATGCGGTGTTCGCACCCGATTGGTGCGTTGCGTTGCCATCATGCACATGCATCCATTCTCTGATTTACGAACTCCACCCATCCATCATCAGGGTCGCCCCTGTTGCTGGCGGAGACGAGGCCCGCGAGCCACTGCGTATCGCGTCCGTAACTCTCGCCCAGGGTGCACAGCACGCATTGTGGACCGCATACACGGCGGCGGAGGCCCGCCGGCTGGTAGAGTGGACGGCACGGCACCCACCGCGGCGTGGAGCTACTGTGCCTGACGCAGCCGACGAAGACGATGTGCCTCCGGCTATGCCGCCGGCGCTGTACGAGACGCCAGAGGAGTTCGCTTCCCTGGTGACTCAAGTCTTGTCCCGCGATATCCGGGCTCTTCGTCACCGCACAGGCGCCCCGGATAAGCGGCTGCCGGTGTATCGCGTCATCCTGTGCTGTGTGGAGGTGGACTACACGCTGGATGATGACTCACGAGCTGTCATGGTGCTTCACGGCCGCACAGCCCTGCCTGAAGACGACTGGGCAGCCGCGCAGGATGCCGCTGCCGCGGAGATTGAACTGAGTGGTAGCGACGAGGACAACAGGCTCGGGGTAGAGACACAGACATCAGAATCTCTCGGTCAACAGTGACATAGGTATTGTGCTTCCACTCACGTTCCGTGATTCCGCAAACTTGCTCTCTCTCTCGTCAATCCTTCAAGTACTTGTTCATGGCACGATTCAAGCACTTTGCCCACGCGCGGGCGCCCTCTCCGTTCGGGTGGATGCCATCCGGCAGCTTGCTGGTGTCAACCAGGCCGTCCTTGAGGAAGGGGCGTGTGCAGTCCACGACGCTGACCTTGGGGGAGCCGCGCACCCGCTCCTGGAGCAGCTCGTTGACGACGTCCACCTCCTTCCACGGCGTCTGGTCGCCCTTGTCCTTGGGGCGAGGGAACAATAGCATGAGAGCGACGTGGGTGTTTGGCAGCTTCTCCTTGACGGCGCGCACAACTGCTTCGATGCCGAAGGCCGTGGCCTCCGCGCTGTGTCCGAACGCCAGGTTGTTGGTCCCGATCTCGACCACCGTGAGCGCTGGCGCCAAGCCCGACGTCTCTCCCTGCGCCAGGCGGTACAACAGGTTCTCGGTGCGGTCGCCGGGGACGCCCAGGGCAAGGGCCTGGTGGGGGGCAAACACTTCCTTCCACACACTCGGCAGCTCCTCCACGCACTCCGGCCGCGTGCAGTCACCCCGCAGCGACTCCGTCAGCGAGTCGCCGAGGAAGAGGAGCTGCGTGCCCGGCGCAGCTTGCGCGTCGCGCTTAAGGGCGGCCAACGTTGACGCGTAATCACCCTCTGGCCCACTGTAGCTGCGGTCGGCGGGCAGCGTGGACACCAGCGCCGGCAGCGGCTTGGCGGGGCCCGTGCGGCCAGGCGGGAAGAACGCGTGCTGGAAGATGGAGAACAGCAAGAGAGCGCCGCAGAGGTACAGAACAGCCACCGAGACCCCCGTCGGGTGCGCTGTGTCCTCTGCGCTCTTCGGCTTCTCTCTCTGCGTGGTGGGCAGGACCTCCTGCATGGCTGCGCGCCTGCGAGGGAGGAGTGCCTGGAGCAGCGCAGGGGCACCCGCACGTGGGCTTTGGGGAAGGGTGTGAAGACTTGAGAGCGAAGTGAGCTTGTGGCAGTCACTGCGAGGTGGCAGCTACGGCCACGCTGGCGTGGCGTCAGCAAGGTCTTGCCCTCCGCCGGAGCGGGGTTGCTTGCCTGTCAGTCGCGCGCGGTGTCGCCCACACGGCCCTGCGTCCGGGTGGTGAGTACAAAAACAAAGCAAAGCCTCACGGTTGGATCTCTGACACAGTCGCAGTAGCGCTGAGCCTGCCGTGGCATCGCGAGTGGCATACATGCCGGCTGGCATGGCGCGGAGACAGACGGCCTGGTGCAGGGCACTCGTGGTTTTAGCAGTTGCGTCTCTGGCGAAGCCGGTCCTGGGTTTCTACCTGCCTGGTGTGGCGCCCCAAGACTATGCGAAGGCACGCACACGAGTCACTGCTGGTGCCTCAACCTGTGTGGCCCTCCCCCAATAGCGGCCCCGCGTGTCCCGCGGGTGGTGAGGCACCACTTCGCTGGGCGCTGGGCTTCAGAGCCCTTTGTCACTCCCAACGCCGCTGTACTGCACCGCACGCAGGGTGACGCAGTGGGCGTCAAGGTGCAGAAGCTGAGCAGCACCAAGACGCAGCTGCCATATGAGTATTACAGCCTGCCGTTCTGCAAGCCTGCTGAGATCGTGAACAGTGTCGAGAACCTCGGTGAGGTGTGCGCCCTGCTCACCACGTCGGGTGGACGCCGCCGCATGCTTCGCCTGGGCTACTCAGTGGACACCAGGAAGCTTGACACGCGCGCGCGACGCGTCCTTTGCTTTTCTGCAGGTTCTTCGTGGGGATCGCATAGAGAACAGTGTCTTTGTGGTGCGTCCACCCCGTCTGCGCCTACGCATGATTCGTCGGCTGACGCGTGTGGTGGCGCTTTCACAGCTGTCCATGCGTGTGGACACCTTCTGCGCTGCGACTTGCAAGTTGGGCCCCTTGACTGAGGATGTGGCCAAGCAGTTCCGCAGCAAGATTGAGGACGAGTACCGCGTCAATTTGTGCGTCGTCTCTCACGCGTACTGAGTATTCATTGATGAGAGCCCGGTATGCGGGGGCTGACACCACCACTCCTGTGCAGGATTCTGGATAACCTGCCTGTGGGCATGGTGCGCATGCGCGAGGACAAGGACGGCATGGTGAAGACCTACGAGCGTGGCTACCCCATCGGGTTCAAGGGCGCCGACACAGCGGGGGAGGTGAAGTACTTGATCAACAACCACCTGCGTTTCACCATCCTCTACCACGAGGATGTGGGCACCGCCAACCTCGCGCGCATTGTCGGCTTCGAAGTGGAGCCGTTCAGCATCAAGCACCGGCGCAGCAGCACCCTCACGACGTGGGACCCGGCAGATCCAGCACTGCGCACGTGCGAGCCGGAGAGAGGTCTAGACGCGCTCGGCCCGGGGGAGCCGCCTCAGGAGGCGGCGCCCGGCGAGGAGGTGTACTTCACGCACGACTTTGTGTACCGTGCCAGCGACATCCGGTGGGCGAGTCGCTGGGACACGTACCTGCACATGACGGACACCCAGATCCATTGGTTCAGCATCGTCAACAGCCTCGTCATTGTCCTCTTCCTCTCCGCCATGGTGGCACTCATCATGCTGCGCACCCTGCACGCAGACATCGCCAAGTACAACAACGCGGCGGCGGCGGCTGCAGCTGCCCAGGCGGGCATTGCGCCTGGGGCCAGCACGTCCTCAGCCGCTGCGAACGCGGCGGAGGCGCTTGCGGATGCCGCTGACGCAGCTGAGGAATCCGGGTGGAAGCTTGTTCACGGGGATGTGCTGCGTCAGCCTGCGAATTACGGCACGCTGGCCGTCTACGTCGGCTCCGGCGTGCAAGTGCTGGGCATGATCAGCATCACCATGGTGTTCGCGCTCCTCGGCTTCCTCAGCCCCGCCAACCGAGGCGCGCTCATGACCGCCATGCTGCTGCTCTTCAGCTTCTGCGGCGTCGCTGCCGGCTACGCCTCCGCTCGGCTCTACAAGGGCGTGTTCCGGGGTTCCTCGCTGCGCACCCAGACGCTTCGCACCGCCCTCACTTTCCCTGGCGTCGCTTTCCTCGTCTTCATGATTCTCAACACGCTCATCTGGGGCCAGCACAGCAGCGGCGCGGTGCCGTTCGGCACCCTCTTCGTGCTCTGCTTTCTCTGGTTTGGCATCTCGGTGCCCCTCGTCTTCGTGGGCTCCTACTTCGGCGCGCGGGCGGAGGTGGTGCAGGACCCGGTGCGGACGAACAAAATCCCGCGCCAGATCCCGGAGCAGCCGCTGTACATGAGCGCGCCGGTGACTGTCCTGCTGGGCGGCATCCTGCCCTTTGGTGCCATCTTCATCGAGCTGTTCTTCATCCTCACCTCCATGTGGCTGCACCAGTTCTACTACCTCTTCGGCTTCCTCTTCCTCGTGCAGCTCATCCTGGCCATCACGTGCGCTGAGATCGCCATCGTGCTGGTCTACTTCCAGCTGTGCGCAGAGGACTACACCTGGTGGTGGCGCGCCTTCCTCACACCCGCGAGCAGCGCGCTGTACCTGTTCAGCTACGCCACGTACTACTTCTTCACGAAGCTGGACATCACGAAACCCGTGTCTGCGGCGCTCTACTTTGGCTACATGTTCCTGTTCAGCTACGCCTTCTTCACAGTCACAGGCACCATCGGCTTCCTCGCCAGCCTCTGGTTCGTGAGAAGCATATACTCAAGCGTCAAGATCGACTGAATCCACAATACAAGCGCATCACACAGCTGTGATGCTGGCATTCCTAGTCCACCCTTCCACCCTTCCACCCTTCGCATGAACAAGCGCGCACATCGGCAGGGTCAGCGTGTGACAGCTCCGCTTCGTCCGGTAGCCCCGCAGTCATTCCCCGGCAGCACAGCGCCCACGAATGCAGTTGAGAACCCGCAGACGGCACGAGCGCAGTTCCTGGCACGAGCAAGCAAGAAGCTGGCTTGCACGTGCCCCTCCGTGTCCGCCTGGCTGGGTGCGCGGTCTCGCCATGTCGCAGAAGCAGCGCCAAGCAGCCGCAGAGGGCAGCAGGTGCGTGCGGGGTGCGGCGACGAGAGCACACCAGTTGGCATGAGAGTGACGAGAGAAAACGCACAGTTTGTGGCAGCAGCAGGCAGCAATTGCGAGCGCTGCGGTCTAGTTTTAGTCACAGGTGTGAACTGCAGGTGAGTTTCTTGGCCGTGTTGCGCGCCGTGCGGTGCTGAAACGATACGTGTTTTGCAGTGTGTCACTGCCGCCTAGGCGGAGGCGCAAAGCTATAGCGCCGAACAGGGAAACAGAGCGCAATCTAGTTGTGCGGTGTCAGCACTGCAAGCACAGAGTGCGTCCACCGACACGAGAGGCATCAGCACGACTGCCTCCTGACGCCTACTGCTGTATGCAGTTCACGTTATCCGCAGGCAGCCCAAGAGAATCAGAGAGTAAGACTCCCAAGCGTGTGGCGCCGGAGGCACCGCGTGAATCGACTCCTGGACCAAAGAGCACAGGCGCAAAAAAGGCAAAGACACCAGCATCTGCTCTACAAGCTCCTTCGCCGCTAGGTTTAGCCGCATTCCTTGCGGAAGTGACATGATGTGTCATCATCACCATAGAGTGTCTGTCATCCCGTCTGTCAACGCTTCTTGGCAGTTGCATAGCGAGCGCGAAGCAGCGGGTGGTGTGCCTGAGGCGGCCGCGGCCCGGTATTGAAGCGCTGCGCTGCCGACGAGCCCGCGCGGCGGAACTCGGCGTAAGCAAGGCCGCTGGCGCCGGTGAGATCTCGGATGTCGCGCACTGTACGACGAGCAGCTGCTGCACCCTCTGGCAGGGCATCCTTGTCCTCCGGCAGCCGCTCCTCTCCCGCCTCCTCCTCGCCAGCGGCAAGGACTTTGGCGAGAAGTGTGAGCTGCTCATCCTTGGTTGCCAGGCCGAGCTGTGGCCCATCGCTGCCGGTGGTTCCGTCCTCGGGGATCAAGTTGGTGACAACCTTGAATGCGTATCCTTGGTCCACCAGGAACTGCTGCCGCTTCGTGCTGTAGAACATCTCCACCGTGTCGGTAGAGACCAGCGAATAGAAGAAGGCGTTGTACTCGTCGGCAGCTGGCGGGCCGGTGCCGGATGGGCGAGCCTTGGGGCGTAGGATGCGGCCTAGGCGCTGCGCCTCCTGGCGGCGGCTGCCCGCGTGGCTGCTTATCTGGATGATGACGTTCGCCTCCGGGATGTCGATGCTGTTATCGCCAACCTTTGACAGCAGAATGGTGTTCAGCTCTGGGCTCTTCTTGAACAGTGTCAGGATGCGCGTGCGCTCCGCGTGCGAGGTGCCACCAAAGATGTAAGGCCGCCTCAGGCGGGTGCTGTACTCACGCAGAGCGAAGATGTTGTCGCTGAAAATGATGATCTTGTCCCCCCGCGCTTGCTCGTGGTACTCCATCAGGTACTGGCACGCCCGGAATTTGGTGGGGTTCATCACGTACAGCGCCTGCTTCCGGGACGAGTTCTCCGGGCGCAGGTACTCGCGGTAAAAGTCCAGAGTCATAGGACACCAGACCTCTGCGCACTGCACGTTGGCGATGAACCCATTGCGCTGAAGGTCCAGCCAATTCGCCTCGTACAACTTGGGGCCGATCAGGAAGTTGAGGTGCTCGATGCGCTCGTCCTCACGCACGAGTGTTGCAGTCAGGCCGAGCTTGCAGTGCGCCTTTGTGATGGACACCACTTTGCGGAACATGGCGGCAGGCACGACGTGCACCTCATCCAGAAGCATGAGGCCCCACTCCCGTCCACGGATGGAGGCCAAGATGCGCTCCGACTCCTCGCTGCGCTTGCCGCTGAACGCAATCATGTTGTAGGTGGACACCACCACGCCGGGCGTGTTGTCAGGCAGCTGCTCTTTCATCTGCGACGTGAAACGCACCACCGAGGAGTCGGGCAGCTGCGTCCACAGCTTGAACTGCTGCCGCCACTGGTCGACACTCACGCTGCTGGTGCACAAACACAGCACGCTCTTCTTCACTCGGCACGCAGCCGCAATGCCCGTCAAGCTCTTGCCGGCGCCACACGGCAGGACAATGATGCCACTGCGTGCGCGTCCGTTGCCGAACATCTTGCTCAACGATTTGTCCTGGTACGGCCGAACATGCGTCCCGGGCTTGAGCTCCATGCCATCCACATCCTTGTTCACAGTGTCCGCCCGGAAGTCGTACTCCTCTAGCAGCGGGAAGTTGAGCTCACCGGGCAGGCAGCGCTGCTTGACGTGCTCCACCTGGTTCGCATCAATCTCGAAACTCAGCACTTGGTCGCGCTCAGCAGCGTCTTCATCAGCGACTGCTGCCGCGCCCTCACCGTCTGCAGCTACTGCAGTGTCAGCAGCCAGCTGGCGGGCAGCGGCATCGCGAGGGGCGCTCGTCACTGTGAACGCGGCATCGTCAACAACGCCGCCCTCGATCGAGGTCCCGGCTGGTGCGCCACCAATGCGAGCAGCTGAAATGACGCTGTCTGCAAGAATGGTGCGCAGCACCTCTGGGAACGCGCTCTCGATGAAGAACTTGTTTTGCTGCAGCACCAGTTTCAGCTTCCCGTAATTCTGAGTGCTCTCCCGCACAAAAGCCTCCACCTGGCGAGGCAGCTGGCACTTCGACAGGCGGTTCAGCACCGTCAGGATGGTCTGCGTCTCCAGGCCAACGGAGACGGCGGCGTACAGGCTGTGTGCGGTCAGCTCGTACTCGTGCATGCAGTCCGGTCGACACACTGGCTCTGCAATGGCGATGAGGAAGTCGTATGCCGCCTTGTAGATCGGGCTGAATGACTCCAGGAAGATGCGGCCATTCGGACACACCCACAGCGGCCTGCAGACATGCAATTCATGAGACGTGCAACCAGACAGCAACCTGTGCATGCGTGTGCTCACCTGTTGAGATGGTCAGCCTTGAGCACCATGCTCGAGAAGTCGAAGCCACCAAACCCGGCGTCCCCTGCATCGCCGTCGGCTGGATGTGCACAAGTGGGCGTCAGTATGCGCTGCACTTCTACAGCCAGCATAGCGTGGCGCACACCTTCTGGCACATGCACCTCCTCCTCCAAGTCATCGTAGTCATCAGGCAACTCCTCCTCTCCAAACTGCGCGGGCCGCTTCGGTTTGCCTCCCTTCTTTGCAGCAGCTGCTTTGCTCTTGGCTGTAAAACGGGCAAAAGGCGTCTCACTTCACGCTTGTCTACAACAAAAGCACGACAACACGCACCTGCGCGTGGCTTGGCAGCCGCAGTGCGTGTGGCAGCCTTCTTCTTGGGCGCTGGCCCTCCTTCACGACGGGCCGTCCCAGCTTTGCCCGCAGGCGCCTCGTCTTCCTCCGGCTCAAAGTCACTTCCTCCGCTATCACCATCCTCCTCCTCACTGCTGCTGTCAGCTTGCCCGTCCTCGAAGTCCGCGTCGCGGCTGTCGTCGCCTTCTCCAGAGGGACTGTCCTCGTCGGCCTCCTGCTTCTTCTTTGGCGCTCGCACGCGCAGACGGACGCGTCGACTTGGCACTGCGGTAGCGTCGTCACCGGTGAGGTCTGCGTGTGTGAACAGGTGTGTGTGGCACAGGCTCTGGCGTCAGACGTGCAGGCACAAACCACAGAGCGCCAAAGAGGACGACGCACCGATCACGTCCTCGTCGACCTCTCTCGCGCGCTTGGACATGGCTGCGCAAGGGGCCCGACGAGATGCGGGGCTTAAGGTTACGCTATCCCGTTCGCATGACAATAGGACGGGCGACCGGCAAACACCATGCGGGGTAGATTACCGAGCGCCGTGTGAGCCAAATTTGCTGTGTACATCTATCACAAGGCGAAGAGGTCCGCCGGCTGCAACTGGTGAAACTCCGGTAACTTGTTGGCTGCATCATGCGCGCACGTTGGGCGATTGCTGCATCAATGCCTCTCTTTTTGCTACTCCCTTCGAAGGTGACGGGGATGGAGCCTGCAAACCCGCTGTAGATGCCTCTGCCGCCGCTGCTGCTGTCTCTGCCGCGAAATGCATGGCTCGGCGGACAGTGACCGCCTTCTGCAAGCTGACATTCAATCCAGAAGCGCCGCTGCTGGCGCTGCTGCTGGTGTTGCTTCGCCGCGCCGCTGCAGGTGTTGCTGCGAGCAGGGGCTGCCGCAGTGCGGGCCAGCACTCGTTTGCTGTGTCCAGCCCTTCTTCAAGCCGCAAATCCCGGCGAATGACACCGCTCAGCTCCTCAATGATCCTCGCGGCTTCTGTCAGCCGCTCCTCTTGGAACTTCTGCTGCTGCCGCAGCTGTGCAGCTGCAGCGTCCGTGGCCGCCGACTGTGAAAGAAGAGTATCCTCTCAGAGCTGTCAGCTCAAACCATGTGCACAGGCAGAGGCACCGCACACGCACCTGTTGAGCCGCCAAAAGTGCGGCTTCAAGACGCTGGTTCTCGTCCAGCAGCTGGAAGCATTTCGCCTTGAGGCGGAGGTACTCACTTTCGCGCTCCGCACTCAGAACAGCTCTGCCGCCCTTCTTGGCGGAGCTCAGTCGCACAACGTCCTCTGCCCCGTCCAGGGCAGCGCGCAACTGCTGCGCAGCGGGGCTCTCAAGCGCGGCGACACGGACTCGGCCAGTTGAAGCTGGTGCAGGCTGTTTGGGCATGTGAGAATGCGCGTCGACTTTGCCTCAGTGGGAGGCTGTGAAAACGCTGGCAGTGCAATCAGACGCACCGTCTTTGGCTCTGCTGGTGCTTTGGAGCGTGGGCCGCAAGTGGCGGTGAGTGCAGCGTTGAGGTCTCGCTGCCACATCTCGAAGAGCGACGACCAAGCGGCGCCCCCCATGCTTGCGAAACGGGTTGCTCCACAGGCGAGTCTCACAGCACTGTGCGTGTCTCTGTCTCCATGTGCGATGTAATAATTTTCTCCACGCTCTTCTGTTAGGAAGGGAACGTTACACTATGATGACGTGGCTTGAACCCTGCTCCTCCT
>Ga0164296_1002878_pt1 | contig 16657 bp, 11 predicted proteins | sample GEODES057metaG_FD_113533 | JGI IMG/M metagenome (GOLD analysis project Ga0164296, IMG submission 113533) | Dystrophic lake water microbial communities from Trout Bog Lake, Wisconsin, USA - GEODES057 metaG | ecosystem: Environmental > Aquatic > Freshwater > Lake | place: USA: Trout Bog Lake... | reverse complement strand
TATTTACCCATCCCCTTACACCTGGGTAATTAAAGTTCTGTTTTTGCATACTTGTACATATCTGTGCGTCAATTGCCCCACCTGTTGGATCCCCTAACGGATTCATACAGTACCAAAGTACCAAAGGTGTATTCGGATATGAGGATCCCGCTCCACCGCCTCTTACAAAACTCTCAAGCGATATCGTATTGTTACCTCTACAAACTATTCGCCCGCTATCGTTACCAACGACGGTGGAGCCATCAACCGCTCCCACTTGATTGGCTGACGAACAAGGAACTCCCGCAACGCTATAACCAAGTAAAGAGATCAAAATCCTATTATTCAAGTCGTTGGGGTTGGTTGAATCATCCAATGACCCATCCAGGTTGGAGAGTCCAACAATGCCCAGAATACTTGTCGCTCCAGAATTCACTACGGCTTTCATGATTTGATTACCTGAGCTTGGATTGAACTTTGCGGCTACTTTAAAGAAACCATTCGAGTCACTCACGTACGATTGCAAACCGGAGAAAACATCCGTGAACATACCGCGCTGTGCAGCACCCTGATTTCCCTCTCCGTCCAAATTAGTCCCAATTGCTTTATCCGTAGTTGATAAGAGAGTATGAGCCATGGCACATGAATTTTTTGCTAAATTATTCATGTTTTGCAGTAAGGCCTGAAATTCAGTAATCAATTGATCTAGACCGGGACTGATGGTGTGAATTGCAGCTTTAAAGGCTAAGGCTGCTGCGTTTGATGCAATTGCACGAAACACAGCTATCAACTGCGGGCCATTGATCATGGAGAACGACCCAAGCATCAAATCTACACCACCGCATCCCGCGTTCAGCCTAGGCGGATCGAATGCTACGATGTTGACCTCTTTCAAAGGCGCGTTAAGGACTAAAGAACCGCCAAAAACTCCAGTCATATTTTTACCACTCATCACTCCGGGGGAGGTAGCGTTTGACATAAAAGTACTTTGGAGATCTCCCATAATTCCTGCTGGACACAAATCACAAAGCAAGATTAAACAAATAGGAACACATTTATATACTGAACTCCTAAAGAGCCTAAAGAGCCTAAAGAGCCTAAAGAGCCTAAAGAGCCTAAGGAGCCTAAGGAGCCTAAGGAGCCTAAGGAGCCTAAGAAGCCCAAGGAACCTAAGGGCGGTCATTGGTTTTTTATGCAAGGGACAAAAAGAGTTAATGAACATGAACAGAGACTTTAATAATTTTTTTCAAGCATAGGTTGCAACTTAGATTTAAAACTTTCAGGACTGTTTACATCTAACCTCAACCCCTCTAAATCCTCGGTTGAGGCAAGTCCTCTATCCCATAAATTCAGATCGCGTTGGACTTTGTCTGACAATATTTCAGTCTTATAAGCCGCGTAAGCCATTACCTTTGTTAACTCATCAGCCGCGTAGTAGCCCTGCGAGATAATGAGGTATTTATTAGGATCTACTCCCCTGTTATAAGACTCAGGGTGGTTCAAATAAACTACTGATGGAGTAAGCTTTAGTCCTAGCTTCTTATAAAGTCCGTTGTCCTTGGCCAACTGCCCTTTATAGCCCTGTGGCGCAAGACCGTCTGTAGAGATCACCCAAAGTTGAAGACCGTACTGCTCATTCAAAAACTTAAGTACCGGTAATTGCAACGCGCAAAAGGGACATTTGCTATCCACAAAAACATAAACTCCTCCACTGATAGACATCTCTCTAACGGCTGCGTGTTGTGCAAGGATATTTGTATTTCGAATCGAATTGGCCCCACTGCTTGCATAAGGAATACGGTTGTTCTCATTTAAGAAGGGATCAGCTTTAGAGACTTCATCCACCTTTAAGGAAAAATTTTGAGCCTTATCCAAGATGATGCGCTTTGTGTAGAGGTAGGCTTCAATATTTTCTGTATTTGGGTTATCTATGGCTCGCTCCTCAAGGACCACATAATTTTTTCTTAACCACTGCACAGAAACAGATTGCTCACGAGTGCTCTGAGGGAGATTTTTGAGAGTGGGTATAGCTTGCTTGGAGATGTCTTTCTTATCTGAAATTTCTTTCGCTAAAGGCTTTCTAAGGACAAGTGGTTTACCTTGCAAGAAGTCTTCACCGTAACTATCCCAAGGGGTACTATCAAAGTTTGCGATTTCATTAAGACCATTTGAATTTGACTGCAATTGAGCACTAGCATTCACTTGACATATTAAAAACAAAATAATTCCAAGACAAACTAGCAAAAGAATTGAGTCATTGAACAAAGATCTCTTAGTTTGGACGTCAAAATATAAATTTTTATTATGATTCACTTGTTATTGCCTGTTCAAAGTAGTTTGTACGCTTTGCCCAAAATTTGGACTCTATCTAAATAGCCCCAATACCTTGAATCATTAGATCGTGGGTTATCCCCCATCACAAAATATTTTGCTTGACCAATTTCTTCCTTCTTTAAAAGCTTTTGATTAATTAATTCCTCGTGCGTCGCATTGGGTACTCCGTAGGCTAATTGGTTATCGTTGACCCATACTCCCCCTGTACCTACGATAAGTAAATCTTTGGGTACACCTGAGACTTGTTTTACTACAAAATGGTCTTTAAGATAGGCAAGTTCAGGGACGGTACTAGGTTCAAAGTAAATTAAATCACCCCGCTCAATCTGTGCTTCATAAATCCTAAACGGGATCAGAACCGCAAGATGTAAGCCATTTAGACAGTGCTCGTCGTTTAAATCTACAGCTAACATTGGCACAGGAATGGATATGAACCCCACTAGCAGTCCAACTAGTAGAAATTCAACCCAAAGAAATTTTTGAAGTAGAGATCTGTCCAGCACCTGCCACTTATTTTTGAGATATTTGTACAAGCGCTTTTAGCTTCTCTGTTAAATCAACAGCTCCATTTGGGATTGCGCTGATTCCCATGTTTCCATTTGAGTCCAATGTAGTGTCAATCACCACATAGCCCTCATTTTGAAGCTCTGCAAGGAATGCAAGCGTAGGTTCTAGTACCTGGCTATTTAACTGAGCTTGACTAGCCCCGGGTCTATCAAACACGGCACCAAAGATGACAGCCTCTTTTGCGACCAAGGCGTACTTGGCAGGGGATACAGGTTTAATCATAAAATAACTATTCGCACTTTGGGTTAGCCCACCCGTTGGACTATCCCAAGTTCGCTCGACCAATCTCATAACTGCGTTGGAGTGTGAACTTAAAATATCAAATACCGACGGCGTTCCCTCATCTTGAATTAAGTGCAACAAGCAGTGAAGCAAAACTATACCCCCCATCAATAAGCATAGAACATTAAATATAGAAATCTTGTGATCTAGAAAAAGACTGACTCTTGGCTTGATTTTTAAGTACAAAATATAAAGATTCTCTGTTTAGGGGGAAGTTATTAAATAAAGTTATAAGAAATTAAAAAAGACTAACTCAATTGAGATCTTGAATATTTAGTCTCTGATAATTAGTTTATTAAATTCAATCTCTTAAATTTAGTTTTAAATAATCAAAAAATTTATCACTACCTAAAGTGTCAAGGCTTAATCTAGAATTTTCTGAGTACGTTTTTTACTACGAGCAAATGCGGCCTTGAATTCTTCAACAAACTGAACTTCATTGTTTTTTTCATCCTGACTCAGCTTATAAACAATTGCATCTAGCCAACGGTCTCTATCGTCCTTTTGATTTGCTATCACAAGTCTTACAGCGTCCACAGTACTCATTCCGTCGTTCATCAGGTTAAACACGGTATCACGCTCCGCTCCCTCACTAGAGAAGAGAGCGCCCGTAAACTCAGGCACATACAAGCGGACACTTTCATAGATTTTGTCCCCCACTATCAAAATCTCGCTGTATTTGCCCCTTGATGATTCAATGTCTTTTAACGACTTTACAAAGTAGGGATCCGATGCGAACCTGGAGATGGCACCAGATTTGAGGTTTTTATCAATCACCTCAGGCTTTTGCTTCATAATAAGCTTCCACTGCGATTGTCCAAGGATGACCTCACCACACGCGTTACCACTTAAATCGTCTAGCGACTGTGTGATCACCCAAATTGAGCCGTTGTCTTTTCGGATTTTTCTAAAAAAGCCTGCAACCGCACTCGCAGCAGTTTCGTCCTTTAAAAGCTGCCAGGCCTCATCAAGAAATATGAGTTTGCGTCCCTCCCTAGACTTAATTCTGTTCATGATCGTGTTCATCACAAAAAAGAGTACGCACTGCTTTAAGTGCAAATCCCCGTCTAGAGATGACAACTCGATTACTGTGAAAGCACTTTTAGGGTTTAAGTTAGATTGCCCCTTAAAGAAAGGCCCCCTTGTTGGACTTTTTATGAACGCGTTAAGCCTGACCTTAAGATTCCTGGCGGCTTGGATAGACTCAGGCTCTAAAAATTCTTTGCTCTCGTAGTTTTCTACTATATTGGAGAGCGCCTCAACCACGTTCTCAATCTCGGTATCCTCTTGCTTTTGAGCAAATGCAGACTTAACTGCCTCATTCATCACAATTTTGGCACCTGCTTGGATTGTTTCCTGGAAATAACACATCTTGATCAAGAGATCACAGATGTTCTCGCTTTGCTCGTTAAACTCCATAGAAGTCAACCCTGAAAACGGATTAATTGAGCTCTCTCGTCCATGTTCAATAGCAAACTCAATAAATTCTCCACCCAGTGCTAGACAGGTTTTTTTGGCAGATTTACCGTTATCGAATAAAAATACAGTTGCCCCTTCTGCCAAATGGTTAGCAATCATGTATTGCATGACAAAAGATTTACCAGCACCAGATTCTGCAAAAATGATTCCGTTCTTATTGGTATTTGAGACAAAGGGATCAAAATAAAAGGCTCTGCCCCGCCTTGTTAAAAAAACAGAACCGCTTTTGGAGTTTATGGGGTCCATCCCAGCCTTCAAAACTGCATTGCCGCAATAATCACCATAAATTGGTAATAAACAAGCTGCACTCGTTGCAGGCATCAAAGCCTCGTTATCTAATTTTTTTGCTATTGAGGGTGAGAAGTTAAGCGGTAAAGCATTGGCCCACCTAACCCCATGGTTAATTAGAACGTCTCTCGCATCAAACCCAAGATTATTTAGCGTGGTCTTCATATTTGAGCTAGCCTCATCTAGTTGGGATAGTTCTGTCGCGAAAAGAAAGCAGGTGAGGTTCACAAACACATATTTGTTAACTCCATCCGAGCTGGTTTGTTCCATCCACTTTAAATCCTCTATAACGGACTCTTTGGGTGCTCCAAAGTTAAGCCATTTAGGTAAATTATTTATATTTTGTCTAGAGGATATCGATCTTTGAATTCTTTGCGACTCAACCTGCTGTCTAGCCAATCTCACGCTAGTTGAGATAATGTAGGGTGTACCAATCCTGTGTCCACCGCCCTCCCTCACTGAACCAGAGCCAAGTGGAGCACCAATGATCAAGTTCATCAACCCGTCTTGGACTACTTCGGGCAATGTCTTTACGGATACGACTCGCCCTATTACTCCGTCGGTCATGTGCATATATTTATCTGACCGAAAGTCCATCACATCCTCGCTGGTGAAGACTTGGTGATTCAAAGGGAGATTGGGATCAAGTAAGACAGGTTTGGGATCTGTAAAAATATTAGAAAATTGTTTGTAAACACCAATAATTTCCTCCGGCTTGAGAACTAACACCTCCCCAAACCCGCATACAGTTAAGCCGTTCAAAAACTCCTTTTGTATCCAGACCGAATCTTGTACAGCCTCATTACTCAAACTCTTGACAGGAATATTAAAACTGATGATGAGACGTAATTTATTTATTGCAGGCAAGGCAGGAATTTGTCCGTACGACAGTCCTCGGTCAAATAGAGATCCCTGCGCAGCAATCAATTCATTTAAAACAATGTTTTGAGTTAATTTCCCCATTGAAAAATTGGACTCTACATTTGAATCTGGAGAACAAATCAAGCTAAACTGCATCACCGATTCATCTGGAGCCGACTTTAAGATTGAACTAATGAGGTTTGAAAATTCAGTGCCTCCACCTGTCAATGGGGCCATGGAGTAGACTCTGCCAACAAAGGAATTGTCCCCCGCTAATTGGCTGATCACCAAATTATCAAATTCTGTGTAACTTTGAAGTCCAATAAACCCACTCATCAAGTGTGGATTGGCAGTGTTTTTAAAGTGAGACAAGATAATACTGATGCTCTATAACGGTGGCATTGCTGTCGCCATCGTTGTCAAAAAAGTAGGGCCAAGTATCATAATTGCAAGGACTGCAAGTACCAGACCCAGCATCTTATAGCCTCCCCCGTGGGCAATTTGCCATCCAGCAATCACAAGCACAATAAGGGCTAACATTAAAGTGAATGTTGAATGTGCAAGATCGGTTAACCATAAGACGACAGTATCAAATGCACTTGAGGTGAGTGCGGTTCCGTTATTCATTGTTCCCGCAAGTGCAATTACAACAAGAGGAACTGCAACAGCACAGGCTACATTATTCAGATTTTTAAAAATTGATTTACTATCTAAAGTTGCAAAAATTTGGCTTGACCATTTACTGACTCGGACTCTGGGAGAGTTATAAGTTGTTTTCAAAGTTGATTCCTTGGTTAATTATTTAAATCTTTTGATATCTTTAGTTTGGGTGAAATTTTTATCTGACTCATCTATTTATCACGCTCAACATGTCATCAGTCATTTGAAGGCCTGGGCAAACTGTCACGCCCATACTCATAAGTATCAATATTCACAGTGTTATTTACATCATCGCTCACAAAAGCATTAGCCTCTGTTTTTAAAGACGAAAAAGACTTGAAGCCTGAGTTAAGGCTTACATTGTTAAATATGCCAGGCTGCGCCATATCGCTTTGCCCGATGGAATTTTTAGAACTTTTAGAGTCTTTAGAGTTTTGAATTGCTCCTTCATGTGGAGGAGTCAAAGGGGTATTACGGATATCGTTAAAAACCTGACGGTGTGGTTGCAATAAACCATCCGACAAATTAACTCCAGACTTTGGACTGTTACCGCCTTCAAATCCAGTCCATTTAGAGCGAGCTATTTCTTTATAAATAATTTGGTCTTGAATAAGCATATCATCTGCGTCTACATAGCTTTTGATATAAACACGTTGTATAACTGGTGCAACTCTTACAGGCGCTCCTTTTAAAATTTCTTCTCCTCCCATTGGGTAGGGAGGTAAGGCACTGTAACTTTTTTTAACAGACAAAGTTTCAATTCCCAATTGAAGAGGCTGGGACTTCTTCTGCACTGTGTCGTTCAATTCATAAGCACGATCGTAATCCTGCATATTAAATTGTTTCTCATACCTAGTCTCTGGTAACTCACCCTGTGTTGACCGCTCTAGTGCTTTAATGGAGCGACAGTACGCATTTGGATTGTCTTTTCTATTGCAATCAAATCGGTTTTCACCAATAGGTGCGAATGAGCATCCGGAAACTGTAGCCAAGACAATTAATCCAGATATACCAATTGAATATAGTAGCTCAGAAGCGTCTTTGAAGACTTTTGAAGGAGTGATGTTGGTTTGCATTGACCGAATCTTAGGGCCAACTGCGCCTACTCATTCAAACTAGTAATTTAAAGTGCTCTTCGTGATGGATTTCGAGATATGTTAATGACATATATCAATCATTAAAAGAATCACCTCAAGCAAATATTTGTAAAACTTACTAGAAATCCCAATATTTCAAATAATTTACAAAAATTTAAATTGCAATTTTCAAATTTGACTCACACACCACTAATTGGCAAGTAAAGCTCTCAACTTAGGAAGCGCTTGCTTCATGGCTGCTCGACCAGCATCAATACTTTGTTGCCTATTAGCAAATTCGATGCTACTGACACCAAGAAGGGATGGACGAACAACAATGTCAGCCTTTGCTAGTTCAAAGCTATTGATACTTTTACTCATGATGTTGAAAGTTTGCAAAAGTATTTTGAACATATCATCTGAAGGATTTCCTTCTGGGGCACTCGAAATATCAACTGCAAGCACGATATCAGCTCCCATTTGACGTGCATAACGCACCGGCACAGGAGAGACCAGTCCACCGTCAACATACTCTTTACCTCCCACTTTTACAGGTTCAAATATGGATGGAACAGCACTTGAGGCATGAACTGCAGTTCCAATATCCCCCTTTTGGAACAAAATACCCTCTCCAGTTTGCAGATCTGTTGCAACAACCCCCAGAGGCAGTGGTAACTGCTCAATATTTTTAAAACCCGTTTGCTGTCTGATAAATCGCTCCAGGGCATCCCCTCTCATCATTCCGCGTTTTAACAGGGACATATTCCAATCCGTCAATGCTGACTGATCCATCACATCAGCAATGCGCTGCAGCTGAGCACCTGTTTTACCACTGGCATAAATAGCGGCAACCACACTACCCGCAGACGTCCCCAGTACCATGCTGGGCTTAAGTCCTGATTCCTCTAATACCTGGATCACACCGATGTGCGCAAAACCCCTCGCAGCCCCGCCACCTAAAACCAATGCAAACTTAGGACTTACTTTTTGGGTGTTTGCTATTCCCTGAGCCCTCATACTGTCAGAAACCGGTGCAGTGCCAGCAATGCCAGTCAAAGATGCATCATTTTTTTGGGAATTGATAACCTCAGTCGTGTTACGCTTACCTTCATCCGTTGAGCTTAAAGATATATGACTGGCGCACCCAGACAATATCAATGCCAAACTTATTAGATACAAAAAACTATATTTGCTGGTTTTCAAAAAAAATCGGTTCATACAAAACTCAAATGTTTACTATCTACATATTGTCGCAGAGTTGATTGATCGTGGTTTTTTGAATTAGGTTTTGACGACACTTTTTAATTCAATTTTTCATCTAGGTTTTAATTTAGACTTTCATTTAGATTTTCAAAACTCATTAAATTTACGAGAATTTAAAATTTAAATAACCAGATACAAATTATGTTTACATTAGTTTTGATTTTTTCTTAAAATAAAAATTATGGTTTGTAAATTAAATCGAATTGCAGATACCAGGACACTTAAAGTGGGCCCGATTATTATTTTCTTACTTATTAGGATATTCTTTATTACTTTCACAATGGCTGGTGCGGCTGAAATAAAAGATGCGAGCAAAATAAATACTGAAATTTTGAATCAATATGCACCGGAATCAGCAACACAAACGCTTTTAAAAAATAACGTTAGTAACGCTAAATATTCCCGTGAAGTTGTTGCTACAGCCAACCCCATTGCCACTCAAAGCGGATGGAATATTTTGCGCAAAGGCGGCAACGCAGTGGACGCAGCAGTCTGTATACAAATGGTTCTAACCTTAGTGGAACCTCAGTCTAGCGGAATCGGAGGGGGTGGCTTTTTAGTTCTTGGCAAGAGTGCTGTTGCGAGGAAAAACAAAGGGAAGGATCAGATAGCCCACCTTCAAAGGACTGGCACTATGCCAAGGTTAGAGGACTCCATTACCGTGTTTGATGGACGAGAAACAGCACCCTCAAGCGCTAACGAAAATCTATTTTTAGACTCCTCTGGCATAGAGGCCAAGCCAATGGATTTCAAGACTGCCCAACTGAGCTCAAAATCCATAGGTGTCCCTGGGGTGGTTGCAATGCTATGGCAAGCTCACAGAAAATACGGTAAATTGCCCTGGAAATCAGTCATCGAACCAGCAATCGAACTGGCAGAATCTGGATTCCCAATCAGTCCAAGATTACACGAATTACTGGTTTTAGATAAAGACTTAATCAAAGACAAAGCCGCTAAAGATTATTTTTATCAATCAAGTTTAGAGCCTTGGCCAGTGGGGCACACATTAAAAAATCCTGAACTCGCAAAAGTACTGCGGAGCATTTCTAATGGGGGAGCAAACGGGCTTTACCTGGGCAAATGGGCAAAAACTATTATTGATACAGTCAATGGGGATTTCGACTCAAAATACATGAATCTAGATGATCTGGCGAATTACAAGTCTATCGCGCGCGCTCCTCTTTGTTTTGATTTCACCTCCAATCATACTTTTCATGCCTTAGTAGAAAAATCCGAAGAATCTCATTCTTACAAAATATGTGGTGCTCCTCCCCCTTCCTCAGGGACTTTGGCGATGGCACAAATTTTTGGAATGCTAATTCATACCCAGGGTGATCAACTTGCATTTGGTCCAGATTGGTTGCACTATTACACCGAGGCTTCAAGGCTTGCCTTTGCTGACAGGGATCAGTATGTTGGAGATCTAGAGTTTAAGGGTAATTCGAATACTGAAGCTAATTTCAAATTATGGAACTCACTTATTAGCCCAGAGTACTTAAATCTTCGTGCAAAGCTAATTGAGGATTCAAAGATGAGTGCACCAAAATACGGTGTTCCTGCTGAGTTGCAGGCCTCTAATATTGCTTTGCAAAATGCTCCAATGCCCGATCAACCTGAGCACGGCACCACTCATATGAGCATCGTTGATCGGTACGGTAACTCAGTTGCATTCACTTCAACTGTTGAGAGTGCCTTTGGTGCTCACAAAATGGTTAACTCTAATGATGGTCTCAAGGGGGGCTTTTTGTTGAACTCAGAGTTAACTGACTTTAGTTTTTTAAGCCACGACTCTGAAGGCAAACCAATCATAAACCGTGTTCAACCAGGAAAAAGGCCTAGATCCTCCATGACGCCTACTTTGGTGTTTGAAATGCCTGACTCTAAGAACACAACATCTTCAAATCCAGGCGCTCATCCCCTCTTTAAAGCAAGTTTAGGCAGTCCTGGAGGTGCGGCTATCATTCACTTCACTACACAAACACTTTGGGCTATGTTGAAATGGGGTTTATCTCCACAAGAGGCTATAAATCTTCCACACTTCGCGATCATCAAACCCACCGGAAACCTGTATTTAGAAAAAGACGCCTTTGATGACATATGGACCCAATCGCTACTGAGAAGACAACAAAGCTTTGTGATGACACCGCTGACAAGCGGAATACAAGCCATTGAAGCAGTAAAAAATGGCTTTATTGCTGGAGCGGATAATAGGCGTGAGGGCACTGTTATCGGTCGCTAAGAAATTGTTGTCCCATCACGCTAACATGCACCCTACAATTAAATAAATTCTTTACCCTATAAATCTCAATGTCAATTCCACAATCATTCATCCAAGAACTGCTCAACCGAGCAGATGTGGTTGACATTGTCGGAAGGTTTGTGCAATTAAAGAAAGCTGGAGCTAATTTCTCCGGACTTTGCCCCTTTCACTCAGAGAAGTCCCCTTCGTTCACAGTCAGTCCTACCAAACAATTTTTTCACTGCTTTGGATGCGGTAAAAACGGAAATGCAATTGGCTTTTTAATGGAACATGCGGGTATGAATTTCGTTGAGGCTGTCAAAGACCTCGCGCAAACCTACAACATGGTTGTGCCTGAGGAGAACCTCTCACCTGAGGAAAAGGCTCGTAAGGGGGAGCACAAAGAGCATGTCCAAAGTTTGACCGATGTTTTGGAGAAAGCAAGCCAGGACTACAAAAAACAACTTAAAAGCTCGCCCAAAGCAGTTGCCTACTTAAAAGAGCGGGGGCTATCGGGCGAGATTGCCAAACTATTTGGACTTGGGTTTGCCCCAGAGGGGTGGAGAAACCTGGCTAGCGTATTCCCAGACTACAGCAGCCCCCTACTTGTTGAGAGCGGACTTGTGATCTCAACCCAAGAAGAAGGAGCAGATGAGAAAAGGTATGACCGCTTTCGAGACAGAATCATGTTCCCAATTCGCAGCATCAAGGGGGAGTGCATCGGATTTGGCGGAAGAGTCATACCGGTTAGTGGCGCAGCCAATCAACCTGGTCCCAAATATTTAAACTCACCCGAAACCCCAGTCTTCATAAAAGGTCGTGAGCTTTACGGACTTTTTGAAGCAAGACAGTCTCTAAGAACTATGGGCTACTGCTTGGTAACAGAGGGCTACATGGACGTTGTAGCACTGGCCCAGTGGGGTTTCCCAAACGCAGTCGCAACTCTGGGTACAGCATGTACAAATGAGCATGTACAAAAACTATTTAGATTTACCGACGTTGTGGTCTTTAGTTTTGATGGGGACGCAGCTGGTCAAAGGGCTGCCAGAAAGGCTCTAGAGGTTGCAATTCCATTTGCCAGTGATACAAGGAGCGTTAAATTTTTGTTTCTTCCAAAAGAACATGACCCTGACTCTTACATCAGGGAATATGGGCAAGACGCATTTGCAAGGTTTGTATCCGATGCCACTCCCTTGTCTAGGTATTTAATCGAGTCTGCAAGAGTCGGTTGTGATTTAGAAACTGCAGAAGGTCGAGCTCAGTTCGCATCTTTAGCAAAGCCCCTTTGGGAGCCTATGCCTCAAGGGGTTCTCAAGAGCCAATTGATGAGTGAAATAGCCTCTCTTGTTGGGATTGGAGAAAGAGAGCTCTTAAACCTTTGGACTCATACAGATCCAACAAGCAAATATGCTCAACAAGGACAAAATCAGTCTGGACAATTCGCTAAAGGCTTCAAAAAAAATAGCAAGGATGAAAAATTTAGCTCCAATAGTTCAAGGTATTCCCAGGGTAGCTCAAACTCTTTTGGAAAACCTCAGAATTCAAACCCTTTAGGTGGCTCATCAAGCTTGTTACCGCTTAGACGTAAACCAAGTTCCAGAGCAGACCGGGCTATTCAAATTCTTTATTCAGACATGAGACACTGGGAGAACTTATCAAGCTCGCAACACAGCATGCTTTGCGAATTAAACGAACCTCACGGACCACTCTTTAAGTGGCTTGACTCTCAGTTTTTAGAGTTTGGAGTACAACCCTGGGCCGCCCTCATTGAGGGATCTAAAGAGCATTCGCAACACTCATGGCTCATGCAATTATTTAAAAACACCCCCCCTGATTTAGAGAGCACACCAGAGGAATTGGCGAGCATCTTGTTAGAAATGGAAAAAGATGCGATAGATCAAGAACTTAAACAACTCATCTCGGTTGCAAATTCTGACCCACAAGCCTACGAGCGGGTGAGGTTTTTAAACAACCGAAGAGCTAGACTGAAATCAGGTATTACGGTATAATCCAATTACTTAAGCAAGAGCGACAGCAACACCTCCGGCGCGGCTAAATGTAGACTTTATAACTACGAATCGCCCAAATTCCGCTAGGATTGCATACCAAATGATCGCCCTCTCATCTTGCCTTGTACTCTGAATACAAACTATTCCTAGTTAGTAAGCACCAACACACAACCTGTTGAGGATTTATGTCAACCCCCAAGTCTAAAAAACCAAGTGGTAAAACAATTTCTGCCACTGCTAAAAAAGCATCTCCTACCTCCAAAGTAGCCCCTAAAGCAACTAAGGTAGCCCCCAAAGCTGCCAAACCGAGTCCTTCTAAAGTGTCCCAAACAGCAAAATCAAAGCCTGTAGCCGCGGCTACAAAAAATAGCAAAACTGCTGTATCAAAGAAACCAGTAGCAAAAACTGTAGCAAAAACTGCTGCAAAAACCTTAGCTAAACCAGTTGCAAAACCAATTTCCAAACAAGCTTTAAAGTCTACAAAAACTACCAAAGCGGCGACTCCAGCACCTACCAAGTCAGCGCCTGTAAAAAACGCTACTAACAAGGTGACAGCACCCAAATCGCCTGTAGCAAAAAATGTGAGTGCAAAACCAACTCCGGTTAAGAAAAAGAAAGAGTCAAAAGAGCCAATCATGCTTGATCCGGTGCTTGACGAGGAATTGGATATTGAGGGCGAATTGCCTGATGAGACAAGTGCAGGCACAAGCACTGAGAAAGTAAAACCACTACGTATGAAGATCAGCAAGGCAAAAGAACGTGCCTTGATGAAAGAGTTCGGTTTGGATGAGGCTGTTTTATCTGAGGAAGATTTGGCAAAACGTCGCCAACGCCTCAAAACACTTATCAAACTTGGAAAAACTCGTGGCTATTTAACCCACGGAGAAATATCTGATCACCTTCCTGACAAGTTGGTAGACGCTGAAACTCTAGAAATTGTGATTTCCATGTTAAACGACATGGGAGTTGCGGTATACGAGCAAACCCCAGACGCTGAGACTTTACTTCTTACGAATACCGGCCCCACCACTGCTACGGAGGAGGAGGCTGAGGAAGAGGCTGAGGCTGCGCTCTCAACTGTGGACAGTGAGTTTGGCAGAACCACAGACCCAGTTCGTATGTACATGCGAGAGATGGGAACGGTTGAGCTTTTAACGCGTGAAGGCGAGATTGAAATTGCCAAACGCATTGAAGGCGGGCTAATGGCCATGATGAAGGCCATCAGTGAGTCACCATCTACTATTGCTGAAATTTTACGTCTCAAAGATGAAATTGCTGAAGGCAAGGTTGTGATCTCCAGCATTGTTGACGGTTTCAGCAATGCTGATGAAGCAGATGACTACGTGGCGGAAGAAGATTTTGACGAGTTTGACGACTCCGATGATGATGATGGTAAAGGAGGCAGTAAAGCTTTAACTAAGAAATTAGAGGAGCTCAAGCGTGAGGCGATAAGAAGGTTTGACATCATCACAGTGCTCTTTGATAAAGTCCACAAAGTTTACGAAAAAGAAGGTTGGGGTACGCCCAATTACTTGAAGGCTCAAAAGGCTCTTAGCGATGAGTTAATGACGATTCGCTTTACAGCCCGAACTATTGAAAAACTATGTGATATGGTTCGCTCACAAGTTGACGATATGCGTAAGAAAGAGCGTCAATTGAGAAGAATTATTGTTGACAAATGCGGTATGCCGCAAGACGTTTTCATCAAAGAGTTTCCCGAGAACTTACTCAACTTGAGATGGGTTGAAAAGCAATCCACCGCTGGAAAGCCTTGGTCAGTAACGATGACTCGTAACATTCCAGCGATTCAAGAGTTGCAGCAACGCTTAATTGATCTTCAAACCAGGGTTGTTGTCCCTTTAATTGAACTCAAAAGCATCAACAAGCGCATGAACGAGGGCGAGGCAGCATCACGCAACGCTAAGAAAGAAATGATCGAGGCCAACCTCAGATTGGTCATCTCTATTGCGAAGAAATACACCAACCGTGGACTTCAATTCCTAGACTTGATTCAAGAGGGCAATATTGGACTGATGAAAGCGGTTGACAAATTTGAATACCGCCGAGGCTATAAGTTCTCTACCTATGCAACTTGGTGGATCAGGCAAGCTATCACGCGCTCCATCGCTGATCAAGCCAGAACGATTCGAATCCCAGTTCATATGATCGAGACCATCAACAAAATGAATAGGATATCTCGCCAACACCTGCAGGAGTTTGGTTTTGAGCCAGATGCCTCTGTTTTGGCAGAGAAAATGGAGATGCCTGAGGATAAGATCCGTAAGATCATGAAGATCGCCAAAGAGCCAATCTCCATGGAGACTCCGATTGGAGATGATGACGATTCACATCTGGGAGACTTCATTGAGGACTCGGCGAACACAGCTCCCCTTGAGGCAGCGATGCAAGCGGGTTTGAGAGATGTAGTTAAAGAAATATTGGACGGCCTAACGCCCAGGGAAGCTAAAGTTCTGCGTATGCGTTTTGGTATAGAGATGAGCACTGACCACACATTAGAAGAGGTTGGTAAACAATTTGATGTGACCCGTGAGAGGATCAGACAAATTGAGGCCAAAGCACTGCGCAAATTAAAGCATCCATCCAGGTCTGACAAACTAAGAAGCTTTATCGATACTTTGTAAAATCAATTTAACTTAGGCTCTAAATTGATACTTATGGTCTAGCTAAATTTGCAAAAAGTTTTCTAGGTCATTACCCATTACCTATTACCCAACATCTTTAAAAGGATGTTGGGTATTTTTTTCATATTGTCCTTTTAATTTAAATAGTTAATTAAAATTTCTTTGTAATTTGAAATAATAGGCTTTAGAATTACACTGCTAGGAAGGGAAGATTCACTCTTCTTTACACTTGTCTTTTTGTCAAGAATGATATAATTAAATATTACCAAATTATAATAAAACATGAACTCCAAAGATATATACGTCCGTTTTTTGACTCTTTTGCAAACATTACAAGCCAAAGAACTGGGCGACAAACTAGACTCAACAGCTGAAAGACTGTTAGAGATGATTACGGTTCAACATGGTCTAGAACAAACACTCACGGTTACAGAGTGTATGGAGTTAGATAGTATTGCGTCGCCTGCGACTATCCACAGAAAACTTGACGAACTCCGTCTTCAAGGTTGGGTCGAGTTTGTGTACGAAGGCGAAAACCGCAGGACAAAATATTTAGTCCCATCCTCTAAAGCATACAAATATTTTGACAAAGTATCAAAACTAATGTCAAAGGCTATTGCCCAATAATTTAAATTCAGTAGCCTAAATATCCAATATTTAAAGATAGGATATTTAGGTTCATTGACTTGCCCCTTCTCGGGCTGTAATTTTCACAAATGCTCATCTTTAATGGTAAGCAATGGGATGAACACCCCCACCCTTAACGGTATCATTTGTGCCGTAGTGTAGTTTCGACCAACACTAAACAAGACAGGAGTGTTCATCATGTATATTGCAACAATTGGTATCGATTTGGCAAATGTCACGGATCAATGGGATGAACACCCCCACCCTTAACGGCATCAAATGTGCCATAGTGTAGTTTGGATTAACACTAAAACAGATAGGAGCGTTCACCATGGATATTACAACAATTGG
>Ga0164296_1002875_pt1 | contig 16673 bp, 14 predicted proteins | sample GEODES057metaG_FD_113533 | JGI IMG/M metagenome (GOLD analysis project Ga0164296, IMG submission 113533) | Dystrophic lake water microbial communities from Trout Bog Lake, Wisconsin, USA - GEODES057 metaG | ecosystem: Environmental > Aquatic > Freshwater > Lake | place: USA: Trout Bog Lake... | reverse complement strand
CTCCTAACCCATTTGGGTTTAGAGCATTGAACCATACCGCCCCACCACAAGAGCAAAAAACAAATGTCTGGCTTAAATACATTCAAAAAAACTTTCTCCACTCTGGCAAGTCCTTCGTGCTCGTTATGGATGCTGCAGTTTTTTTGTGCCCTTGGCTGGCTTACCCTCAGCCCGAACAGCGCAATAGCACAGACACAGACACAGGGTGCAAGCACAGATCAAACCACCACCCTCAAAGACACAAGTCTGCAAGAGGTACAGGTAAACGCAGGGCGACTTGAGTCCAAGCAGTTTGATACCCCTGCAGCGACTTACTTTATTGACGCCTTGTCCGTTGCCAACACCGGCAACCAAGTGAACTTATCGGACGCCTTAAACCTGGCCCCCGGGGTGGTCTCTCTCAACCGAAACAACTACGCACAGGATATCCAAATCTCAATTCGCGGCTACGGTGCTAGAACAACCTTTGGGCTTCGCGGTATTCGGCTTATCACAGACGATATTCCTGCAACCATACCCGACGGCCAAGGACAAGCCTCAACGGTGAGTCTTCCCTCCATTGATCACATTGAAGTTTTATCTGGTCCCCTCGCCCAGCTCTACGGCAACTCCTCTGGCGGGGTGATTCAAACCTACACCAAAGAGGCAGGACCCAGTGCGAGCGGACAAGTACAAAGCTACTTTGGGTCCTACGGCATGCAGCGCTCGGATTGGCAAGCAACAGATCGCCTAGGTCCCCAGTCACAAGTCGGAGTTGTCGCCGATTACAGCACGTTCAAAATAAACGGTTGGCGACAAAACAGCTCCGCTGAGCGCGTTCAGTTCAACAACGTCATCACCATTGATCCCAGTGAGGACACGCGTTTCAAGCTCGTCCTTAACTCCTTTAATATGCCCCTCGCACAAGATCCGCTGGGACTCACGGCCGCTCAGTTCAAAGCCGCTCCCCAGCAAGCCGGTTTGAATGCGGTTTTAGATGAAACCCAAAAAACAGTTAAACAAGATCAGATTGGCTTGGTGATGCAACAAAAGCTCAGCAACACGCTTAGCTTTCAAGCGAGGGTCTACGACGGGATCCGAGACACCAACCAAACCCAGGCCTCCTCGTGCGACGCAAGCATTCACCCTGCACCCAGCGCTTGCACCGCGACACCTGCCCAACAAGGCAGTTGGATCGCTTTGCAAAGAAACTTCAATGGCCTGGGCTTGCAACTCAAAGGCAAAGAGCGCTCGACTCCTGTACCCTGGGACTGGACTGTTGGACTGGATTACGACCGCTCCTCTGAGAACCGGGAAACGGGTCAAACACTCTACGGCGGCGTCTTGCCCGCCTCCGCTAATTTACAAAATGTGGCGACAAACAGTGATCTATTTGCACAAGCTAATTTTTATTTAAACGACAAGTGGACGCTCACAGCAGGCGCGCGCTACGATCATGTCACGATCACCAACACCAATTTTTCGACCCCATCCAACGGAGGTGCCTCCAGCTTTATCAACACCAATCCGGTCATTGGTCTGACCTGGCATTTGCTTGAACAACTCAACCTTTACGCCAACACTGGGCTTGGGTTTGAGACCCCAACCACCAGTGAGACAGCCTACACCTTGCAGTCTGGGAGTATCACGCCTTTGTTTAACGCTGCGCTCAAAGCCTCGGAGAGCCACAACTATGAGATAGGGAGCAAATGGCTTGCCTCGCCAGCGACTCAACTAAACGCTGCCTGGTTTTTGATTAACACCTCCAACGACATCATCACAGCCCAAAGCTTAGGCGGGAAAACGGTTTACCAAAACGCTGCTCAAACGACTCGCGAGGGCCTGGAGCTCTCGCTCAAAGACAACACCGCCAAGCACTTTAAAGAGCAGCTCTCCTTTACTTACATGAAGGCTCAGTACGGCGCTAACTCCGTAACCAGTACGAACTCTGGTCCACAAAGCATCAACGCTAACGCTTTACCCGGGATTCCCAAAGAGTCTTTGTACGCCTTATTCGGTTGGTCTGAGAGGGGATACGCCTTGGACCGTAGTCGACCCAACCCAGGGGCTGAAGTGGAGCTGGGTATCAGCGCGCGCTCTAATATTTGGGCCAACGATTTAAACACAACAGCGAGTTCGGGCAACGCTTACGCGAGCGGATACGGTCTTGTCGATCTGAAAATTCACGAACGCGTGCAAATAAGCACAGCGACTTTGGATGCCTATTTGGGCGTGAACAATGCAACCAACCGCGCGTATGTGGGCTCTGTGATTGTGAACCAAGCGAGCGGGGCTTACTTTGAGCCGGGCTTACCCAGGAACTGGATGGTGGGTCTAAAGTTTGCGCTCCCCCTGTAGTTGACGCTCCCGCTGTATTTTGCGCTCCCAGTTTAGTTCGCACCAGCGCTTTGAGACAACGCACTCGACTCGCTCTCTGAGCTTTGTTGCATCGCCCACATCGACGCATAGCGCCCCTCTTGCTCCAAGAGCGAGTGGTGGGTTCCTCGCTCGATAATCTCGCCCTCCTCCATGACCAAGATCTCATGCGCATCGACAACGCTTGAGAGCCGGTGCGCTATGACCAGTGTCGTTTTGTTTTGGGCAGCACTTTGCAACTGCGACTGAATGGCGCGCTCATTTGCGCTGTCAAGGGCTGACGTAGCTTCATCAAAAATAAGGATCTGTGGGTTCTTCAAGAGCGTTCTCGCGATGGCCACTCTTTGCTTCTCGCCTCCCGAGAGCTTTAAGCCGCGCTCACCCACCATCGTCTCATAGCCCTTTGGGGTGGAGACAATAAAGTCATGGATTCGGGCCGCCCTCGCCGCAGCGTGGACATCGGCTTGTGTCGCAAAAGGACGACCATAAGCGATGTTGTAATACACCGTATCGTTGAATAAAACCGTGTCCTGGGGCACGATGCCCATTGCACGTCTCAGACTAGCCTGGGTGAAGGTGCGGATATCTTGGTCTTGAATTTTGATAGCGCCTGATTGGATATCGTAGAAACGAAACAACAGGCGCGCCAGTGTTGACTTACCCGAGCCTGAGGGTCCAACCACGGCAACTGTTTTACCGCACGGAATTGTGAAGCTGATGGACTTTAATATTTGACGATTGGGCTCGTAGGCAAAAGATACGTTTTCGAAAACAACCTTTGGTGCAGCCTGCAGATGCAATTGCACCGCACAGGGGGCATCAGCGATTTCTTGGTTTTTATCCAAGAGCGCAAACATTTTGTCTAAATCTGTCAAACTTTGTTTGATCTCCCGGTACACCATCCCGAGAAAATTAAGGGGTATGTAGAGTTGAATCATGAAGGCGTTGATCATCACCAAGTCCCCTAAACTGAGCCTGTGCTGAACAACGCCAAGCGTTGCTCGCCACAAAATGGCAACCAAGGCAGTTGCGATGATGAGTTGTTGTCCGGTATTTAAAAGACTCAATGAGCGCTGAGCTTTGAGCCTTACATCTCTGAGGCGAACAAGACTTTTGTCATACCGCTCAGCCTCAAAACTCTCGTTCCCAAAATATTTAACGGTCTCATAATTTAAAAGTGAATCAACCGCCCTCGTGTGCGCTGCTGAGTCGTACTCATTGGCTTGACGTCTGAACTGGGTGCGCCACTCGGTGACCACGACGGTGAAATAAATATAAAGCGCAAGCGCTGCGAGCGTGATGAAGGCAAACCAGATGTCATACTGAAACGCCATCACCCCCAGCACGAGCGTGACCTCGATGAGAGTTGGCACAATGCTGTACAAAGAGTAAGAGATAAGGGACTCGATCGCTTTGACTCCGCGCTCGATATCTCTGGTCATCCCGCCCGTTTGACGCTCCAGGTGAAACCTCAGGCTCATACCGTGTAGATGGTTAAAGGTCTCAAGGGCAATACGCCTAGCGGCCCCTTGGGTGGCTTTTGCAAAGACGAGCTCTCTCAGCTCGGTGAAGGCTGAAACACTCAGTCTGAGGAGAGCGTAAGCAATCAAAAGTGCACCAGGCACCAAAACGAATGCGTTATGAAGCGCGCTTTGCAACGCATCCAGGATCTGGGTTGAGGGGGCGACACCAGTTACACCAAGCACATCTGCCGTGCTAGCAGAGCTTGAAGCACTAGAAGCACTAGACGCACTCGCAAAACCCGTTGTGGTTAGGTTGAGCGTATCGACTAATTTTTTCAAAAGCATCGGCACGCCCACATTCGCCACTTTCGCACCCACCATAAACAAAAGCGCTGCGAGCACCCTCCACTTGTACTCCCATAGGTAGGGGAACAACCTTTGTACCGTTTGCCAATCTCGCCCTGCGTCAACGGACTTGGCGGTGGCGGGTTTATCAGCACCTGCGTCTTCTGGGGGAACTTGTGGAGCAAAGGATTGGCTAGAAGCGCTTGAGTGGTGTCGCATTGGGGTTTTGATTGTTGATTTTTCGCAGGTCGCTTGCGAGCTCTAAGGGGGAATGGTTTGAGGGGTATGCGCTGACACAGGTCTTTTTAACCCAAGCAAGCTGAACTAAATTGAACCAAAGCAAACCAAATTAAACCAAATAGAGGGTAGTTTAAGAAGAAAACCGATTTAATTCGCAACTGGTGTGAAAATATACATTTGATTTGAATCTCCTCACGTCAACTGAAATAACGTTTTTAACTCAAGCCCATGAACTCTGTACCTACTTTTCACCCCCCCACCCCACCGTGCAACAAAGAGCTGGTGCTCAAAGTCATCCCCATGCCAGCAGATTGCAACGCGTATGGACACATCTTTGGGGGATGGGTGATGGCTCAGGTTGATTTGGCCGGCTCGGTGCTGCCGTTTCGCTATATTGAGGGCAGGATTGCAACAGTTGCAGTAAAGGAGTTTGTGTTTAAAGAACCGGTCAAAGTCGGGGACTTGCTCAGTTTTTATTCAGAGATTACCAAGATTGGGAGAACCTCGATTACTGTTAATGTTGAAGTTTACGCAGAGCGCGCTCACAGCAACGGGGCACACGTCAAGGTAACGGATGCAACACTGACCTATGTATCAGTGGATGAGCACGGCAAACCCAAGGTGATTGAGCGCAGTTAGGGTGCGACGGTCCGCTATGCCTCTCTAAAGCCCTTGAAAGTTAGGTTTTCTCTTCTCCTCAAAAGCCTTCAAAGCCTCCTTTGCAGCCGGCTCGCTCAGTAACTGAGCAAGCAGTTTGGCCTCCTCTTGCATTCTCTGCCTCAACGCAGGCACAAGATGCCCCTTTAGCAAGCGCTTGGTCTCAAGGGTGGAGCGTAGGGGCTTGGTCGCGATTTTCGCGGCCTGGCGCTGCACAAAGGCTTTCAGCTCAGTTGGGGGGAGAATTTGGTTGACCAAACCCACATCTAACGCGGCCTCAGCCATGAACGGCTCGCCCAAAAGCAGCGCCTGCGCTGCCCTTTGGTAGCCCATCACATTAGGCACCAAAAGCGAGGAGGCAGCTTCTGGACAAATACCTAAATTCACAAAAGGCATAGAGAACACTGCGTTATCACCGGCGTAAACCAAGTCGCAGTGAAAAAGCATCGTGGTCCCAACGCCCACAGCGGGTCCACAAACACCCGCAACCAAGGGTTTAGGAAATTCAAGAATGGCCTCCAAGAACTTAAACACACTTGCATCAGGGGTGTTGGGGGGATGCTCTATAAAGTCACGGATATCATTGCCTGCGCAAAAGACAGTCTCACTGCCTTGAATCACCAGCACCCGCACGTCCTCGTTTTGCTGTGCGCCCTTGATCGCCTGGGCAAGCTCTGCGTACATGGCACTCGTTAGAGAGTTTTTCTTATCCTCGCGGGATAGGGTGAGTGTACAAACACCGGATTCGGTATGAATTAAGATATCGGACATTGGGCTTTGCTTTCTCGGATTGAATTTCAACTAACCTTGGCTTGCATTTTGACAGAAGTTTGCGCGCGACTCGTCTCAGCCAATGAAAGCTGAACTGAGTGAACCTATGCATGAGCACCTCACCTGAGCCCCCCAACCTCCTTAACCCACCCCCCTTAACCTATCCCCCTCAACCTATCCCCCTTTCAACCCATGGAATCAACACGCATACTTGCCATCCGTCACGGTGAAACGCCCTGGAACACAGAGCAACGCATCCAGGGTCATATTGACATTGGTCTGAACGCTAAAGGACGCCTTCAAGCAAGCTTGGTCGGTCAAGCGTTTCAAAAAACAAATCCTGAGACTGAGCTTAGCGCGACAGATCTGTCCTTATCTAGCACCGCGGCCATCTACTCAAGCGATCTTACGCGTGCCTTCACAACCGCTGAGGCGATCGCACAAGCCCTGTCGCTGCCCATTACTAAAGACTCAAGACTGCGGGAACGTCACTTCGGGGATTTCGAGGGCAAAACCTGGTCCGAGATTGATGAGCACTCCCCCGAAGTCTCCCGCAAATGGAGGGAGCGAGACCCCGATTGGCGTCCAGGCGAGGGCTCGGAGAGTTTGATTGACTTACAAAGCCGAGTCATGTCAGTGGTGAACGAGTTGGCTTGTCAACATTTGGGCGAGCAAATCGTTATCGTCTCACACGGCGGGGTGATGGATATTTTGTACAGATGGGCAACCAGTCAAGATCTAAGGACCCCTCGCTCATGGTCACTCGATAACGCAGTGATCAACCGACTACTCTGGACGCCCGAGCACTTGAGCCTACTGAGTTGGGGGGACAGCCGTCACTTAAACAGTCTCTCAAGGGACGACGCAGCAGCTTAAGAGGGAGCCTGCACCCTGAAAAGCACAGCAACTCCCCCCTTTAAGTCAAATGATGGACCTCTTTAAGTGCGAGGGTCGCCCAAGACTGAGTCCTGGTTTGACCCCAACCCGCTCACTCTGCAACGGGTCTGTTCATGGGAGGTGTGACGCCTAAATGCTTGTACGCAGCAAGCGTTGCAATTCGCCCCCGCGGCGTCCTTTGCAAATAGCCTTGCTGAATCAAATAAGGCTCAATCACATCCTCTATCGTATCTCGCTCCTCACCAATACTGGCTGCAACGTTGTCCAGCCCAACCGGTCCTCCATCAAAGCGGTGAATAACCGCCTCCAAGAGCTTTCTGTCCATCACATCAAAGCCCTGGGGGTCTACATCGAGCATGGTGAGCGCTGCTTGGGCGAGTGCTTTGTCCACGTGCCCATCCCCCTTCACCTGGGCGTAGTCTCGGACCCGTCTGAGCAAACGATTGGCAATACGGGGCGTGCCTCTGGATCTATTGGCGATCTCAAAACCACCCGCCTCATCCATCTCCACTCTCAAAAGCCCCGCGCTTCGCACCACAATCTTTTGTAGCTCACTGGGCGTATAAAACTCGAGCCTCGCTACGATTCCAAACCTATCCCTGAGCGGGTTGGTTAACATGCCCGCGCGCGTCGTAGCGCCAACCAAGGTAAAGGGTTGAAGGTCTAGTTTGATGCTGCGCGCAGCCGGACCCTCCCCTATCATGATGTCAATTTGGTAGTCCTCTAAGGCAGGGTAGAGGATCTCCTCGACCACCGGCGAGAGGCGGTGGATCTCATCAATGAAGAGCACATCATTTCTCTCAAGATTGGTGAGCAGTGCAGCAAGGTCCTTGGGCTTCTCTAGCACGGGACCACTGGTTTGCCTCAGGTTCACGCCAAGCTCATTGGCGATGATGTGCGAGAGCGTTGTCTTGCCAAGGCCCGGTGGTCCAAAGAGCAACACATGGTCTAGCGCTTCGCCCCGCTTTGCAGCAGCGCTGATGAAAATACTCAGCTGCTCGCGGACCTTCATTTGACCCACATAGTCGCTGAGCATTTTTGGGCGCAACGCACGCTCTATAGCCTCCTCATTTGGATTTACCGGGGAGGCGGAGACGATACGCTCAGGACCTGAAAAATCATCCGTTTGAATACTCATTTAGAAATCGCCCTCAGTGCTGCTTTGATGCCCTCAGCAACGCCGGTGCCGGGGGGCAAGGATTTGAGCGCCAGCAGTGCGTCTCGCTCACTGTAGCCCAGGGCGATCAAAGCGGACAAAATATCATTTTGTTGGCTGAGCGCATTGTCCTGCTCACTTTGCGCATGGCCCAGGTCCTCACCCACGACTGATCCCGCGCCAAGTAGACCGTGCTCGTTTGAGAGTTTACCTTTGAGCTCAAGGAGCAAGCGTTCTGCGGTTTTCTTACCAATGCCGGGTATTTTGGTAAGTCTGGCACTCTCTTGAAGGGTTATGGCCTGGGTGAGCTCTTGCACACTCATGCCAGATAAAACGCCAAGCGCCGTTCTAGGCCCAACGCCGGAGATACGCACGAGCTGTTTGAAGGCATTTTTCTCAGCGTGACTTGCAAAGCCATACAAAATTTGTGCGTCCTCTCTGACCACAAAATGAATCAGCAACTTGACCCGCTCGCCGCAGGCGGGTAGGTGATAAAAGGTGCTCATTGGAACATCCACCTCGTAACCCACACCCGCGCAATCCACCAAAACTTGTGGGGGATTTTTTTCAAGGAGAATACCGTTTAATTGACCTATCATTCACCGAGTCCTTTGAACTTCATACACACAGAGATTATCACCCTTGATTCTGAGACACGCCTTTACCCCAGCGAATAACACCCGCCTAACCCATTTATGCGGTCCTTTGGACGCCCATTTGCGCACCATTGAGATCGGTACCCAGGTAAAAATTGCCCATCGCCACGAACATTTCAAGGTGGACGGGCCCAAAGCAAACGCGCTCCAAGCGATGGAGCTTTTGCAGGCGCTCTACGAGATGGCTGCGCGTCCGATCTCGGAGGACAAAATCAAACTCATGTTGGCTGAAGATCTAGGCTCAAGAACCGATGTCTGGGTGGGCACGCTCAGGTCCTCAAAGTCCAAAAAATCAAGCGCCACTAAGACCTTGCTCAGTCCTGAGGTGATAGATATGCCCTCCTTGCAAACCCGCAGGACAGATCTGCGGGCTCGCTCAACCAACCAAGCTCACTACCTAGACAGCATCGCTGAGCACGACATCACGTTTGGAATTGGGCCGGCCGGAACCGGCAAGACCTATCTCGCAGTGGCCTGCGCAGTCGATGCGCTGGAGCGGGCCAGCGTTCAGCGCATTATCTTGACACGCCCAGCAGTTGAAGCGGGCGAGAAGCTTGGGTTCTTACCCGGCGATTTGGGACAAAAAGTCGACCCCTACCTGCGCCCCTTGTATGACGCGCTTTACGATTTGATGGGCTTTGAGCGCGTTCAAAAAGCGTTTGATCGACAAATACTGGAGATTGCCCCACTTGCGTTCATGAGGGGCAGAACGCTTAACCACGCATTCGTGATCTTGGATGAGGCACAAAACACAACCCCAGAGCAAATGAAAATGTTTTTAACCCGCATGGGCTTTGGTACCAAGGCAGTGATCACGGGGGACGTGAGTCAAATCGATCTACCTAAGGGGCATCCAAGCGGCTTAATCGACGCAGAGAGAGTTTTAAGGCGAGTAGGTGGGATCGGATTTACCCACTTCACGTCTAAGGACGTGGTGCGCCATCCCTTGGTTGCAAGAATAGTCGATGCATATTCAACCAAACGCACCAGCGAGTGAAAAAATTACACGTGAATTTAAAAATAAAATCTAAAAAAAACAAAGTTGACAATCTCAAACCCAGTCCTTTAACGCGCACCCCTTTGGATTTAAGCGTTCAATTCTCGAGCTCCCTAAAGCCCAAGACCCTGGGGCTTTTTAAAGCCATTTTTACAAAGAAAAATATCAATAAATGGATCGCGTGGACCCTCAACCCTCACGCGACTTATTTAACAGAGGTGACGATTCGGGTTGTTGATCAAGTTGAGGGCCAAGCACTTAATCAACAGTTCAGAGGCCGCGCGTACGCAACCAACATCCTGACCTTCAACACAAGCGAGCACTTTAATCCACAAGCGGACCTGCTGATCTGCGCCCCCGTAGTGGAGGCTGAGGCAAAGGATATGGGGATCTCACTGCTGGAGCACTGCGCGCACTTGACGGTGCACGGCGCCTTGCATGCCCAGGGCTACGACCATGAGGCAGGACCCAAGGAGGCGCTCGAGATGGAGTCGCTGGAGAGTTTTTTGATGCTCTCTCTTGGATTTAGGGATCCTTATTTAGAGCACTAGAGCGTTAGAGCTGAATCCTGAAAACAAGCCCACTTTAAAAATGGTGGTGCTCATCGCCGGGCGAATCCAAATGCGCTTCAACCCCACTTGGCAAAAGCTGTATAGAGGCTCTAAGCCCAGGCACCGCGGCCATCAAAGCTTGCTCGACATTGGTTCTAAGTGCTGCAGCCCGCCCCAGCGACCAATGCGCTGGCATATGCATATGCATATCTACAAAACGCCTGCGCCCCGCGCGCCGAGTGGTGATGTGATCAAAATGAAGGATTTGACGACCCTCATGTTGATGTGCAAACTCCTCCAACACCGACTCAATCTGCGCCCTCACCTCAGGCTCTACTGCCTCATCCATGAGACCTTGGGAGGACTCCCAAATAAGACTTGCGCCTTCGCGAAGAATGTTGACCGCAACCAGTATGGCGATGCAAGGGTCTAGCCAGTACCACCCCGTAATAGCCACCGCTAAAAGACCAATCACCACCCCCGCAGAGGTCCACACATCTACCACCAAGTGCTTTGCATCGGCCTCCAATGCAATCGAGCGGTGAATTTTTGCGGCCTTAAACATCGACCAAGCCAGCGCAGCGTTCATTAAAGAGCTGATCACTGATAAAGCAATTCCGTAGCTCAGTGAGTCAACGGGCTTGGGGTTGATAAAGCGGCTAAGCGCGGCCCAAATAATACCGATGGCTGCACCCACAATCAAAATACCCTCAAACCCAGAGGAGAAATACTCAGCCTTGTGGTGCCCATAGGGGTGCTCTTCGTCGGCGGGCTGCTCAGCTACGGTGACCATCAAAAGGGCGAATACCGCACTTGCCAAATTGACAAACGACTCCATCGCATCCGATAAAAGTCCAACCGAGTCTGTGACGAACCAGGCCAGCGTTTTGATGACAATCGTGACGACTGCAACCAAAACGGAGAGCCACAAAAGGCGCTTTAAGGGGTTGTGTTTGTTTGTACGGGTCACGTTTAAATTAAAAAATTAAATTTAAATCAGATGGGTTCTAAATGCACTGGGTTGGTGGGTTGCTGGGTTGCTGTTTAGGGCTATTTGTTTTTATTGAATAGGCAAGTTAATGGTCGAATTAAGGCGTGAATTAAGGAGTGAGTGTTAGTTTTAAAAATTTACGCTTACCCACTTGCAACACATAAGTGCCCGCAGCGAGTTTCAATCCCTTATCTGATACCGTTACCCCGTCCACCCGCACGCCTGAGCCCTCAATTAAACGCCCCGCCTCCGCACCCGAGGGCGCTAGGCCGCTGCTCTTGAGGAGCGCAGCAATACCTTGGGGAGCCCCCGTCAAAGTCATCTCAGGGATCTCGTCGGGAATTCCGCCCTTGGATCGGTTGTTAAAGTCCTCCTCGGCCCGCTCAGCCGCAGCTGCGCCGTGAAACCGCGCGGTGATCTCCTTGGCCAACAAAGTTTTGATGTCTTTGGGATTGCGCCCTTGCTCGCTCTCACGCTTGAGACTTGCAATCTCAGCGGTCGATTTAAAGCTAAGTAAGGGATACCAACGCCACATCAACTCATCGCTGATGGAGAGTGTTTTGGAGAACATGGCGTTTGCATCCTCGCTGATGCCGATGTAATTGTTCTTGCTCTTGGACATCTTCTCCACCCCGTCCAAGCCCTCTAAGAGTGGCATGGTCAAAATGCACTGCGGTTCTTGTCCATAGTTCTCTTGGAGGTGGCGTCCCATGAGGAGGTTGAATTTTTGGTCCGTTCCTCCCAGCTCTAAATCACTTTTAAGCGCTACAGAGTCGTAGCCTTGCATTAAAGGGTATAAAAACTCATGCACACTGATGGATTGCCCGCCCGTAAAGCGTTTGTGAAAATCATCGCGCTCCATCATGCGTGCAACAGTGTAGCGAGAGGCCAGCTCAATCATGCCCCTAGCACCGAGAGGGTCACACCATTCGCTGTTGTAACGGATCTCGGTTTTGCTGGGATCCAAAACCAAGCTGGCTTGTTTGTAGTAAGTCTCAGCGTTGAGGGTAATCTGCTCTTTGGTGAGCGGGGGTCTCGTTGAGTTACGCCCCGATGGATCCCCAATCATGCTGGTAAAGTCACCAATCAAAAATATCACCTGGTGCCCAAGATCTTGGAGTTGCCTCATTTTGTTGAGCACCACGGTGTGCCCCAGGTGAATATCTGGGGCGGTCGGGTCAAGTCCTAACTTAATTCTCAGGGGCACACCGCTTTTGTGAGAGCGCAGTAACTTGGCGATCCACTCCTTTTCTGGGATCAACTCGTCGCACCCTTTTTGGGTAACGCTTAACGCCTGGACAACGGAGTCGGGTAATGAAGGGGGATGCCCAGTCGCCGCGTCGTCAACTGAAGAACTCGCTGTATGCATTTGATTCATATGGATAATTTACACTTAACAACTCAATGAATGCACCTAAATGGACCAAATCAAAGGTATACTTGGGGCGGTAAGAAAGTTTGTGAGGTGGGCTACTTGAGACGGAGTTTTTGACACACTTATGGTCTATTGCATAAGCAAAAAAGCGCTCACTCAATCGCTCAGTCGACTCACTTGCTCGGATCCTCCGATTCTAATGGTCCTAAAAGACAAACTTAACGCTTGTTTTAAGCATTTAAATCAGCATTTTTCTACCCCCCTGTTCTCTTTATAAGACCCACGCCCTTGTTTAACCGCACGCCGTCCAACAGACCTCAGAGCTTTCATACAGCTGAGGAAGATTTGATTACCGCTTCACGGCAGACGGCGTTGGATACACCAAACGTCTGGGATGAGGCCTTGGACCTGCAGCAGCCTGAAGAGCTTGCAGGGGATATCTCTCATCAAACCGAACTGAGTGAGCCAATGGGTCCAACACCCGCCACATCCCAGCGCCTATTGTTTGGGTTTGCTGCGTTGCTTTTGTTGGTCGCTGGCGCCTCCTTTGCTTTGTCTAACTTGAATCCAACCAAACCGGTTGGCCAGGCGCGCGAGATGCTTGAGCCCCTGCCCCCAAGCGACTACGCAAAACAGCTCCAACCCAGTGTAAATTGGCAAAGTGCAATGCATCTGTATCGCTCGGAGACCACCCGTGCAAGCGATACAGTGGAGAGTTTGTTTGATCGCCTAAGCATTGATGACCAAGAGGCTGAGCGTTTTATCAGATCCAACGCGCAGCTGCGCAAGAACTTGCTTAGCAAATCGGGGCGTCCCGTTCGCGTAGAAGTGGATGATCAAAACCGCGTTCTGTCTTTAAAAGTTTTATGGTCTCAAAGTACAACGAGTTACTACGAGCTTGGCCTGAGCAGAAAGTCTCTTACGACCAACGCCAGCAGCACCAACACCAACACCTCTGGTGCAGCCCCTTCTAGCGCAACCCCATTTGAGTTAAAGCTACAAACCCTTCCCCTGCACGCCACCATGCGGGTTGGATCTGCTCGTATTCAAAGCACTCTATTCTCAGCCGCCGATGAGGCACACATCCCAGACACAGTTGCCGCTCAATTGACCGATCTCTTTGCAAGTGAGATTGACTTTCACCGACACCTTAAAAAAGGCGATGAATTTACCGTCCTTTATGAAGGGCTTGACGCTGATGGGGAGCCCATGGGATACGGCAAAATTTTGGGCGCTGAGGTTGTCAGCAACGGCACATCACATCAACTCATGTATTTCAAAGCGCCCTCAGCCAAAGAGGGTGGGTACTTTAACTTGAAGGGTCAAAGCCTCAAACGCATCTACCTGGCTGCGCCGCTTAGATACTCCCGCATCACGAGCGGTTACAAAATGCGCTTTCATCCGATTTTGCAAACATGGAAAGCCCATCAAGGGATCGACTACGCTGCCCCCACGGGAACCCCAGTGCACACCGTCGGCAAGGGAGTGGTGAGAACCGCGGGTTGGATGAACGGTCTTGGGAATGTTGTGTTCGTAGACCACGGTAACTCCCAGACAACGGTCTACGCGCACTTGAGTCAAATCAGCGTAAGAGCGGCTCAAAGCGTCGAGCAAGGACAGGTGATTGGTGCAGTTGGGGAGACGGGATGGGCTACGGGTCCTCACCTTCATTTTGAGTTTCGAATCAACGATCATTACAAAGACCCTTCAACAATTGCAAGACAAAGCGTACCGATTGTCTTGTCTGGAGCTGCAATGGCGCAGTTTAAGCAACAAGCAAACGCCCTTTTCACGCAGTTCAGTCGCGCCAACGCGGGCGAAGATCAGCTCTCACTTGTTCAAGCGTTTTAGGATCTATATCTAGATTTTCAAATCCCCCATACAAGTGTCCTTGCCCCTGCCCCTGCCTCTCTTTTGGCGAGCTCGTTTGGGTCCCATCACCAAAGTCGCTATCAAGCAATGCAAGAGCTTTATATTGGTTTAATGTCTGGCACCTCACTTGACGGAGTCGACGGTGTGGTGGTTGATTTCTCAAAAGGTTGTGAGGTGCTCGCCCATCACAGCATCGGCTTTCCCGACCCTCTTAGAGCAGAGTTGCTCGAGCTGAACTCAGCGGGTGAGAATGAGCTACACCGCTCTCATTTGTGCGCCAACGCACTTGCGCTCCTTTACGCACAAGTTTGCCACGCCCTCTTAGAGCAAACGGGTCTAACGCCCCAAGACATATCCGCAGTAGGTGCGCACGGACAAACCGTTCGCCACAGACCCGGCGCGTTTGACGGCGTCGGATACAGCGTTCAGTTGAACAACCCTGCCTTGCTTGCTGAGCGCACGGGGATAAAGGTCTGCGCGGACTTTCGCTCAAGGGACATTGCAGCAGGCGGTCAAGGCGCACCACTCGTCCCCGCCTTTCACAAAGGTTTATTTCAAGAGCGTGATTCAAGTGTTTGTGTGCTCAACCTGGGAGGGATCTCCAACCTGAGTGTTCTCCCCCCTTTAAGTAGCAATGACGACACCATCACCGGATTCGATTGTGGACCTGCCAACTGTTTAATGGATGCTTGGTGCTTGTTGCACACAGGGCAAGCCTTTGACGACAGTGGCGCCTGGGCCGCTCAAGGCACGGTCATCAAGCCCCTACTTGAGTGCTTTCTTGATACCGAATACTTCAAACTCAGAGCGCCCAAGAGCACGGGGCGAGATTTATTCAACATGGAGTGGTTGGAGCACAAGCTTAAAGCGTGTAAAGCGCTGAACAAAGGGCTCGCTGAGTTCCGCGCCGAGGATATTCAAGCAACACTGGCCATGCTTTGCGTTCAAGCCTGCGTGGACAGCATTCATCAATACGCAAGCGCGCCCAAACGATTGATTGTTTGCGGGGGCGGCGCGCTCAACGACCACGTGATGAAGCTTTTTTCAAAGGCACTACCCACGCTCTGCGTGGAGTCCTCACAAAACCACGGACTCCCGCCCCTACAAGTAGAGGCCGCAGCATTCGCATGGCTTGCTATGCGCTGCGTGAAAGGGCAGACCGCTAGTCTTAAAAGCGTAACGGGCGCTCATGGCGCCCGTATATTAGGATCTATCTACCAAGCCTAGACGCTGTTTGCAGCTAATGGCGCGGTAGGGATTGCACGCTTTACGCGGAAAAAGAAGATCCACATCCGCACGTCGATGTCGCGTTAGGGTTTTTAATCACGAACTGCGCTCCTTGCAGGTCTTCTTTGTAATCGATTTCTGCGCCGATTAAATACTGATAGCTCATCGCATCAACAAGCAGGGATACACCATTTTTGGACATCGTCGTATCGTCTTCGTTGACGATTTCATCAAAGGTAAAACCGTACTGAAATCCTGAGCAACCACCGCCTTGAACGAAAACGCGCAACTTCAAATCGGGATTGCCTTCTTCGGCTATTAAATCGGCAACCTTGGCTGCAGCACTATCCGTGAAGATAATGGGATCTGGCATTTGGGTTTGAATATTTTCTGCAACAGCGCTCATAGGTAATTCCTCATAATACGAAGCATCTCACTAACCATCTATCTCTGACAAACTCTGTCTTTGTCATTATCTGAACTTTCATCTCGAATAGTAACGTATTTTGGTCAACAATACTAACAAAGCGGTTTTTACGCCGCAAGACCTTAATGCGCTTGTGGTTTTGAGCCAAGGCACAGATCCACTAAGCCCCCCCCCGGCGTTAAGTACTTCAGTACGAGTGCATTTCGAAGCTGTAATCGCACCCAGCTCTGGCAAGTATGTGGGGACACTTTGACAAAAAAGAAGACCGCGTCGCAAGTGTGAACCTGCACGCGGTCTTTGGGGTAGCGAGTAAGCGTTTAGCGCTTGCTGAACTGCTTGCGACGACGCGCAGAGTGCAAACCAACTTTCTTACGCTCAACCTCTCTAGCGTCTCGGGTTACAAACCCAGCTGCTGACAGTGAGGGTTTTAGCGCTGCATCATAGTCAATCAAAGCACGAGTAATGCCGTGACGAACCGCACCTGCTTGACCTGACTCACCGCCGCCGTGCACATTGACTTGAATGTCAAAAGTCTGAGCGTTCCCTGTTAACTCCAGGGGTTGTCTAGAGATCATGATCGAGGTTTGACGACCAAAATACTCAGCGATGTCTTTACCGTTAATCGTAATGACACCAGTACCTTTTTTGATAAATACGCGTGCGACGCTAGATTTGCGTCGTCCGGTTCCGTTG
>Ga0164296_1002874_pt1 | contig 16673 bp, 19 predicted proteins | sample GEODES057metaG_FD_113533 | JGI IMG/M metagenome (GOLD analysis project Ga0164296, IMG submission 113533) | Dystrophic lake water microbial communities from Trout Bog Lake, Wisconsin, USA - GEODES057 metaG | ecosystem: Environmental > Aquatic > Freshwater > Lake | place: USA: Trout Bog Lake... | reverse complement strand
CTCACCACGCCAGCTGTCGTCCGTGGGAGAGCTCTCACCGCGCTCGCGGGTCTCGTGCACACGACGACAGCAGCGCAGTGAGTGTGTGACTGTGAGTGCATTGACAAATGCAATTCCAAGCGTCAATGTCTAGCACTAGATCGGAGTGGGCTCTACTGGCCTCCTCCCCCAGTTTCCTTCTTCGCTGCTTCCTCCGCCGCCTCAGCCATGGACATCTGTAGCGCCAGCGCTAGCTCCGGGTCATCAGCAAACTCCGCTGGGAGCGCAGGGCCCCCCTGCGCAGAAGCTGCAGGTGGCACAGCCACTGCTGGCCCGCCAGGTGCCCCCGCCGCCATGGACATCGCCAGCGCCTGCTGAAGCAGCGCATCCTCATCCATAGCAGCCATATCCACATCGCCGCCGCCAGTGACAGCTGCAGCCACAGGCGCGGCAGGAGTGGCTGCAGGCGCGGCATCCTGCATCGCCGCGTCCTGTCCCTCCCCGCGAGCAGCTGCCTCTGCAGCCGCCTTGGCTGCTGCCTCTTGGCGCGCGCGCTCCTCTTCCATGGAGACTCGCAGCGCGAGCGCGAGTTCAGGGTCAAGACTTGGATCCACTCCCTCGAAATCAAAGTCCCCACCGCCGCCAGCACCCATCTGACGAGCCGCTGCAGCCGCGCCAGCAGCTGCAGCTGCCGCGAATCCGGACCCCACAGCGCCGTCTCCGTCGCCGGCGAACACGGGCGAAGAAATGAGGACGTCGGCAAGAGCGAGGGGGCCAGGAGGCACGACCACCATGTTGCTGTTCCCACCACTGTTCGTTGCGGCCACGAAGGCTGCGAGTTTCTGCTCATTCACGTCCAGGTTGGCGAAGAGGACGACGTCCAGCGCGACGTTGTTCTTCTTCAACTTCTTGCCCAGCTTCACCAGCGTCTCCTCGTCCGCGTCCACGGGAGAGCCGACGAAGAGGACGACGCGCTGTCGCTGGTTCCGGTTCTGCCGGTACTTAAGAGCAAGCACCGCAACCTGCGTTGTGGTTTTGGAAATCAGAGCTTGCATCTGCACCGCCCACGTGTCTGCACTCTCTGCACAACACGCACCTGCACGCCCGTGGACACGTGTGTGGCGCCGTCCAGAGGCACGTCCTGGAGGCTGTTCAGGACTTTGCCCAGGTCTGGAGTGGGGGTCACCAACATCTTGGGCACCTTGCCCGCCAGACTGAGCACGCCCACACAGCTCTCCGGGTTCGCCTGCGTCTTGGCACCAGCAAGCAAGTTCACCGCGTCGGCCTGCGCCTGTGAGGCCGCGCGGGCGGGCGTCAGCTCGGCTCTGGTTAGGGCATTGACAGCGACCGCATCGCTAACCCCGGGGTGGCTACAACGCCCCGACACCACATGCTCATCCGCATCACAGAACACGCTGGATACAGCTGCAAGTGCGCGAGCGCGCTGTGTCTCCACGACGGGAGCGGAACGTGCCTGCATACGGGACGGAGCAACATCCCCGTTGCGCATGAACTCGGAGTTGTCGACGCAGATGACTGTCGCTTCCAACGGCATTCTTGCGTGACTGACGCTGCGATGCACAATAGACGCTCGAGTAGTTCTGTTAGACGCGCAGAACGCTTTGGCGGGACGTCGGACTCTGACGTGTTTGGGCCAGCGTGTAACCGCCAGCTCGCCTTCGTGAGAGCGCGCCATGGAGGAGGATGGTCCTGCGCCAAGCGAAGAGCCTGTTGTGGATGCGCCGCCTGCGAGACGAAGTGCTGGGACTCCTGTTCGAGCTTCAGCTGCCTGGGCTGCAAAACGCGCTGAGCTGTTTGCAGCGAGACAGAGAATCTATGACCACCAGCACAGCTCTGACACAGCAGCGCAACCTGCTCAGGCGTCGTCAAACAGTGAAGTCTTTGGTGCTGGGAGTGCTGACCAGCTCGAGGGCCACGCAGACTCGGCGTCAAAGCCCGTGCCGCGTGCGCCTGGGGAGAGCAGCAGCGCGGCCAAGCCGGTGGTTATGACGTTCAGCGTCGCCGAAGTGAAGCGCCTCGGTTTTGGAGCCATACGAGACCATAAGGCGAAGGACGCAGCGGCTGACGACGCGCGTGTGGAGGCCACCCAGACAGCGCCGCTGAGATTAGCTTTCCAAGCAGCGCGCAAGCAGGTGGCTGGCGGCAACAGTCGCATGAGCACGAGAGTGACAGCGCCAAGTGCACGCCCGCCTTTGCAGCAGCCGCTTGATGTGTCTCCATCGCATCATAGTAGAGCAGTTGCGACGCCGAGGGCATTAAATCATGTGGTTGCATCGACTGCATCGCGGCCACGAACTGCAGAGCCATTGATGACAAGAGGGAGAACTCAGAGCAGCGGCGCATCGGTATCACAAGCAACCAGTGGCGCATCAGCAGCCCCGATGGTGACGCGCGCACGACGGGCAAGTACTACTTGCGCTGTTGCTGCCGCAGCGTCCCGGGATGACGACCCTTCGACGAGGATGAACTTCGATAAGAGGACCTGCAGGCGGACGCACGCGGGTGAGTTCACTGCCGCCATAGCCTTGTGGCGCCGCCACAATACAGCATCGCCGCCACAAGGGGATGAGGCAACCGTAGCACACAACGCATCATCTAGCCGACGGCATACGGGTGCGCCTTGCGTGCGAATCTGCATTCGGAAGCGGCCACTGTGCGATGGAGACACAAGCCGTGGCGAATACGACGCTGTCACGATCCCGCAGTCCGGGGGCCCTGCCGCTGTGGTGCATGTGTGTAGCATGCGCCCAGATTTGCGGCGCATGTTCCTCCGCAACATCACATTCCGCGTTGCTGCTGGTGATGGCTGCTGCTTCGGAGAGAACGCCACTGACGAGGAGGTGTTCCTGTCGGCTTGCCAGCCCCTCGTGCGTACCTCCCTAGACGGGTACCCATCCGCATTGTTCCTCTTCGGTCAGACCGGGAGCGGGAAGACACACACCATGCGCGCGTTCCATCGCCGAGCAGCTGAGCAGCTCCTGCCATCGGAAGGCGGCACTCTCAGCGCAGTTGCAGTTTCCATGTTTGAGATTGCGGGGAAGACAGCACGCGACCTGTTAGCCCCCGTATCTGAGGACGCCAATGCTGGGCTCATCGCTCTCCGGGATGCGCCGTCTGGTGGGTCCGGCGTCGAGCTTATTGGCGCAACCGTGCGGTGTGTCTCCACTGCGGCGCAACTGCTTGACGTGATTGCAGACGGAACGAGACGACGGGCAACCAGAAAGACGGCCATGAATGCGGACAGCAGTCGCAGTCATGCGGTGCTGCGACTACAACTCGTTTCTCGAGATGGAAGCTCCGCGGGAAGCCTCACATTGGTGGATTGCGCTGGTAGCGAGCGCAAAGAAGACAGTTTCTCGCACGATGCCACACAGCGCAAAGAAGGGGCTCACATAAATGCCAGTCTCTACGCGCTCAAGGAGTGCATGCGGGCCCGCGCTAAAGCCGCAAAGCTGCCTGATGGAGCGCAGCATCACGTGCATGTGCCGTACCGCAGCAGCGTCCTCACACGCGTCCTTGCTGAGTGCCTGACCAGCCCACATGCCGCGTTATGCGTCGTGGGCACTGTCAGCCCAGCGGCAAGTGATGCGGAGCATTCCATGAGCACTCTACAAGCTGTGTCGCTCCTCGCGGCTGGGGATATTGCTGGCCACGTGACATTCAATGAAGCGGCCCAAGACATCGCTCCAGGACTGACCATGGACGATGTCCTGAACGGTGGCCCGCTTTCTTACCCCGGGACGCTGTCTCCGGAAGAGATGGCCATGCAGCGCTTCCGCGCACTGCCTCCTGTTCAGTGGAAGCCCACTGACTTAGCAACTTGGCTGCGATGCACTCACGGCGGGGCGTTCGCCCGGGTGGCAACGAGCTGCCCCCGATGGATGGCCGGCCGTGATGTGGCGCGCATGTCTTGTGCTGCAGTGACGGCCACACTGTGTGGAGGCGATGCAAAGCTGGGCGCAAAGCTGCATGACGCGATCCGTGACGCTATTGCACGCGCTTCTGCGGCCAAGGCAAAAGCGTGAGCAACATCAGCCACGACGTTATGCTGATCTTGCGCGCAGATGGTGGCTTGACAGACCGGAGCTAGCTGCGCTTTTTGCTTTTTGATCCAGGCGCAGTGCAGGAGCCATTCACACCGCCATGCTGCACAAAATGCCAGAAGAGCGGCATCAAGCTCAGCGCTTGCTCTAAGTGTCACGCAGTGCGGTACTGCAGCACCGCGTGCCAGCGAGCGCACTGGCGTGCTCACAAGCCAGCGTGCATCACGCCCATGGACGTGTACGAGGCCAACTTTGCAAAATACAATAGGCGTCAAACACGGCTCACACAACACAATTGACTAGTGATGTGTAACACCGTGTAACACCGTGATGGTTAGTGACTAACCATCAACGTAATCCTTCTTGTCAAACCTTCTTATTTTTCGTTTCTCACAGACATTCTCCTACGGTCGGGGGCCTCTGAATACAACACATGATGACGGCCGTGATCGATGATGCCGGTCGGATGGATATGCATGCGATGTCTCCTGTATGATGTGTGGCTGCCATGTCATGGAATTCATGAGCTACGTGTCGTGTGACCCGTTGCGCATGCGTCGTGCCTTGCTTCGCATGCGCCTCGCCGTCGCTCCCGCAAGGGACGTCGGCAGCTTGGCGGCACTGCCCCCAGCCTGGCCTCCCCGGACAGGGAGCCAAGTCCCGCCAGCTGCGTCACCTCCATGTAACGCGGCACGCCTCAGACGACGAGTGGGCGTGCCGCGGAGTAGCACAGCAGCAGTGTCCGCAGCGCAACGCGCACACATCGCAGCCGCCAGCACCGACGCTTCGGCCGGTGGACAGAGCACTGACGACAGCCCCGCTTCGTTTGTGTCCGCCTGGCAGCACGCTGTGCGTATTAGTGGCGGTGCTGGCGCGTCTGGGGCGTCAGAAACCGCTGGAGCGTGGTGGAAAGAGCGCTTGCAGTGGCGGCTGTGGGTGCGCCAACTCGAGGCTGCCGCGCTGGGTGTGGACTTGCCTTTAACTCCAGCCTGGCCAGACGGAGAAGACGACAATCCACTGGACGGTAGTGGAGCGACACCTGCAAGTCCGGCCACACCGGCGCAAGGAGCGGTCGTTCTTTCCTGGATTGCACAGCAGACTCAAAGCAACGCCGTTGTGACCGGCGCCGCCGCCGCCAGTGCAGCACGTAGCGCCGCACATTCTGCGCTCGTGTCAGCAGCTATATGGAGCGTACATGAGAACACAGTCGCAAAGCGTGCTCGCTGGCCACTCGCCTTCCCGGCCACTGTCCGTGCAGCCGCAGACGCGCTGCTCTCGCGCCCGCCTGCGGATCCGGATGCTAGCAGCCGCGTTGATTTGACGTCACTGCCGGCATGCGTGTCAATCGATAATGCTGACACGAGGGAGGTGGACGATGCATTGTCGGTGGAGCAACTGAACGCGACCACCATCCGCGTGTGGGTCCACATCGCAGACCCGACTCGATGGCTGCCGCTGCACATGGGTGGATTAGATGCGCTAGACGCGCACGCGGCTGTGTTGGATGCGTCTGCGCTGCGGCGCGGCAGCAGCGTGTATTGGCCCACAGGGTCTGTGCCGATGTTTCCGACGCTGTTGGCAACAGGCCCGCTGTCGCTGAACGCAGGCAGCCGTGTAGCTGCGCTTTCTCTAGCTGCCGATGTCGATGTGGAAAGTGGGGAGGTGCTCGCTGCACTGGCAACACCAAGCACAATTTGCGTTACCCACGCGATGACATACGATGAAGCAGATGCGCATCTGCTGACTGCTGACACTAGTAATAATGCGGGCAAGGACCCGCTCCGGTTGCTGGCCACTGTTGCATCAAGACGGGCCGCCTGGCGACTCGCTCGAGGAGCCACTTCCATTGATATGCCTCAACCGCTGGTTTCAGTGACTGGGGCTACACTTCATGGCGGGACCTCCTCAGCACGAGTGAGCGTCAGTCGGACTGACCCGCTGCCGCCGGGCATCGGCGCGCGTAATTTGGTCCAGGAGTGTATGTTGCTTGCAGGAGATGTGGCTGCTCGGTTGGGCGCCCAATCACCAGGTTTCCCTCTGCCATACCGCAGCCAGCAAAATGTGAGCAGTAATGGCGTCACCGGGGTACAGCAGCAAAAACAACCCGCTGCTGGCGACGAGGAGTTGACGCCCCACCCGGACGACATTCCTCCTGGTTATGCCAGGTCAGTTGCGCGCCGCTTACGGCTTGGGCCAAGCGCCCTGGTGTTTGCGCCGGCACGGCATGCAGCTCTGGGTCTAGACGCCTACGTGCAAGTCACCAGTCCCATCCGGCGGTACATTGATCTCTTGGCACATGCGCAACTCAAGGCGCTCCTTCGTGGCGCCAACTCACCGCCATTCGATGGAAATGCACTCGCGCAGCGCGCTCAAGCGGCTGCTGGTGCGGCGGCGGCAGCGCAGCGGTGCAGTCGTGAAGGTGAGCGATACTGGATTGCTGTGTGGTTCGGGCAGCAGCCTCGGGGGAAGACGTATAGCGCAACCTTCCTACGCTGGCTACGCCGTGATCTCGGCCTCATGTCTGTGCTCATCCATGACGCTGGCTTGGAGACGGCGGCCACCTGTCGGCGAGAGGCCAACGGCAGTTCACCTGCAGCTGTGTCTCGTTCCCCCGGGGAGGCTCTCATCTTGCAGTGCACAGCCGCCAAGCCGCATGAAGGCGTGTTGCACTTCAAGGAGATGAGTGCGAATGCGCCCAGCGGAGGAAGGCGGTGGTGAGTGTGCTAGTGCATGACACGTGCGTGGCTCACATGCGCGCACTGGACGGCGCACAAGCCGACGTGCATCAGCCCTGAAGATGCTAAAAACGCGATCCGATCGACGCTAAGTACGAAGTGAGCGCGCGTGAATGTTGAAAGACGACAGGCACGCCAGTTCACCACTGGCTACGTGGCACACTGCTATACCTTTCCGCAAGGCCCGCCCCGCGCTCCTTCGCACAGCTCTTGTTTTGCTGCTGCTCAAAGGCAGGGCACCGCCACCGCCTCCCTCGCGATGGCGCCTCCACGCCTTGCGTGGTGCGTTCAACGCTCTGCACATCTGCTTTTTGATCCAAGGCTCTGGCTTCCAGCCTCTCTCACGCCCTGCGCCGTCTGTCTGACAACACCCACCAGGGATCGCAGCACCACAGTCGCTGCATTCGTCGGCGGAGTAGCTCTCACCGCCTGGTCCTTCTCCCGCGGTCCTGTGGAGCAGGTGTGCCCAAACACCGACACCGGTCTCGCCTCAAACACACGCCTCCCGTGCGCAACCGCTCGCCCTGCTCGCGTGCGCGTGCCGCTGCACTGTACACTGGGCTGCACTGTGACACCACCCTTTCCCGCGTATTCCGTCCCGGGCCTGCGTCTGTCGAAACTCACGGCCTCGCTGTCTGCACGCCGTCGGCTTTGTTTGTGTCTCGCCGTCGCACAGGGCGTGCAGTTTGAGGACTTCGTGCTTGACCGAGCTGTCAAGGGCGGCTCCAAGCCGAGTGGAGTGCGGCTGGTGAACGCCCACGCGCCGGGGAGTGGTCCCATCGACGGCTTCTTCAAGGACGCGGCAACGGTTCCCAAGAAGGCCGCAAAGAAGGCGAACCGCGGGCCGGTGAGCGGCCCGATCGACGGTTTTTTCAAGGATAGTGAAGACGAGCCTGCTGGCGGGGCGGACGCACGTGCGCCCGAGTCCGGCAAGACGCAGGAAGCGCCAGCAGAAGCAGTCTATGATGGACGTACGTTTGTTCCTGGCCACCGTTTTTTTTGCCTCCATCGCTCTTCATCTGCCACGCTGACGCGCATGCATCGTCAAACACGCAGCGTGTGTGGAGGTCACAGTGTATTACGGCACTGAGTACGGGTTCGCGAGAGAAATTGCCGGCGAGGCTGTGAGTGCTTTGCATGCGGTGAAGGACGCTGCCAATGGCGAGCGCGTGTTCAGAGCCCGGGCGGTGGATCTAGCAAGCCTGCCGCGGGGCGATGCGTCATGGAAGACGGCGGAAACGGCGCCGCAGGGTGCCCTGTTCGTGGTGAGCACCCACGGCGATGGCGTTCCCCCGCCCGAGGCGCGCCCATTCTTCGACTGGCTCTCAGCGGCCGTGAAGAGCAATAGCCCGGCGACCAATGGTGTGGCGCCGCCGTTCAGCGTCTGCGCTCTCGGCGACACGACGTATACCCACTTCTGCGCAGCCGGCAAGCAGCTGGAGCAGCGGCTTGTTGTTCTGGGGCAATCATCCGGGGATGGAAAGGAGAACTTCGCGCCGTTTTACGAGCGCGCGGACATCAACCGTGAGGACTGGCCCGCCGTGCGTGCTTGGATCTCTGGCTCAGTCAAGGAACTCACCGACATGCGTCTCCCTCCTCGGGGCGCACTCGCTGCTGCAAACGGCCACCATAGCGGTGCTGACACCGCACATGTGGAGGAGTTGTTGCCGCCTGGGGAGACCAAATCCAGACCATTGTGGGCAACGCTCATTGAGCGCCAGTCCCTATGCTGCGTCACCGACCCCGCATCCGACAAGGACACCATCCGTGTGGCCTTCGACATCGCGGGCGCAGATGCAGTGCAGCCTGCGTTGGGGTACTTGCCTGGAGACGCGCTTGGTGTGTGGCCCCGGAACTGCGCTGAGGAGGTGAACCGCATGATGGCTGCACTCGGCGCACAGCCAGGCACGCAGGTGGCTGCACCATCATGGTACGGCTTGCCGCATAGCAGCGATGTTGCCACAAGCGGGGCGAAGACTGTGGCAATTGAGGAGGCCCTGGCCTGCTGCTACGACCTCCGAGAGGCGAAGCCCCAGCTGCTGGCGTGGGTCCGCGAACAAGTGGCGAAGTCAGCACCCGTGGCGAATGGCAACGGGACAGCACACGTCAACTGGTCTGATGCCAAGGCAGTGGAGACCTTTGCTTCAAGCACTCACGTGGCAGATGTGCTGGCTGCCGCGGCGCCGATGCTGGCTGCTCCCCTGCCGCTGTCCCAGCTGCCGAGCATGCTGCGCCAGTTGCAGCCGCGGTTGTATAGCATCAGCAGCAGTCCGATGGAGGAGGGAGCAGCTGGGCGCACAGCAGTCCACTTGACAGTCGCCATCGTGCGGTACACCGACCCTGCCGGCGTCGCCCGGGGTGGCGTGTGCAGCACGTTCGTCGGGGAGCACTTGGCGCTGGGTGCGCGTGCAGCAGTGTTTGTGAGCCGGAACCCGGACTTCCGACTGCCTGCTGTGCTGCAGACGCCCATCATCATGGTCGGTCCAGGCACAGGACTTGCGCCCTTCCGCTCGTTCATCGCGCAACGCCTTGCTCTCCAGGCAGTGTCACCGGACGCCTGTGGCAGGTCCCTCCTCTTCTTCGGATGTCGCTCCAGTGACAAGGATTTCCTGTACAAAGACACGCTGAGCGAGTGGGCTGAGTCTGGCGCGATCACACTGCACACTGCTTTCAGCCGGCAGGCGGGCCAGCCGAAGTGCTATGTGCAGGATGTACTTGCACAGGAGGCCGTGGCGGATGATGTTGCGCACCTCCTGCTTTCTGCAGGCGCGCATTTCTACGTCTGCGGAGATGCAAACCACATGGCAGGTGATGTTGACAAGGCTCTGCGCGCGCTCCTGGCGGCACGGCTGCCGGGTGGCCCTGCAGAGGCGGAGGCCTTTGTTCAGGGCCTGAGTGACAGTGGGCGGTATCAAAGAGATGTGTGGTTCTCGTGATAGTTCTAATTTTACATTATTTTGCGCGTTCCGTTGCGTCTAGCGCATCTCGAGCACCAGCACTGAGTCGAAATTGCAGTTCGGAAATGGCTTGGATTTGCAATCTCACTATCCGACGCAGGACCGTTGTAGCAACACATCAGATAGCTCGGTGTGTGACCCAGCGCAGTCGCATCCATCTGCGCATGCATGAGGCTGGCTGCACAAATCTGAGCGTTGGTGCATGAAGTTGCAAACGCCGCCGCTGGCAAGGCCACCGCTCTCTATGGACTTCGCAAACCGGGCAGGCCTGGACGCTCCTGCGCTGGTCCACCGTAGCGGCAGCAGCCAGCAGCTGGCGCCTCCTCCGTCCGTGTTACCGCCACAGCTTCGCCACGTGCGGGCACCCTCCTGGTCTGCCATCTCCATCAACGGTCCAACCACGCCACAAGCGTCGCAAAGCGCACCGTTCGGCACTCGGCGCTGGGCTGAGGAGTCGTTGCGATATGGACTCCACCAGGCAAAACTGCTGTCCAGGTGCGGTCTTTCCAAGTCAGTGAAAGCTCGCCCCGCTCAAGCACTCCGTCGTCATCCGCTCCTCTTTCCCTCACAGCCTGACCGTCCAGCTGCTTCGTTTCCTGCGGTGCGTTGCAACACCCGTGGGGAAGGGGTAGCCCGCAGAGTTGGAGAGGCCTTGTGGTGAACAGACGCCCCTGCTCTGCACGCCACCGCACACGGCTGACTGCTCCACACACGCGACGCAGGCCGTCGTGGCTGCTCAAAGTGGGGGGCCTCATCACGTTCAGCCTACTCCTCACGCCAGCCTTTGTGCGCGTCGCCTGGTTCTACGTGACCAGCAAGAAAGGCGCGTGCACCCAAAAACACCCTCCACTCCCCATGTGTCTTCCCCTGCGCCACGACTCACACGGACCGCACAACCCTCCGCAACGCTGCAGTGAAGCGGAACATCGTGTACGGCACAGAACCGCGCAACACGCTAGACCTGTATCTGCCTGACAGCAACCCGCCGCCAGGCGACGTCTCTGCCGGCGACTCGCAAAGCGCGGGGAGCAGTGGACACATCGGCGCACCTGCATCCGACACACATATTGCGGCTCAAAGCGCGACGCCATCGCTGCCGCCGGTGGTCATTTTCGTGACTGGTGGCATGTGGATCATTGGCTACAAAGCCTGGGGCGCACTCCTCGCCTCCCGCCTCCGCGCCGCCGGCTGCGTGGTGGCATGCCTGGATTACCGCAACTTCCCTCAAGGCACAGTCACATCCATGGTGGACGACGTCACGGCCGGCATTGCGTACGTCCTGCGCCACGCGCGAGGCTGGGGCGGTGATCCTGGCCGCATCCTGCTGGTTGGCCAATCTGCTGGCGCACACATTAGCTCCATCGCACTACTTAGCCAAGCTGAGCGGTGCGTCCTCACCACCGCATGTGTGTAAAATGGGGGGGCTGACTTGAACAACTGACGCCGTCTATCCTCTTGCCTGCAGAGAGCGCACACAGAGCGGTCTCGGTTGTGCCGTGTGGCCCCTGTCACGCATCGCTGCGTTCGTAGGCGTCAGTGGTGTGTACACTCCGGACGACCCCCAGCTGCTCCTGCACTTCGAGCGCCAGGGCTTATCCCGCGCAGTGGTGCATGCCATCATGGAGGCGGGACTCACAGGCGCCCGTGCTAGTGAAGCGCTACCCCGCGCATCGCCAGCGAGCTTGGCACTGGGCCCCTGTGAAGCAGCGGTACCGCGGTTGCCGCCTGTCATGCTCTGCCACGGCACCGCCGACAAATCCGCGCCGGCGTCGCAGAGCGCTGCGTTCGCGACTGCATTGCGCGCGGCTGGGGCGGCGCATGTGACTGAGCGGTATTATGAGGGCAAGAGTCACACAGACCCGTTCCTGGAGGACCCAATCGCGGGCGGGAGCGACGCGCTGTTGGAGGACATCTTATCCATGGCGTTCCACGGCTCTGCGGACTCGGGGGGCGTGCACGCGTGGCCTGTCTTCCCCCGCATGCTGCCGGACTCCATCATCCGGCTTGCGCGGCGTTGCATCCCCTTTTGACACACATCATCATCTAGAAAAGCATTGGAATATTGAAGACGACGGAGAAGAATTCACATGACGTATAGGAAGAGCTTCGTGAATGCGCTCGTGTCCACTCCGCCCGGGCGAACAGACGAGACGCTTGTCGTCTCCTTCAATCGTGCATCCCAATCCGGCGGCATTCTGGTGGACATTCATGCGCGCGAGTGTGCATGTGTGTGTCACATGCTGGTCACACATCGGCATCGACGCAGATGAATGCGCGCCTGAAGAGGTGACACACGACCCGCGTGCCTGGTTTCAGTTGCGCCTCCAGCTTGGCCGCGATAGCCGCGGTGCCACGGGGCAGGAGGTAGAGAAACACGACGCTTGCGTCTTCAAAGCTCACGGCGTCATCCAGCGCGTCAGCGTGGCGGATGTCTATGGCAGGCATCTGATCAGAGCTCCTGGTTGCGGTATCCACTGCGGCACAGGCTGAGTTGACCGCTGCTTCACGGAGCTCTATTCCCACACTTGCAGCACCTCGACGCGCTGCAGCAACACAAACTCGGGCTGCGCGCAACAAGGTGGGTAAAGTGAGAGCATGCTTGTGAGAGGAGACCCACGCAAGGATAGACGCACCGTCAGAACCACAGCCGACGTCTAACAACACGTCGCCGGGACCAACACGTGCGAGGTCCAGTGCAGCGGCAACCACAGCGTGCGGGCTGGCAGACACTGGCCCCAAGTCGGTCTGCGGCAAGGACACCATCCTAATCCATGGGATGTCTCACACGTGCTTACATGCTTTGGGGACTCTACTTCTGCGGAGCGTCCCTCGTCATCGCAGGTCGGAATTGCGTTCGGAATTGCTGGCAGTTCCAACTTGCCCCTTCCCTGAGAGCCTGCGACACGCACCGCTGGACAGCGGTCACAATGCGTACCACAGTGCTAGTCGCCCTTCTGGCTGCACTGGTGCGTCTCACTCCGCGGTGGTTGTGTGCACCAAAAATGCTTGGGCACACGGCCCCGCCACTGTGAGAAACACCGACTCACTGACACGGCCACTTGCACAGGCGTACTGGTACGACGCAGCCGCGACGTACGCTGTCTTGGACACGGTGTGGGCTGTCACCAAGAGCGTTCTCGTCCAGGTTCGCGCGCTTTCTCCTTGCCCTCCTTGTCCACCTTCGTCCCAGTGCCCCAGTGACCGGAAAGCCCGCGTTTCACTGACAACACATGCTCGCCTGCTGCCACATACAGGTGCTCCAATACGTGTGGACTCGACTCCGTCGACCAAGCGCGCTGCCGGGCGCACACGCGGAGTTGCTCGCTTCTGTTCGGCGGGTGACAACGGACCAAGAGGAGCTGGTGGTGCTGTTGCACCGCTTCTTGGAGCAGCAGCCGGGTGAAATCGCGACCGCATGGAGCGCGCTGCTGGACGCGGAAGCTGCGAGCCGCCGTGTGGCTGTGGAACACGCTTTGGACTGGGTGTTGTCCGCGTACCGCCTCCTTCTGCCGTTCATCATCATCTATGTGATCGTGTCCGCATGTAGTGGCGGTGGAAGCAGCGAGAGTGAGCATCACGTAGCAGCGGAGCATGATGCCGGCAAGCGCGTGCATGCGAATGGCAGCGATGCAGCTCAGTACAGACCACAACCTGCTGCCGTACATGGCGACGCAGCAGCTGCCGCGGCGGCAGCGCAGCAGAAACGACGAGTTAGTGGTGCTCGTGCGTTGAAAGCAGGCGGTCATGATGCGCCCGCGGACGCAGAGGAACAATCAAGAGCGCTCTTGCAGCTGACCCCGACGCGGAGATCTGCACGGCGCGCACTTGGCCAGGATACGCACGCCGACTGAGAAGGTCGCGTGTGTGCTTTTCTACTTTGATCACTGCCATGGTCATATCAGTCCGTGGTGCACTGCGCATGCCGGATGATGACGTCCTCGAGCAGCCCCTGCGTATCCGGACGTGGACGGAGTACGGCCTTCCAGACCAAGAGAGGAGGAACTCCTCCAATGGGCCTTTGCTGCGCATGGCACCACTCCAAAATGCTCAAGCAGGTGTCCGCCCCCACACAGCTGCGCAGCGCCCCTGTGAATTTAATGATGCTCCGTGTGCACACACTACTCCCCGCTTGTACCACCATCCGACGAGGTGATCGCCACGCTGTTAAACAGGGCTGTTGGAACTATTCCTCCGCTGGGTCCCTGTCTTCCAGTTTCGTGGCACACTCGTAGCATGGCGCAACGTGAGGCCATGATGGCAGCAATGCGACGCGCAGAGCCTGCTGTTGCGGCTGGCGCTGACCCGTATACAGCCACCAACCTGGTGTTCCGCCCATCCAAGTGCATCGCAGACGCGTACAACGCCTGCTTAGCGGAGTGCCCTCATGTGCTTACTGCGTTCATCGAGAAGTATGGCGTGGACGTCAACTGCCTTGTTGCACATAGTCAGACGCTGCTGATAGCCTCCGCCTTGGCTGGTTCTGTCAAGTGTGTCGCAGTGCTGCTCAGCCACGGCGCAGATGTGAACCTGACGGCTGTCTGTGAAGGCCGCCTGGTCTCGCCGCTGCTCGTGGCTGCTGAACATGGGCATGTCGCTGTTTGTCGACAGCTTCTAGAGGCCGGAGCTGAATTGGAGTTGCGTGGTGGACCGCATCAGTTCACTCCACTTCATGTCGCTGCCGAAAACGGCCATATTGGAGTAGCTGCTCTACTAATGCAGCGCGGAGCTGACACGCGCGCGATGAACGTGTATCTGTGCACACCAATCATGATGGCTTGCGTCAATCAACAACTCCTCTGTGTTCAGGCTCTGCTGCCACACGCTGATCTGGCCCACCTCGACAAGTACGGTTATTCACTGCTGCACATTGCTGCCGCGCAGGGTGGCCCCGCAGTGCTGGAGGTGATTCTGCCCCGCTATGTTGAGGCTGGCTTAGTTGACATTCCATCGGGCGTGGATGCAAGCAATAAGACACACCCTGGTCGCACGCCGCTCATGAGCGCCTTCTTTTGTGCAAAATACAAGGAGGCGAAGATGCTACTGCAGGCGGGTGCCTCTCGGTATGCAAAGGATTCAAGTGGCGATTGCCCTCTGCACTTCTGCCTGACGGGCACTTCTATGGCGTGCTTGCAGCTGCTGCTGGGCACGGGTCCAAACTGGAATTACACTCCGGAGCAGCTGAACGATGCCTCACATGGCTGGCCTTCGCTACGTGCTGCTTTGGAGTGCGGAAGCGCAGATGCATGTAAGCTGCTCATCGCCGCTGGCGCTGACACGAATGCCAAGGTTAATGACGGAGATAAAGTCCTTGGTTATGCTGATCTTGCGCGCCGTTACTGGCCTGACAAGCCGGAGCTGGCAGCACTTTTTGATTCAGGCGCAGTGCATGAGCCTCTCGCACCGCCGTGCTGCGCCAACTGCCAGAAGAGCGGCGGCAAGCTCAGCGCCTGCTCCAAGTGTCACGCTGTGCGGTACTGGAGCACCGCGTGTCAGCGAGCGCACTGGCAAGCGCATAAGGCTGCGTGTGTCACCCCCAAGGATGTGAACGCGGCAATCTTTGCAAAGTACAACGAATAATCGCGGCTAAGATCATCAGATACCTGTCGCTCAATTCATGCGGTGCTTCCTGTCGACACAACATCCGGGGGCCCTTCGCCAGGACCTCTGTCCTGCGCGCCTCAGCTCCTCCTCATGGATATCGATGACGCATCTACCGCGAAGCTCGCCTCCTTCCTCGCGCTGGCCAAGGGTGCTCGCGGCCGCGCCGCTTGCGCAGTGATAGCAGACGCCACCGCGGCGCCAGGCATATTCACCTTTGGCGAGCTGCTTGATGTGGGGCACATACAGGAGGTGAGAGACTCGCCGCTGCTCACGTCGCTCACGTCTGTGCGCGTGCCACTGACAAAAGGTCTCACTCCCTGGTGGGGGTTGGTCACTCAGTTGGGTGGCACAGAGCACGCGTCTGCGCTGTCATTTCTCCGCGTCTTCGCCTTCGGCACACTGGCAGACTACACAGGTACTGTGTCGCGCTCCGTCCCCGGCACCACCAGCCTCATGCCACGCGCTGACTCGCCCTCCACAACACTTTTGGGTGACAGCTTCTGCGGCGTCGCTACCGCCACTGTCGCCACCGCAGCTGCTGAAACTGCGCCAGCTGACTGTCGCGTCACTCGCTGAAACTGCGCAGGTCCGCGCTCCGTGTGCCCCGCACTGCGGCGTCACGTGACCACCGGTTTTGGTCTGACATACATCTCACGCACTCCTGCCTCCTTTCCCCATGGCTAGTCCCTCCCATACGCGCAACTCGCGGCTGCGTTGGACATGCCGCTCCCACCTGGCGGCAGCGTGCGCGCGCTGGAGGATTTCCTCATAAATGAGTGCCTCACGCAGGGCATCGTTCGAGGGAAGCTAGACCAAGCACAACAAGCACTCCATGTCCGCTGGGCTCTTGCGCGTGATGTGCCCCCGCCTCCGGCACCTGGACAGCCGCATACGAGCCCTGCAGATGGCCGCTGCGCAGCCATGGCGGCACGGCTGAATGCATGGGCGCATGCTGCTGATGGAGTCCTCTCCCATCTGCACACGGCCTCCGCATCCACTGCTGCCGCCGGAGCCACACAGAAAGCCGCCGCCGCTGATCTTGCGGCGCGCATAGAGGCTGCCAAAGCAGCAGTGGTCGCTCAAATGGATACACGGGGTGGCGGGCGAGGGAGTCTTCCTGGCGTATTTCAGGGCCTTGATGAGGAGCTGATGGGGCACGATGCTGCCGCTGCGCTGTACAGCGCCCACGGGCCAGGGTCGCAAGGGATGCTGCTGGGCGACGATGAGCGCGCGCCGGCAGGACGAAGCAAGAGGCGGCGATAGAAACAGCAGACGCGCTTGCAGATGTCGCAAAGGAAATGACACCGATGTGCGTGCAAGCTGCGTGCTTCGGCGGG
>Ga0164296_1002872_pt1 | contig 16677 bp, 13 predicted proteins | sample GEODES057metaG_FD_113533 | JGI IMG/M metagenome (GOLD analysis project Ga0164296, IMG submission 113533) | Dystrophic lake water microbial communities from Trout Bog Lake, Wisconsin, USA - GEODES057 metaG | ecosystem: Environmental > Aquatic > Freshwater > Lake | place: USA: Trout Bog Lake... | reverse complement strand
AGCAGATGGAGCAGAAGCAGCAACAGGAACACCAGCAGCAGCAAAAGCAGCAGCAGAAGCAGCAGTACAAGTACCAGTACCAGCAGCACCACCAGCAGCAGCAGCAGGAACACCAGAAGCACCACCACCATCAGCAGCAACACAAACAGCACCACCAAAAGATGAGAAGTTATTCAATGAATCAAAAATTATTGCAGAAATTCCAAAAAAAATGCAAAAAGAATTAAATGAAGCAAGTGAAATAGCACAAAATGCGGCAATAAATGCAAAAAATAATTTGGATAAGGCAAAAGCAGAAGAGAAAAATTTATCAATACCAGGAAAGATTAATAAAACTATTCGTACTATAATAGAATATAGTAAAAAAATACATGATTTAAATAAGATAGCAGAAGATAATGCAGAAATAGTAAATAATATATTTGATAAATTTAAAAACATAGAAAAAGAAATCGAAGAAAAACCAGCAAAATTAAGAGTTGACTTAGCAGAAGCAGAAAAACAATTAGTAGACGCAGAAAGTAAACTAGCAACAGCAGCAGCAACAGCAGCAACAGCCGAAGCAGTAGATAAAAGAAAAAAAGAAGCAGAAAAAAAAAAAGCAGAAGAATTAGTTAATAAGTTAAAAGCAACTATAGACAAGTTAAAATCAGATATACAAAATTTAGATGAATATATTGAAGAAGCCCAGAAAGCAACCCCAGTAGCAACAGTAGCCGAAAAAGGAGCAACAGAAGGAGCAACAGTAGCAACCCCAGTAGCAACCCCAGAAGCAGCCCAAGAAGGATCAACTGGTACTTCCATGCAAACTGGTGGTAGAAATGATATACCTTTATATGGTATTTCTTTTAAAAGAGAACTTGAAAAAGTTGTTCAATCATTAAAAGAAGAACGTGATAGTGATAATCTTAGCTTTAAAAAGGCAACAAAAGCATTGTCACGATTATTATCATCGGTTCCTTCAAATACACCAATCAATGGCAAAGCAGCTATTATACAAATGATAAATACATCAATTAAAAATGCAGATGTTCCATTAGAATTAATTCAAAAGACAAATAATGCTGTTCCTACAATTGGAGGTGGATCATCTAATTCTCAGCATTTACCTAGAAATAGAAATAGAATCAGATGGAACGGAGGTGTATTATATTTAGGTGGCGCGAGCACAGGCCCTAATCCAGAAGAAGAAATAGATAAAATTAAAGAACTCTATGATACAAATATAGGAATATTAACAAGTATTATTGACCGTTTAAGTAAAAATTATAAAAAGCTTTTTGAATTTCAAACAATTCAAGAGTTTATTTCTAAATCTAAACAAGAAAGTATCAGTAAATTAAAATTACTCTATGAAAATAAACTAAACCAAATTCTTACTGATATAAAAGCTAAAGAAGAGCAGATTAAAATTTATGAATCTAAAATTAGTGATAATCAAAATAAACCAAATGATGAATATAACAAAAAAATAAAAGAAATTCAAACGGAAATAAGTAAATTACGTGTAGAAGAAATTAAAATAAGAACTAGCATTGCAAATATTGAAAAAGAACCTCAACAGCAACCGCAAACTGGTGGTGATATGTTTGATTTTAAATCAGCTAACGAGAAACAGATAAATGAGTATTACTATTTATTAAAAGACAAATTTCCAAAATGGATGGAAGAAACGAGTAAAAATATAGCTTTAGTTATTGCAAATAATAATAAAGTAAAAGATTTCCTCTTTAAAATAACAACTGATTTTACAACTAAACAAGGCATTAAAAACATAGTAACCAATGAGATAAATGGAAAATTAAATGCCTTTATTGGATCATTAAAGAATAATTATGAGAGAAGTTTTGAATTGATTGAAGCTGGCTATAAAGGTCTTCAAAATACTGAAACTAAAAAAGGCGGAGCCCCGGTTCCAGCCCCTGAAGCAGATGCTTTAGAAAAATTGTTGATAGATGCATTAGGTGGTTTAAAAACATTAAACAGTAAATTTTTAATACCATTGATATCAAGTGGTGCTATGAAAGCAAATCCTAATATAGCAGCATTAGGAATAGAACCAACATTATTTCAGAGACTTTATAATAATTATATAAATAGAAAAAATCAAGTTGGTGATTTTGTAGCATCTAAAGAATTACATGATGAGATGAGTGTTAATTCATTGATACCTCGCGAAGCTTTACAAATTACAGGAATTGACAAAGCGATCTTTATCTTTGTTATTTTAATATTACGCATGATTGCTTTAGAATTAGTAAGATATTTAATAATCAGTAATAAAGTTAAAAATATAAATCTGGCATTAATTGCATATTTAGGCATCTATTTAATATTATTTATAGCGTTTGTAATGTTTGTAAATTTAGATGTTTACAGAATGCGCATAGTATTCAATTATGTAAACATGCATGCTCATGTTAATTTAATAATGACACATGTAATAATTACAATAATTATTACATCAGTAATTGGATACTTAATAAACATTGTAAACATACCACAGATATCTAATAAAAATAAGGTTTCAAGCAACAATGCAGTAATTACAAATATGAATAAAGATGCTTTAATAGTAAGACTACAAGTAGTAACAGGAATCACATTCTTAGTATTAGCATTAATAGTAATGATTAGTTGGATGCCATCAAAAACAGACGATTAAATCTCAGCTTCCAACTGCACCTATCTACTTCTTTTATCTACCGCATTCTACCTCGCCTTTTCCAGATTTATTTATAAATAGCATTAGATTGCTTTTGAAACAATTCTCGAGGTACTTCTTCGTCAATACGGCCATGTTTAATTTTTTCTTTATGTTGACAACAGAATTCGCAGTTTTTAATTCTAAAACGTATGCATTGTCCTCCTTTTCCTCTGTTCCAAACACGTGCCATACATCTTTGTTTCTCATTTTCAGGTGGCTTTCTTGGAGTAGCTTTATGAACTATTTCAACACTTTTTTTTTCATTAGGAATTATTTTGAGTTTAGTAGGCAAAAACTCATTAATAACTTCATTTTCATCAAGATCATATTTATTTACAACCTTTTTCAATAATTCTCTATTAATAGATATCAATTCAGTCTGTAATAAATCAAAAATAAATTGAGGAGTAGACGCCATGTTCGTATTCATGGTTAATTATTTAGTTGGTTTTAGAAAGAGTGCTAACTTGCAATTCATTTTTTGCAGTGCCAACTTGCAATTCATTTTTTGCAGTGCCAACTTGCAATTCATTTTTTGCAGTGCCAACTTGCAATTCATTTTTTGCAGTGCCAACTTGCAATTCATTTTTTGCAGTCTCAATAATCATAGTCACTTGGGCAGATATATTACAAATTATTCCGCCAACTAAATTGTTGTAAAAATCTGTAATATTAGTAGTCTCGATACATCTAATCTGGTAGAAATTATTTAATTTGCTCAAAACTTTATATTTTCCTGTAATTTTATCATTTTTCTTTATTATGAAAATATTGTTATCTTTTAGGTCATCAGAAGGTACTTCAAGTTCCATACTTGCATTTCCATTTAATAAGATATCAACATTTTTTATTATATAAGCATCTTCACCAAGTTCAATTAGATTATTATAAACATCATATAATTTAATAGTCCATGGAGACGCTAATTGTCGTATAGTAGTATCCTTTGAATCAGTAGTTCTAATAACAAACCATTTATCCCAGAAAGGTCCTTCAGAATTTAGAGAACATAAAATATTTTGTTTAGATCCTCCAGCTCCTTCAATTTCTAAAATAATGACTGGTGAAATTGTAGCTACAATTTTTGGTAAAAAAATTCCAGCAAATGCAAGTCGAATATTTTCATCATTTGAAATATTTCCAGACCATATAAAAATAGATCGTTTGGGATTATAATCCCATTTTCTATCAATACTATTAATAATTATTTGTTTTAAATCAGATATTTTAGTTTTAGTTGGTATATACACAATTGTTGGTGCAGCAACTACTTGAGGTGGCAATTGTGGTTTAAAAGATTCTTGGGCTTGGGGTTCAAATATAGGCAAAGAAGGTATCTGACTTTTATCAGGTTGTATTTTTCTCATAATTTCCATATTTTCTAATTTTTTAAAAAAAGATTGTTCATCATTATCCTTTACATCGATTTCAGGGAGCGGCAAATCCATCTTCGCTCCGCTTCCGCTGCCACCGCCGCTGCCGCCGCTGCCTCCGCCGCTAGCACGTGCAAGAGTAATCACATGTGTGATAGCTCTTTTCTCAATTTCTTCAATTAAAGGAAAAGGGGGATTAGATCTAAAATGTTCAAAAGCCTGGCCAATAAAATCACCAAGAGCAGACCTGATTTTTTTATTTGATAAATTAAAATTATTTTGCAATAAAATAATTGAAGTTCTTTGAATTAAATCATCTATATTGATGTTCATGGATAATTAATAGATTTAATGTTTATACAGGTTTATTTTTATCAATTACAACCTTAGTATTTGGTACAAATAATATATTTCTAAAATATTGATTCATTTGCTTATCAGTTACTTTATGTGCAATAACATCTTCAAGAGTAGTATTTTTGTTTTTTTTTAAGAATTTGAGCCAATTAATTTGGTAAACCATAGAAAACATTCCGCATTCATTGTTACCATATTGATGACGAACAGTGTTATATTTAAATTTAAATTCCGCATTTTTATTTTTATTTGTAGCTACAATTTGAGCAGCTTGAATTTTAAGTTTCTCGAAGAATTCTTTTATTTCTTTGGGTGGTTCTGAAGCGGTACTATCATAATAATAAGCACCAAAACATGGTTTTGAAGGATCGATACATATAAAAAGTGACGTCCAATGTGATCCAGGTTGATCATGTTTATCAAGATTAGTAATCATTCCAACATATTTATAACCTTGATTATATAAATTAACAATATCTAAATTACAAATCTCACTATAAATACATTTACCAAATCCATCAGAACTTGCAAAATCAATTGCAAAAACACCTAAAAAGCGATATTTAAAATCTTTCTTTTCTTGATATTGTCTCATAACATTTTGAATATCATAATTAGATAACCAAGCACTTTTATTTTTGTACCATTCAGCTGGTTTTTCAGGTCTTATTGCTTCTTTGACATCTTTAGTTTTATTTTCAGGCTTTATTTTTTTCACCCAACAAAATTCATTTCCCTTACCACATATACCAGACATTTTTATATTTATTTGATTCCATAAATCATTAACTCCTAGTTTTTTAAAATTTTTAATACGATTTTGTGGATTTTCTTTATTCCATGCAATCGCAATATCTCTGAGAGCTTTTAAAGAGAAACAAGTTTCTTTATCTTTAAAATTATCCTCCCCGACAGGACTACAATATTGCATCCTCTTTATATAACAAAAACAAAAAACAAAAACAGAGCAGAAGAAACAGAGCAGAAGAAACAGAGCAGAAGAAACAGAGCAGAAGAAACAGAGAAGAAGAAACAGAGCAGAAGAAAAAGAGCAGAAGAAACAGAGCAGAAGAAACAGAGCAGAAGAAACAGAGCAGAAGAAACAGAGCAGAAGAAACAGAGCAGAAGAAAAAGAGCAGAAGAAACAGAGCAGAAGAAACAGAGCAGAAGAAGCAAAAACCAAAAGACCATTAAGTCTTTTGGGAAAGCTTTATTGTAGCTTTTTACTGATACAGATTATCTACTTCTTGCCTCCCTTCTTCTTCTGAGAGGGAGTAGGCATTGGTGGCTCATCATCGTCATCAACGACCTGCTCAGGCTCAGAGTCAGATGTAAGGGCAACAGGGTTCTTGCGCATCGCTGCGCCATTATCTGCACCATTTGCTGTCTTGTGCTTATTCCACTCCTCAACAGCAGCCATCATCAGCTCCTTGCCCTTGAGCTCGGTGCCAGAAGCCTTAATCTCAGCCATCTTTTCCTTGAGGAAGATGTTGTACGCAGTAGGCGCACGAGTCTTCTTCTCCTTAGCTTCCTTCGGCATTGCCGAAGTAGTCTTAGGAAGATTGGTGGTGTACTCATCCAGAAGAGTAGTAACCGCATCCACGAATTCCTGGTCGTAATCCTCAGAGAGCTTCTGAGAAAGATGCTCCTTCAGAGCCTCGATAGTTGCCTTCTGGCAAGTATCAGAGAACTCATTCAGAGTCTTAACGACCTTAGTCATAGTGCCAGCCATTTTGGGAGATGGTAAGAGTTTGAAGGTGTTTTAGTTGTCTGTGTTATGAATGATTCAAACAAATAAATCAAATTTTTTATTTCAACTATCAATTTTTCAACAAATTTTTCCAGGGTATAATTTGTTGAAAAAATAGCAGCAAAAATTCAAAAATTGATTTCAAAATCAAAAGACTCGATAAGATGGCAGACTACTCTCAAATCCACATCAATACGGATGGCATGACATCATATGATGTCGGCAGACTTAGAAAGTATGTCAAGTTTTCAAATATGAAAGACAATGTAGTCATTGCAGACATTACACGTCTCACAGATATCGAGCTGAGAAGGATGATATGTATCATAGTAAAGCGTCATCGTGATGAGAAGTACGATGATTGGCTAATTTTTCTACGAGAAAATATGCCAAAAATCCGCATAAGTTATCGAAGTGCAACCGAGAAAGACTATAGTCTCAACTTAAGACACATCATTTACTGTCTGTTTCATAATCATTCGTTTAAGAAACGGTCAGCTCGTCAAAAGTACGACTTGGATTCTCGGCTTCAATATGATACACAGTGACTTGTAAAAAACCAAACAAAAAGGTTTCTCCAAAAGAGTAAAGACCCACTTTTGGTTTTTATTTTTGCTTTTTTAATTGTAAAGAATGAAATATAGTTTTGTTAGTATGAAACCTTCATCAGACAAAGTGCATAAATTTGAGGTAACCCTTCAGGAGAAGACCCAGGCCCAGGCCCAGACCCCCGGTAAGCTACATGTCGTAAGATTCGGAGCAGTTGGATATTCAGATTATACAAAGCATAAAGATGATGAACGTAAGCAAAGATATATAATTCGCCATCAAAAAAGAGAAAATTGGAAAATATCAGGTGTCCTAACTGCAGGCTTTTGGAGTAGATGGGTATTATGGAATAAAAAAACATTAAAGGAATCAGTTGATGATACTAAACAAAAATTTAACTTATAAAAATTGAATTTGATTCTAGTCTTTTTATTACGAGAATACGACTACTAAAAAATAAAAATTGACACTGGAAATTTTCATATAAAAAATATCCACGAATATATACCAGAGGGATTCCCCCAGATAAAATATGGATCAATTTAAAAAATATTTAACACAGTTCCGCTGTGAGAAAGGGCAAGCATATACACACACAAGTATATTTGATCCAACTGGAAGTTTTCATATTCCGAATGAGAAGTTAAATGAATTTTATGAAGTCTATAAAAAAGCATTGATAGGCGGACGCAAATTATTTTTAACCGAAAAGCCGGAGAACCCAAGTCCAATGCGAGTTGACTTAGATTTTAGATTTAAGTTGAATGATGAAGTCAAGGACAATGAAGTATTGCAAAGACTTTATAATGATAATTTCATAGAAAAAGTCTTAATTAAGTATTATACTTATTTAATTGATCATTTAGATAACACAGAGTTATCTAATATTGACAAGAAAGTTTATGTGTTAGAAAAACCAGGACCAGTAGAATATAAAGGTAAGATAAAAGACGGCATTCATATTATATGGCCAAACATTGTAATCAAACATGGATTACAGCATTTAATTAGAAACCGAATTCTAGAATGCGCTCCAGAATTATTCCAAGCATTACCATTAATTAATCCATATGACGATGTTGTTGATCAAGCGATCATAGATCGAAACAATTGGCAAATGTATGGTAGTAGAAAACCAGAATCAGAAGCATATGCAATAACAAAAGTGTATGACTTCGACGTGATAAATAAAAAGATAATTAAATGTGATTTACCATCTGTTGAAGAAGAGATAAATATGGTGAAACTTCTTTCAATGAGAAACAAAGTATCTCAAGAGATTCCTTATAAGACTGATAAAATTGAAGAAATTGAGCAATATATTCGTCATTTATTACCAGTTGATGAAAATAAGAAATCCAAATTGCATAATAAAATCTTTGGAAAATCAGTGAACATATCAAAGATTTTCTCATCTGAAGAAGATTTGAAATTAGCCAAAGATTTAGTATTAAAATGTCTGAATCCAAAAAGAGCCGAAAATTACGACGAGTGGATCCATGTTGGTTGGGCTCTTCGCAACATTGATTATAATTTACTTTCAACATGGGGAGCATTTTCAAATGTATCTAGCAAATATGTTGAGGGTGAATGTCAGGCTCTATGGGATAAGATGAGAATTGATACAATGGGAATGGGAACTTTGAAACATTGGGCAAAAAAAGACAATATGGCGCAATATGAAATGATAATTAACGAATCGATTATTGAACTTATTGACAGATGCACAAGTGGGGCACATTATGACATAGCAGTAGTTATCCATGCACTTTACAAGGATCTTTTTAGAGCATCCTCAAAAGAAAATTGGTATATGTTTTCAAAAGAAAAACATAGATGGGAAAGATCGCGGGAAGGATTTAAACTTAGAAATATTCTATCAAATGAAGTATGTGTTCGATTCATGAAAAGATCTGCATACTGGTCAAATGAATCTGGTAAAGGAGACAATACTGTTTATCGTGACATGTGTCATGAAAGATCAAAAAAACTGAATGAAGTATCTTCAAAATTGAAGAATTCTGGTTTTAAAGATTCTATTATGAAAGAATGTAGATCTCTGTTTTCAGATGATAAATTTGAGGGCTTACTAGACAATCATTCACATTTAATTGGATTTGAGAATGGTGTTTATGATTTACATTTGCATGATTTCAGAGAGGGTCTTCCAGAAGACTATATCAGTTATACAACTGGACGCTACTATATCAACTATGATGCAAACTCAAATGAAACTAGAGAAATAGATTCATATTTGAGTCAAGTATTGACAAATCCAGAAGTAAAAGAATATGTCTTAAAAATATTTGCGTCTTCTCTAGATGGTACAATAAAGAATGAGAAATTCTATATATTTACTGGTACTGGTGGCAATGGCAAATCATTGTTACTTGCGCTTCTACAAAAATCAATCGGTGAATACTATTCGACATTGCCAATCTCTCTTTTAACTCAAAAGAGAGCGGCATCCAATTCTGCATGTCCAGAACTGGAAAGAACGAAAGGTCGCAGATTTGCAATTATGCAAGAGCCAGGTGATAATGAAAAAATCAATATCGGTCTGATGAAAGAACTAAGTGGTGGCGATCCCATATTCGCAAGAGGACTATATAAGGAAGGTGGAGAATTCAAGCCACAATTCAAGATGATCATGGCTTGTAATGATTTGCCAAATGTCCCATCAAATGATGGTGGTACTTGGAGAAGAATTCGCGTAGTTCCTTTTGATTCCAAATTTACTGAGAATCCAGATAAAAACAATAAAAAAGAGTTTAACATTGATGCAGATATTATGGATAAAATTGAAAGATGGACTGAGACTTTTATTTCAATGCTTATTCATATTCACAAGACAACTGATCTAAAAGTTATCAAAGAACCGAGCGATATTAACATTGCAACCCAGAAATACAAAGAGAACAATGATATTATTGGACAATATCTTGCAGAGAAGATCGTGGTTGATACAAAATGCAAGAAGAAAATGCTGCTTAATACACTTTCTAGTGATTTCAAGACATGGGCATTTAATCAACTCAAAGGATCTAACAAGATTACACCAGATAGACTCCAAGTTAAAGCATATGTTGAAAATATTTACGGACCATATAATGGTGGTTGGTATGGCTTCAAATTCAAATCAGACATTGATACTGAAGACAGCGACGTAGAATAAAATAAAATAAAAATTGATTATTATATAAAGTTTTTTATTGTTATTCATTAAAGACAAAATGGAGATCGATATTATTAGAACTAACATAAGAGATATGTTAGAAAGCAGAGGTGATGATGTATCATGGATCCAAGAACACGGAGATGCAGTTATTTATGATAATCCAGAACGTTTTTACAAAGAAGTTATCACTTTGAACACAGATAAAACAACCGTATTCTTTGCTTTAACAAAAGATATACTTAAAGAAAAATTATTGAAAGAGTTAAAAGAAGAAAAGACATCACAAGACATTGTAAATAAATACGATAATACAAAGAATTTCATAATAGTAACAATAGATGTTCCATCAGTAAAACAAAGCATCCTGCAATTTCAAATAATTGACAAAAGTCTCCAAAGTATTGGCGGACTACTTCAAATATTTTACATGGATGAATTAAGATATAATCCAACATCACATAGATTGGTACCAAAACATGAAAAACTGAATGAATCCCAGACAAAAAAAGTAATGGAAGATTACAGAATTAAATCCAAGTCACAATTTCCATTAATTTTAAAAACTGACCCAATTGCTAAATGGTTAGGACTAAAACACGGAGATATAGTAAAAATAACACATATTAATAACAATTCAGGCGAATATTTTTATTACAGATGTGCCGTTTAGTTTAAGCAATATTAATTTATCTTTTTTTATGTTAGAGTATAAATAAATGGCAACTGGAACTGATTTTCAAAGTACATATGATATATTAGTTAATACTTATAATAATTTCAATACTTCATTATTTCAAGGTATTGAAAATCAATACTTATGTAGTCCAAAATATCTAACAGATTCATCTTCATCAACTAAAAGTGATATTAATTATATATATCAATTAGATGGTGGATATGCTCCAATTACAACTACTTCTTGTAATTTAAATACTTTATATAATAGCCAAATTACTAATCAACTAATTATCTCTTACGCAACTGATAGTAATGGTGGAACGAGTAATGCAAATATACCATTTACTGGCTTATCTGGTATAATTGATAGTACAAGTAGTTATACTTTTACTCCAACATATACAAGTACTTATGATATAAATTTAATACAATGTTTATCAATTGACACTACAAATTCATCAAATTTTACTATCAATGACTCTACATTACTTATATCAGATATGATGAGAGGATTATATGCATGGTATAATATTTTGTCACCAAATAACTGGGATACATTTTATAATGGTGGCCAGGTAACAATTAAAAACATTGATATGTATTCAATTAGTAATGTTTACACGATATCAAATGATATGAAAAAAATACCAACAACTGATGGCAATTCAATAATTTTATGGAATATTATAAATAAAGTTTTACCTATCAATACTATTATTTCAAGTATTAAAAATCAATCAGGTTATTTCGATTTATATGTATTAAGACGTGTATTTTACACACATATATTAGCTTTAAATTTTACAATTGCTGGAAAAATATATAAAGCTGATGAAAATAATCAGAATAGTCTTTTATTATTAGCAGCAATAACAAGATTAATAAAAACCCAAAATGATTTGAACAGTCCAACTTCTAATTTATTAGATAATATAAAAGATAATTCAGATAAAAATGTTACTGAATATAATAGTCGATTATATGATGTGAATTCTACAATTAAAAAAATAACAGTAGAAAAGAATATTTATAAATCAAATACTATAGCTTATTCAAATTCAAAAACGATGATCAGTGCAATCAATAAATATGTGATTGCAATTTCTGTATTTTTATTAATAATGATTGTGATTTCAACATGTATCATCTTTTTAAATGATGAAATACCAGATATTGGTAAAAAAATTGCAGCTCATATACAAATAATTGCATCAGCTGTTTTAATCATAGTCGTTTTATTTAGATATAAAGCAGTTTTTCGAGTCAACGAACATTTTGCATTTCCAGCAACATTTGAAACTATATTTGATCCAATGAGTATTCAACAATTACAAAATTCATATATTTCTTCATCATCTACATCAGATTATGATAAATTTAGAACAGTAATGATTGATAATATTATTACATTTGCCAGTTTTACATCTAATTTCAATAATATTTTGAAAGTAGATAAAGCATATGGAGATATGAATCTAATAGTTAATAAAGAATTGGATTACTATACTAATCAATTATCAGAAATGACACAGCAGAACGCCAGATTAACATCAGCAGTAAATCTTGTAAAAATTTCCAGTTTTTCTCACAAATATAGATTGTATTTCATGCTTTTCCTAACCGCAATAATTTCACTAATGATTGAATTCTGGGTAGTTACAAATAGCCATGTAGTTCTAATTATAAGTTTAATTGTAACTATAATTGCATTCATATACTATTTAATAAAATTAAGTTCAAATGTGAGAACTGATGCAGATAAATATTATTGGACCGCTTCTATAAAAAACTTGTGAACATAAAATAGATGGATACCTTGTTAAAAAATATAACAACAATTAATATAAATTATTTGAATACATACAATAATCAATATGCGGGAAACTCACAATATTTATCAGTAGGTGCTAATAATAATGTGATGACTTTACTAAATGGATATAATGGGTCAGATTATCAAACTGGACAAAATACGGATGCTTTTTTCAAATTAAAGACGCTAAATGCTGCAAACATGTTTTCAAACGACGGTCAATCCTACAGTAATTTTGTTAGTACCGGAGGACTATGTCCACTTATTAAAGTGAATGGTTCATATGTTCAATCAACATTGAATAATCTGTATAATGATTCAACATTGAATCTCTTTGATGATATATCATTAATACAGTTTTTATCACCAAATGCAAAGACTACTGACAATAAACCATCAATTGATTTATATAATGGCTTATATGCAGTTTATAATATATTGGATAGTTCAAATCTTATGTTATTGTTGAATGGCGGAGCAATAACTGTGAATTTACCAAACAATCCTACTGCATTTAATATTGTCTTTTCCAAAAATATATTAACAATCACAAATGATACTAATAATTACTTATTAGGATGCATTAATATGATAATCAATATGAATGATATATTGAAAAGTACTAATTTCAATTTATTTATCTTCAAAGAGTTTATTAGACTTTATATCTATTCATTTAATTTGGGAATAGCATCAAATATATTTAGAACTTCTTATGATCAGAATGTGATAAACTCAATTGTATTTAATTCTAATTTATTTAATTTTGATTATCTAATTGTTTCATATATAATTCTTTTAGAACAAATGATATATATCCCAGACTTTAATATAAAGAACGATGCAACTCCTTCTAAAATAAATAATCAATTATCACAAATTAATGCAACTTTCAAAAATTTCAAACATTTAAAACATAAAATAAAAACAAATCAAGATTACTATTCAACTACTACAACAAATAAGTCAACTGTTTCAAAATATGAATATTTATCAATTGCATTTTTAATATTAATTGTAATTTTATCAATTATATTAGAAACAACAGAGTCATCAAATACAAAATTAGTTTTCATTTTAAGCACAACAATAGTAATTATAGCTACAGTTTCATATATAGTAATTAATTATTTATATGGAAAATCAATATTAGAAAAATTTGCATCAGGTGCAGGAATTCCTACTGCTGACAGCGGTTCTCCTACTGCTGACAGCGGTTCTCTTACTGCTGACAGCGGTTCTCCTACTGCTGACAGCGGTTCTCCTACTGCTGACAGTGGTTCTCTTACTGCTCACAGCGGTTCTCTTACTGCTGACAGCGGTTCTCTTACTGCTCACAGCGGTTCTCCTACATATCAATTCAGTCAAATATCTATTACTGGAACTGATGTAAATAATGTAGCAAATGTTAATATTAATGTAGATTACTTCAATTCATTATATAATCAAGAATCTAATGAATGGTTAAATAGAATAATCATGTTTATTGATTATGTAGACCAAGAGAATGCAAATGGTAATTTATCAACAATGTTAACAAATCAACAATTATATTATAATGACATGATGAATAAAATGGATATGCAAAATAATAAATTATCATCAACTGCAGCCATAGTTAATAATCAACGATACAATGCTGACTATAGAATGAATTTATATGCAAATTTAACTTTAATTATAGCTATATCAGTAATATTAAGAGCAGCTATATCATCATATAATACAACTGTACCGTTTTATATTGGAATTCTAGGAATAATATTAGCAGTAATATCAATCATTATATATTTAATAGAAACACGTCAAAGAGTTAGAACAGATCCTACAAGACTGTATTGGTATGAAGGAAAAAACCAAAAGTTAAAAAATAACTCGAATTAATAGATAAAAATAACTGGAATTAATAAATAGATAAAAATAACTGGAATTAATTGATAAAAATTACAGGACGTATGCATCCATGATAGATAACTTAGCTAAGTTTTTGTAGTAAAGTTGCGGATCAATAGCTAAAGAGGTTGGATTATGATCATCTTCTTTGCCAGATTTTTTAATATGACCTTTCTTATCAAGCCATCCTTTAGAATAAAGATTTAAAGGATGATTTTCATTGAGTAACATTTGCATTAATAGAGTATATGCGCAGATTAATATTAAGCTCCAAGTAGCGCTTCTGGTGGAGAGAAAGAACATGCAGAATAAAATAATTTTTTTGACAATTGGATTAGCAATTACATCCTTTTGTGCGGGAGTCAGATCCATAGAAATATGGCGAGATCCAGTATGTAATAAAAATGCAGATAGAACAGTAAGTAATTGAGTACCAGGTAACGGGGCCATGCCAATTGGTGGTGCTTGCATAGCTTCTATCTAATAAATCTAAAAGAAAATCAGAATGGCGCAGGACCACTTGATATATCATTCAATCCTTTATAAGATGGATTGGCTTTCTCAGAATAAGGAATTTTTGACGGAGGACTATATATTTTATCTGGATTATTCAGTTCAAAATAGTTATTCTTAATACTTTCAATTTCTTTATCTTTATCAATATTTTGACTAATATTATTTTCTATTTTTCGCATGAAAATAGTATAGTTAATTAAAAGAGCAACTAATACTAATAATAATAAAGCACCTATTTTATCGCTCCATTCAGAGACAAGGACTATTAAAACAATGACAATTAAGATAATCCAAGGATGATTATACATATTTAATGCCCATATTGGTAAAGGAATTCTAGTCTGAAAAGCATATAAAAAGCAAATTCCCGCGGAAACTCCGATTAATAAAGATTTTAAAATATCTTCAATGTTGTACATTCTATATATATTTTTTATAAAAAGAAAAAGAAATTTCTATCAAGTTAATAGTGGTTAAACACATATGTGTAGTTTACAAGAGGCATATTTAGTGCCCTCATTTGATACAGCGAATAGTAAAAAGCAAATGGGCTGTAATGTAAAGCAGAGCGGATCTGCGGACTATCAAGCATCGAATGAATTTACTTCAGACAAAGGTAAAGAATATGTTTCATTCGTAGATGCATGGAATACATATGGAAATCAAAAAGAGACTTTTGTAAATGTCCCAGGTTATCAAACAAATAACTATGGAATTAAAAAAGAACAGGTATCTAGATCTCAAAATGAATTTATTGGCGGAGACCAAATACAAACAACAGCGGCATATAAAGGTTTAGCAAATGACACACAGTATTACTGTGATAATTATCAGATATGTCCAGATGTTTTACCAGATAACGAAAGATTTACAAATCCTACAGTTACTCTTACTCAAAATTCAAGATGCAATGAACAAGTACCACTTGTAAATGCGAATAAAGGACAAGGAAATACAAATTCAACATCTAATTTAATTAATTATACAACTACTGATACTCAATATGTTAAAGATGTTAGATGTTTAAATCCACCACAAATGTATGATGGAATGTATAAAAATAAGGATTTTGATAAAAGTATGTATACTGTTATAAATCAGCCATCATCCTGTGCAGCCCCATACAAAGTACCGATGCGCAAGATTGATATGAATAATGTCAAAGGATACGAAGAAGACAATATGGACGATTATATTAGATTAGATGAAACAAGCAATGGAACAGCAATACCAATTACACGATCAATGAACAGCAAAAATAATTTAGCAGATTTCAAAGATGATCAGGTAAAAAATAAAATGCAGATGCAGATGCAAATGCAAACAGGTATAGAAGGATTCCAGAACCAGAACCAGAACCAGAACCAATTATTAGATATCTTATTATTTATATTAGCAGGTATCTTGATAATATTCTTATGTGAACAAATATACAAAGTCGCTGCTTTATCCGGAATGAAACAAGCAATTGAGACATTAAAAATCAAGATTTAGCTAGATATATCCCACCGAGTTTCAGAATAATCTTAATTGTTTTTTAATCTGTGTTTTTAAATTTGGTAATTCTATACGTTCTCTAGTTAATACAGGAGCTGGTAAGGACATCTTAGTATCTTGTTTATCCCACGAAACATAAATGACAGCTATATGAGGTGGTGGTAATATCTGGACAAAGAATGAATTATCTCGCAAAGCATTCATAATATATTTTGTACATTTATATAAGTCAAATAATGGATATCCAACAACTAGTCCAGGAATCTCATAAAAGGTATTTGTTCCTCCATGATTTGCAATAACTTTAATGCGGCGATGTATTAAATTTAAGATATGATCATATGAAACATGTCGTTGTTCTTCTTT
>Ga0164296_1002867_pt1 | contig 16704 bp, 24 predicted proteins | sample GEODES057metaG_FD_113533 | JGI IMG/M metagenome (GOLD analysis project Ga0164296, IMG submission 113533) | Dystrophic lake water microbial communities from Trout Bog Lake, Wisconsin, USA - GEODES057 metaG | ecosystem: Environmental > Aquatic > Freshwater > Lake | place: USA: Trout Bog Lake... | reverse complement strand
ACTCACACATATGAATTTCGCTTCCGCATTCAATCGTAATCGGCTCACCTTTCTCGTTCTTATCAAGGATGCTCACGTAATGGCAGGCGGTGTACCAGTCCGTTAGACAGCGCTCCACACGAAGTTGGCGACGGCGAGCCAATTTGTCCAACCATGCGGCGACATGAGCATTGTCCTCAGCGTTCTGATTGGTGATGTACCGACCATCGACATCCGAAAGTATCTTGGTGTACTCCTCCTGCTTTACCTGTTCAAAGCGGGTCTCTTCTTCTGACATGGAGGGCGCAGTGAGAACGGTCTCTTGCTGGTTCTTCTCGAAATTCATCGTTACAAGGCTTACTAAGTATCTACTACTGTTCGGCTGGCTCTTTTTAGGGTCGGTCCTTGCTTCAATTTTTTTATTATCAAAAAAAAACGAGTGGTTCTCGTTTTTTTATGTTAGGATTTTTTTATTTTTCTTCTTGTTTCTTCTTGTTTCTTGTTCTAGTTTCCTACGGGCTCAGGAACATGGTTGTCCTCCTCGTCTTCTGCCTCCGAGTTGTACGCCCACCCATTCTCGTCTTCTGCCTCCGAGTCGTACTTCCAGTCATCCTCTTCGATATCATCAAGTTCATCGTCAGAAGGGTCGTACCAGTAGTCCGAGTCGTAGCCTACATCATCCTCGTCGACTGGTTTCAGGAAGGCCTTCACTTCGTCGTCCATCCAGCCATCCTCCTCTCCTTCCCCTTCGAAGGGGTCATTGAAGGATACGTACTGAACATTGGGTGGCATTCGACCGATCACCACGAACTGGTCAATCTGTGGCGGCGCCACAAAGCAGTCGAAGTAGTCTTTTTCCTCGTCCCACTTTCCAAGGTAGTCACCTACATTGTAGGGTCCTTCACGACGCCACATGTTTCCTTGGCGATCGCGCCACATCGGGGTTCCATACCACCACTCGAAGATCTCAGATACGTTGGGGGTGCTCATTCTCTCTTGTTTGCTTGGTAGCTTTGAAAGGGTAACTGTCTACTAGTTGAACCCTGGCTTCCTTCTAGACCCGTCCCCCCTTTCAATTTTTTTCGAGATTTGACATATTGTCCTAAGGGCTACCCTACCCCCCCTCCCCCTTCCTTTGGCCCAAGAAGGACCTACCCCCCTCCCCTAGTATCAAACATGAACTAAAATTGACGTAGTTGTAGGAGGACCCCTCCCCCTCCCCCTCCTTTGGCCCAAGAAGGGCCTACCCCCCCTCCCTAGGGCCGCCTGCCCAAAATGGTCAAACTCGAAAAAAAATTGAAAGGGGGGAGGGGTCTAGAAGGAAGTCAGCCCAACAGTAGTAGAAACTTAGTAGGCACCCCCAAGCAATCCAAGCAATCATGTCCGCTATCCAGAACATCCAAGAGTCATTGAAGAATCTCTCCGTTGAGGAGCTCCTTGCTATCATCGCCTTTGCCACGGCCGAGGCCAAGAAGGCGGTGAAGGCCGTACCGAAGGTCAAGGAGGCCAAGGAGAAGAAGGGAAGCATGCCGAAGGGCGTGGTTCCGCCTCAGCTCCACAAGCCCCGCGCGTGGGTCGACTTCGTCCTTGCTGATGCGAACGCTCGTGGCTGGCCGGCCATCACGGTCAAGGGTCAGGAGGAGCCCTTACCGGCTTCCGTCGAGCGTGACGGTAAGTTTGTGTTCGAGTCAACTGGCAAGCCGTTGAACAACAAGCAGGCGATGTCGTTGTCCAAGCAGTACTGGGACCGCAAGGCCTCGACTGGTACTCACCCTCAACTCTATGAGGTGTTCGAGGGTCAGTACGTGGCTCCTGAGCCGTCTTCTCTCCCTGCCCCGCAGGAGGAGGAGGTGAAGGTTGAGGAGGCTCCCAAGCCTAAGAAGGAGAAGAAGGCCCCTGCTCCGAAGAAGACGGAGGAGGAGAAGGAGGCTGAGAAGGCCGCCAAGAAGGCCGAGAAAGAGGCCGAGAAGAAGGCCAAGAAGGAGGCAGAAGAGGCAGAGAAGAAGGCCAAGAAGGAGGCGGAGAAGCCGAAGGAGGAGGCTAAGCCCAAGAAGGTCGTCAAGAAGGTCGCCAAGAAAGAAGAGGAGGTTCCCTTCGTGTGCGAGAACGATGGAATGGCTGTAGAGTGGGTCTTCTCGGGAAAGAAGGTATTCCGTGACTTCGACGGCAACATGTGGGAGCGCACCGATGATGGCGAGGCCGGCCCGTGGATGGGCAAGTACGACGCTGCCACAAAGACCCTTGACGCCTCTGCCGAGGAGCCCTTGTGTGAAGACCAGTAAAACGAATAAAAATAAGAAAATCCAAAAAACCAAATAAAAAATAAAAAACAAGAAAAAAAGGAACCCCACCTTTTTTCTTGTGATCAAAAAAATTGAAACCGATCATATGATCCAAGAAAATACACCATGACGTTTCTTACCATTCCACGCCCCGCCCGCCTTCCACGCCTAGGAGATCATTTACCTGGTGCAGTCCATTGGTATGTGGATCCCACCCTTCCTGCTGATCTTTCTGACCCGATCCTTGAGCCACACGCATGGTACAATGCGGAAATGGAGTTGGATCAGATTCTTGTGTCCCATGGAGAAGAACCACATGTGGGAAATCGATTCTTGGTAGGGCGTTTGATTCGACAAATGAACCTTCCCAACCACGACGACCTTACAACCGTTTATTATGACTATGTGATGACACGTGAAGAACATGGTTGGACACGCCAGCTGGCAATATGGTCGAATGACACTCCTTATGAATATGACTTTGATGTGTTCGAGATGCGACCGATTTCACAGAGTATGGGTATCCATTAAAAAGGTAAAGAACCTTCAAAGAAGCAGGCGTGCTTTTTTGTGATAGATTAAAAATTGAAACGATTATGGAGTTGAAAGAAAGTCAACCTACTACTATCCATGCCCGTCCACGCCCACAAGTACAACACTCGCTTCCAAGCCACGCTCCACAAAAAAGTACACGACCTTATTGATACGCTCGATGAAATGCGCGACTATGACGCAGAAGAACCCGACCCCTTTGAAATGATGAACATGCTTATCGAATATTACGCCTTCATTCAATACTTCCAATGCTGGAAGAATGATGAAATCCAAAAAAACTACTCGGACCTTCTCCGAAAGGAAATCTCCATGTACAAGAACTGGTACCATTTTGAAAATGGAGTTCCTGTTCATGGATACTGGAGCTGGAAAAACACGAAAGAATCTATCCAACTTTGGTATACCATGGACGCCCTTGAAAAGATATTGAACGAATAAGAAAACCCAAAGAAAAAAACGAAAGGAGGCGGCGGCCTTTTTTCTTTTAAAAATTGAAAAGTATATATGATGATGTAAGAATCACACACACATGCAACACATCGGCACAGTTTATTCTAAGAAGGGACAAGTAGGAGACTTTGACTGGCAAATCCGCTCAGCCCTCTACGAAGACGCTCTCTTCCTTTTCAACGATGACGTAAAACGTCATGGCTGGAAGAAGGCGGGAACGGGAAACGCAATCATTCGCAAGTATAACAAGCACGCTCTTTCAAAACCACGCAGTCATGGTATCATCACAGGAAACGAAAAAGGATTCGAGTCCTTGACCGAAGAAGCAAAACGCATCATCGATAAATGTTTCGAAGAAGCAAAATGGATTATCCAAGAACACAACTACACCACCATTTACTACTCGGCGTCCACACCAAATGGTCTTCTTGGAACTTCTATCTTTCAGATTGGAGAGGACGTTCGTACTTACATCACAGAACAAATCAAAAAATTATAAAACCAAAAAGAAGATAAAAGGACGGCGGTCTTTTTCATAAAAAAATTGAAATACCATGTCATAAAAAAGGAAAACCAAGCACTTTCAAGTTCCACAACAATCCATGGCCCGCTACAACACTCGTCTCCAAGCCCGTCTTCAAGCCTCCAAGCCCCAAGAGCCGATTCAAAAAGAAGTTGTGACACAGGTTATCACGAATCCTTCGTGTCCTTGTATGACCTGTAACGCAGAAAAGCGTCCAGATTTAAGAGAGGAGATCAACTACATGTCGATGAAGTTAACAGAGGCAGAGAATGCAGTTGGCCCTCTCGCAAAGATGGAAAAGGCGTACGAAATCTTTGCGTTTCTTCATTCTCATCCTACATTGTTGGATTACCCGAAGTTGTTGACTACAGTCGATAACAAGATTCGAGATATCCTTCCTCAAATCGAGAATGAGAAGAAACACGCGATTGATATGTTCGTGAGTTTGTTTCACAAAAATCTACACGAGATTGAAGAGATGTTTCTTCTTCGTGCGAAAAGCACGATTGCCATTGCCCTGAAACTCGAAGACATATTCTCCAAGCTTCAACCCATCGTTGCTTCTAAGCTCAAATAAAATTCAAAAAAAAGTCCCAGAAACCGAAGAAAAAGGAAAAAGGGCGACTTTTTTCTTGAAAAAAATTGACGAGCGTTTCTAGTTCAAAGGAAGTCAATCGGAAAATAATGGAGTCAAAGAAGTCAGTTTCCACATTTACATTTGGTGATGTGGCGGAGAATCACGCACGCATGCAGAAGATTGGTACGTTACACGAGAAAGGATATTCAGTGGCACAGTTGAAGACGCTAGGAGAAAAACTCAGTGAGAAGGGACTTACGACGAAGTATGTAAGTCTGGACGCACATTGGGCAGGTGAAGAAGAAGTTCAAGAAGCAGGTGTGTTGGTCATTCGTAAGGGCGTTCAGCATGTTCTTGGTACGGACACAACTCTCCCACTACAAGAAGAGCACAAGGACCTGGATGTGGATAAGAAGGCATTCATGAAGGGTCGTGTAGTGAATAAGCACGCACGATGGAATTTGTGCTTTGATGATGAGGATCAAGAGCCGAATTATGAGGACGGTAAAGGACGAATTGTGGCATATCGTCATATCCCGTTGACACAGAAAATTAGAGAGACCATTGCGGAATGGACAGAGGATACGTTGTTGAAAGGAGAAGCGAATTACTACTATGACTTGTCGAAGTGTGGAATTGGCTATCATGGTGATGGAGAGCGTCGCAAGGTGTTCGCCATTCGAATTGGAGCATCACATGAGATGCCCTTGTACTATCAATGGTTTAAAAACTCAGAACCAGTGGGATATCGTATCAAACTGGTGCTGAATGATGGAGATATGTACGTGATGAGTGAGAAGGCAGTAGGATTTGATTGGTTGAAGAAGACAGTCCCTACTTTGCGACACGCATCAGGTACAGATTCGTTCACAGTAATTAAGGAATAAAAGAAAAAAACAAGCCACTAAGAAGAAAATAGAAGAAAAAGGCTGACGTTTTTTTCTAGAAAAAAATTGAAACGTTATGTTGCCAAAAAGACAACCAACCTGCCTATCCAAGATTTCCATGTCGTGCTACATTTGCTTAGAAGAAGAAGGAGAGTTGATGCAAACCCGAGGCTGCGGTTGCAAGGGAAGCGTTGCGATTCACAAGACGTGTCTCCAAGAATGGCTGGACAAGGCTGAAAATCCGTTCCAGTGTACCGTGTGTAAGGGTGATTATGCAGGAACGTTCCTGACGAACTTCCTTTCTGAAGAAGAGATTCTGTTCCATCCGAAGGGTGACGAAGAAGAGGATGAAGAAGACATGGGTGATGTCGAGTTTTATGACTTTCATGGAATCCCCATTATTGAAACGGAACAGGGTCTCATCTTTGACTCGGAAAAACACCGTTCCATCTACTTCGAATGTGTTATCAAGGAAGACCGAGCCATCCGCCATGAAGTCACTCGTCGTCAAAAGAATGCCATGCGTTTCCAAGTAAAAGCTCATCGTGCTCCGAAGTGGAGCAAGTCCATGCCGTTTCGTAAATAATGTGCTCAAGAAAAATGAAAAAAAAGATGGCGGTCTTTTTCATTAATAAGTTCTAAAAAAATTGAATAATCTATGACGTATACATAACCACCAACCATGACAAGCACTTCACCGCAAGGATTCTTTTATCTTCCACAGGCATTTGATGGTACGCAGATCATGACGATGCTGGACCAAGGAGAGTGGAAATCAGTGAGCGAAGCAGAAAACTCCCGTCGATATCAACACTTTGGGTCAAACTATGATTATGTTCGTCGCAAAATCGTATCTGGAGCGGAACCGATTCCTGGCTTCTTGAATCCAGTGGTCGCTCATCTAAGTACATTTTGTAAGGAGAAGGGACTTTCAAGCGAGTTCAACCAATGTATTGTAAACGACTACCAGCCAGGACAGGGCATCAATAAGCACACGGATATCAAAGCCTATGGTCCTGTCATAGGATGCTATACCTTTGGTAGCGGTGCGACGATGGTCTTTCGTAAGGGCGATGAGGTCTATCACCAGTATGTGGAGCCTAACTCCCTGTACGTGATGTCAGGCGAGTCTCGTTCAGACTGGACGCACGAAATGCCGTCTCGTAAATCGGATAAAGTAGGCGGGCAGACCATCAAACGCAGTCGTCGTGTCTCGGTGACGTTCCGCTTCGCTCCGCCATCCTAATTACTAGAAACTGACTAAAAAATAAAATCTCCGACCAGATGTCTAGTAAAAGACAGCTGGTTTTTCATTAAAAAAATTGAACAATTCATAGATTTAAAATAAATCAAGCAACCATGTCACAACTCATTGGCTCCATGTACCGTTACTTTCCAAGCGCTTACTCGCAAGAGCACTATACCGCAACCATTACACGTAACGGTGTTCTTGAAGTGAAACCTGGTTTCAAAACATTTCCAACTCTTGAGGAGTGGTGTGTTTCGCTTCCTGGAACACCGACTGTCGAGCAATTGAAGTGTACCTTGTCGCAATATGGTACACGAAAAATCCACTCGGTAAAGGAGGGATGGAAGGTTCCAAAGGTGGGCAAGGGCAAACACACAATCCAAAACTGGTCTATTCATATCTATGATATGATTTCGCAAGCGAGCCAGGAACTCTTGAATCGTGAGGATGTTCGTGATGCGTACAATCACTTGGTAGAAGTTCTTGAAAAGTATCACGAAGAAATTGGGGCAATGCGTCTTGGTGATTATGGCCATGGAGCAATCCAATTAGGTCCGCCGAGTCGTCTACGTTTGCCATACGACGCATTACACGTCAAGGGATCTTGGATAGTTCATAATGGAATATATCGAATTGAAACCCATGTATCATACACGGATATTGCGGATACCTATTGTGTGTTATACAATCTAATCAAGGATATCGTTGTTCCATTCACAGAAAGCAAAAAATACATTAAGCAAGCCATGAACAATCTGAAGTACTATAACCGTCAAATGGGGGTGTTTCAACGAAGGGAGAAAAAACTTCAGCAAAAGCTGGAGATGGTACATCAAGGGATGAAGGTGACTCAGTCTAAAATTGAAAACATGAAGAAAATCCTAGAAAAAGCACAATAAAGAGAAAAAGAACAAAAAGGGAGGTGTCCTATTTTTCTTATAAAAAAATTGAAATCAAATCGGTCCGTAAAAAGAGGTACCTCCTTCCAATCATGCCACGCTACAACACCCGTTTCCAAGTTAAGAAGCAGCAACAAGTACAGCAACAAGCGCAGCCGCAAGTACAGCAACAAGCGCAGCCGCAAGCGCAGCAACAAGTACAGATAAAGCCGAACTGTATCTGTGTGCTTTGTTCTCCCGTTCGATATGAGAAAAAACCCATTCCCCAAGAAGAAATCGCCTACATCGACTCTGTGATTCGTAGCACCGAGAATATGTCAGACAGACAGGCTAGGGTGCTCTCCACTGCGAAGCTCTTCGAGTACATTGTGGCGCACCCCGCCATTATGTCCAACCCCAATTTCCATTCTATCACCATACAAAAAGTTTATGAGTTTGAGAATGACACGACGGTTCGTGCCTATAAGAGTCTCCTTTCATCAATGGAGAATCTGAAGAAACTGTAATAAAGGACAACCAAGAAAAAAAAAGAGACGGCGGTCTTTTTTTTCCGGAAATGACCTAAAAAATTGAAATTACCCAATCTATGAAATAAGCCAACCATGATTCCTAAAGATTTGCGCAAGTTCCTTTTCGTCTATTGCCACGAGTGCTGTATGTGTTATGAAATGTATTATGTCAGATATAATGAAACGTTTCAATGCCCAGAGTGCTATGAAGAGGTCAAGTATGAGGATGTAACGGAGGAGCTTCAATTTGACACACGAAAGTTTGTTGAGTTTCTCAAAGAACAAAAACAGCAGGCAGTCGTAAAGAGACTTGTATCGTTGTATATGGACATGGACAAACTAGACGATGTACCTGTCGAACACGAGAGTACCCAATGGATTCACACTACACATTATACATTTCAACGCAGTATGATGTCATAAAAAATTGAAATACATCATCATCTGAAACAAAAACATACCTCCAGTAGCATTCCATGGCCCTTGCATATTTACAATCGATGTGTTCTCCCAATCCATCCGATGTTGAGGACCCTTATATCCAAGCCTGTATAGACGAAATGCTGGGACGCCCCAATCCGTTTCGACAGCCGATTCAAGAACCAATTCTTGGCACCATTTTGAACTTCTTGCGTCAACGACCACATGCGTATATTCACACCAAGCAAAAGAATCGCCAGAACATACTCGATGATGAAGAGTTTTCGTTATAAAAAATACAAAGAGCAACGGTTCGCTCTTTTTATTTATAAAAAATTGACGAATACCGGTCTGTAAATTGAAAATCAACCCAATCTATCACACTCCATGTCATCCCTTCGTCGTTCCGCTCGCTTGGCCGCCAAGGCCACATCCAAATCTGCCCCTCAACAAGAACTCTCTACTAAAGACGCCGTTGTCAACGAAACATGGACCCCCAATCCAGTACAATTCCAAGCAAGGAGAGATTCGGTCGCCGCACAGAATATTTCACACAACACGAATCAGTTTGCGGATTCGAACATCCAGTCTTCCAAGTTGATCTCGGATCCGTTTTGGAATCTGAAATATACACGGGTCAGTGATCAAGCAAACCTGAAGGATCATGACACGCTCATGAATGCCATCTTCTGGCATGAGAATCGTTGCGAAAACGAAGCATGGGAAGAGTTGGAAAATGTCAACTCTGTTGGCTGGGAATATGAGCTGACCTGTGCGGTTCGTTGGCTCTGTATCGATAGCCGAATCCTCAAGGAGTCAGTGGTGATGCGAGACAAGGCTCATCGATGCGCCAATCGAGTCAACGATCTTCTCTATGAGCTTGACAAGAAACGCGATTCTCTCAACGAACAATTGTGGAAGGCAGAAGGTTGCGAATTTGACAAGCTCCATCAAGAGTCACTCAAAATGGCTCTACTATTCGTGACTGCGCATCATGTTTTCGACAAGTACAATCAGGTGATGAATGAGGTCGTTCGTGAGTCACACAACACGGCGATGAACAAGGTTGTCAACGAAATTCGCTCTTTGAACGACAGATGTCACGATGAACCGATTTGTCATGTAACCAACATCCAACATGAAAGGCCCCACAACGAAGAGATCGTTGACACCAACCTGTCCATCTATAAGGGTTCGAACGAGCCCATCAAATCGGAGATGTCTATCGACAGTGAAGACGACTGGTAATTATCCAATAAACATTGTAAAAACTTATCCAATAAACATTGTAAAAAATAAAAAACCCACGGGTACGTGGGCATTTTTATTGATAAAAATTGAAATTGCGCACGTTGCGTGACATAATCAAACATGTCTATTTATCTCAATACCCACACACGCAACATCCAAGACCAGAAGAAAGATGGGGAGCTTATCTGCCCTATTGCGTATACTGATGTAGATACGTTCGATGACACGAAAATCTCTCATATGCGAATGACAGAAGATGGGCGTCTAGCATCCATGGCATATTTTGAGGTAGAAGCACTTGAACAATGGCTAAATCGATCGAATAATGATCCCTTTACGAATAGACCATTCAAAGGGCCCATCAAAGAGCGTCTAAGAATTATTCAAGAAGCACGTGGTACAACAATGCCAGAGAATTTGAACGATACTTTTCGCGCATACTGTGAAAATCCTACGCGTTTCAAAGAGACTAATCCAAACAATTACCGATGGATGCGTCGTCACATCAAGACAGAAGAAAATAGCTTCATATGTCCTTGGGCAGAGGATACCTCCACAACGTTTCGAAGCAGGGCACTAGAACTTCTAAGTGAAAAACCAAAGGGCTCATTTGTACTTCGTCCTTCTTCAATCAAAAGTACGCAAAACTTTAGAGTAGTAGCATTGTCCTATCTTGCGCGTCCTAAATTGCGCACCTTCTATGAACCAGCGGATGTGTTTGAAGCTGAAATTAAACACGTATTGATTGGTCATTGTTATGGCTATGGCTATATGATTGTAGAAACAACAGGAAGTACGATGCCAAACATTCAAAGCGCGATACCGATGCCAAAACATGACATAACATGGGGGTCATTTCTGGACGTTCTTGAATGGTTATCACAGAATAACGTGATTGATTTGAAGAAGATTGTAAACTAATAAGATAGGTACGTATTATTTTTGTTAAAAAATTGAACAAACACTCATCAATAAAAAAAATCAACCTCGCGCATTCCATGTCGACCCACAACTACAACACTCGCCTCCAAGCAAAGAAGAGCTCTTCCGCCAAGAAGGCGGAACTCTACCAGCATGTAGACGCGGAAGAAGATCACTTCTATGATGCGCTCGCGTACTACGACGATGAACTGAAGCACTCTCAAGATGTGGACCATCCTCGTCAAGCGAATCCGACGCTCAGAGTGGAACGCTACACTACACTTGCGAGCCTCTTTGGATTCTACTTGACGAACATCAATCGTGTAAAACGATGGGGTCCCAATACGCAGAGTCGACTGCTTGATCAAATCGAATCCTTGTTGAACAAGCAGATTCCGAAACGATTGAAGGAGTTGGAAGAACTGTTGGCTCTCTCGACAAAAGAGGAGGTACAACAGTACGAGTTGAAGAGACTCGTGAAAGTGCTGGAAGTACTACAGAGAAAAATGTTAAACTAAAATGTTAAACTAAAAACAAAAAGGGCAGGTGGCGACCGCCTATTTTTGTTTAAAAAAATTGAAACTTCTCGATGTTAGATAAAAACCAACATGAATCTCTGTAGTTCATCTCCAAAATCCATGACCAACGATGTTCTTTATTGCTGGGGAGATGCGGACCCTAGACTAGTCGGTTCTCATCCAAGTGTGATTCCAGCGCCCAAAACAGTGACTCAACGTGAATGTCCGCCACCTCCAAAGGCAACATATTGTAGCAATTATACATGGGAGAATGCTGATCCCAGACAAGTAATGCCTTCTCTTCCATCTCTTCCTAAATTCGTTCGAAAATGGAGTCATGCATATGATAACGAACGTCCGCATCGTATTCCAAATCTTCCTTCTAACTATGAATCATCGCAAATTCACAAGGAATGTCTTCCTTCGACAAGCAAGTTTGTTCGCATTCGAGGAGGATATTGGTGGCTTGCTGCGCAAGTCAAATTGGAAGACAATATTATGAAAGGAAACCTGGTCCCTCAAATTGGTACCTTTTACTGCTTCTTGGAAGAAGACCAAGATATACGAGCGACTACCTTTAGTGAATTCCATTCAGACAATGATGGACAAGAAGTAACCATTCGACACGGCAATGTGTTCAGTTATGATTCGGATACAGGGTATCATTGGATTATGAAGTCAGTAGTATTTCCAAAAGGGCATCCTGACAAAGACGTAGCACCTTACAAAATGGTATACATGGATTAATTAAATTTGAATTCATCTATGTTGAAAATGAAAGGCATAATCATGCCACTCACCCGACTCCAAGCAAAGAAGATTGAAGAAGCAAAGAAGCGCGAAGAAGAAGAAAAACAGCGTAAAACGGAAGAGCAAGTTAGAGCAGGTCAAGGATGTATTATTGTATAAAAAATATGAAAAAAAGCCAGGCGTGGCGTTTTTTCATATAGATTGTGAAAAAATTGAAATCATGAAATCGTGAAACGTAATGGTAAACATGACATCCGCATTTCAATCTCGCGAGCGTATCCGCTTCAAACAACAGATCGAAGAAGATTTGTATCATATTCATGATATGGGACTCGCCATTCGACGTTCTAAAACGAAAGATGAAAAACTGTGTTGTATAAAAGTATTCTTTGAATACATCAAGAATAATCCATTGCTTCTTACGCATCATGTTGGATTTCGTGTGTTTATTATGAAACGAATCAAAGAAGAGAAAATTAAAATGAGGATAGAGCGTGTTCTTGCCCATCAGTCGTATCACAAAAAACGTCCAAGCCAGCGCAGCCATTATGAAGCCGAACTAAGTCGATATGTCCAACCGATCGAGAAAGTGCTACATGAATTAGAAATGATTATCAAGATGATTCAATAAAATGAAAAATAAGTGGTATAAGTAGAAGTCTCGCCACTCATTTTTCGTAAATTTGAATCTATTATACTAGGTAACCAAAAGATACAAATCATGTTACAAAATACACCTCAAGTGCCAATTCATACGATTCGTATTGTTATTCCTCCTAATACCATTCCAGAGTATCGCCCACAGCCTGTGACACCTAGAAGTACACATGTTCCATCACAATCATCAGGAGGATGCTTATGCGGAACTATAAAAATTCTAGGAGGCTGTATTTCCTATCCATTTGTATGTGTGGGTAGTTGTATTGCTGGAACCGCATATACATTGTATCATATGGCGTGTTGTAATATTAATCAAAAAGAAATATTGAATCGTCGTGATACGTTTTGTACATGCTGTGGCTTTGGTACAGCGTGTGTGAATAGTTGTACTTGGATCGAATATGGTATTCAAGATATGACTCGTCCTAAACCGCATGTTCAACAAGACATGGTTCGCTAAATAAAATTGAAACCTTTCTATTTTTATAGAGCAAACCAACTCCAAGAAATCCAAATGTCACGGCAAATCTTCCCAACGAACAAGAACATTCTTTCCAAAAAAGTCGTTGATCACCTTGGAAGTGGATGGTGGGCACGTCAACCAAGTGAAACCTGGTGGAGCCGAATCGAAGAACAAGAAGAACCAACCGCGCAGATTGGCGACACCTTTCTAGTTCGCCGTGATATAAATGAACATGAAGTATCGTTAGGAGATGGAACAGAACGCGTACTTCGTCCAGGAGCGAAGATATGGAACAACCACCCCTTTGTAGAAGGTACGTACAAAGTGATTCGTGTCGTAACAGAATATGGCTCGACACGAATTGATGACGAAATGAAGTGGTGTCGTTATACCGTTTCGTATGTCGAGGGAGAAGAAACTCCCTATCCCTTCAAGTATGACCGCTACGCAGAGCATGAAGAGATGGTAGAACGAATGCATCAAGACATAATACGAATGTATGGAAAAAAAGAATAAAAAATATTAAAAAAGAATAAAAAAATATTTTTCAATGGAAAAAAGGGTAAATTTGACATACCACAACAAAAAGAATGAGATACATCCTCTATGTTTCAACTACCGATTGTAACCTATCCCACTCGTACCTTTCGTATTGATACATCGCAACAATATCCCGAACGTGCGTTTCAATCTCTTACTAAACAACATGTTCCTCGCCCAAGAGTCTATGGAGGTATTCTTCATACAAATGAAACCGATCCTGAAAAAGTGAGATATTTGCTTGTTCAGGGTCGATATTCTGGAAAATGGTCGTTTCCAAAGGGGCATTCCTATACAGGAGAAGAACCACTTGTATGCGCACGTCGAGAGATTATGGAAGAAACGGGTCTGGCTCACCTTCCAGATCCGATTGAATATATACGATTGGGATATGGTAATTATTATGTATTTGTATGTCCGTTTATGTTTATTCCTATGCCACAGGACACAGGTGAAATTATGGGAACAGCATGGGTTACATTAAAGGAGATGGGGACACTTCCTTTGAATGTAGATGTAAGTCGATTTCATAAGAAGAAAACACGAATACTAGAAACGCCTGATGTGTCCTTGCCAGTCTCTTAAAATGTAAGGAAAGGTAGTAGGATGTTACATGTCAAGACAGATGAAATCTACGGAAAAAATGACGTTGTGAATTCAAATGATTTACGGAAGCATATTGTTAGTATTGATTCACGATTTCGTAAGACGAGTATCGAGCCACCTACCGATTTTTCATATCATTTCGCACACCCCTATAAGAACGTTATCAAGGCACGTGTCGCGTCTGTAGAAATTCCGAATGGATTTTATCACTTTTCAAGGGTGAAGAAAAATACAATGTTTCGTTTGGATGCGACTGATTATCTAGGAAATCGTCATTTTATCCAGGTCACCATTCCTGATGGAGATTATACACCGTGTGAATTGGTAGAAACCGTTCAGGAGCAATTGAATGCGATTAAGGATACGTATGGACTTTTTTTTCGAATAACCTATAACTCAAGAAGTCGAAAAGTGACATTAACGCATGATGGTTCAGGTCCTCCGCCGTGTCCACCTGGACCGACCCATTGCCCTGTGACGTTTGGTCTTACGTTTGCAATGGTAGGATTAGAAGATCGATATTATGATTTTGGTCTAGGATACAATCTTGGTTTTACGCAACATTTCTATGCGGTCGAGGCGCCCTTTTCGATCACAAGTGAATCACTGGTAACAGTAACACGTGATCAATATTTTCTCTTGGCAATTGATGATTTTTATACAGTAGAACACAAAACGGATGAAACGTATATCCAATGTTTGGCAAAGATCTTGAATAAACAGGATCATAATGGGATTATTTTCGACGATGGATATACAGTACTTTCGAATGATATTATTTTTCCCAGACCGATCGATCTGAAGCAAGTTAAGGTACGTCTGATGGATATGTATGGTCAACCGATCGATCTTCATCATTTAAACTTTTCACTGTCGTTAGAGATCACGGAGGTAATGAATATTCAATTGTATGACAACTATCGAACATACTTATGGAATCAACCAGAACCGAGAGCTACAAAGCAAATAAGCGGATCATCCGCAGGAATTGCTCCGCCTGCGTTAAATTATAACTAATATATCATTTTGTTAAAGAATAACTTTTATATAGATAGATGGCATCAGAACGCACGATTGTCCATTACTCCAAAGATAATCTTTCTAAACTTGCGAATTCTACCTATAGTCAACGAAGACTGCTAACCCAATATGGTAAACCAATGGGGTTTTGGTATGCATACGGAGATGATTGGAAAAATTTTATCAATGCAGGAAAAGTAGGAGATCGTAATGCGTCATGGACTACGTCTCGTTATGAATTCAAACTTCCAGAGACTACATTTATTACAAATGTTGCGGACGCATCACGTGACAAAATATTTGAACTATCTCAATCCAATTTTGATATGTTTATGAAGAAGTACTCAAAAGATAAATATAAAATTTCGAAAAATATGATGTTAGAGACAGCATTTTATAATCTACTAAGTGATGGTGAAAGTGCTGTACTCAATGAAATATCAGATATGAATGAAGATTTTGCTGAATTTTGCGATAGTTTAATGGATGACAATGATCCAAATATTAAAAAAATAATGAAAAAAGTAAAGAGTAAATTTCCAGATGTGCTTTCTGAGTTTTCACCATCGGATGAGGCATTGGCATCCGATCGTATATCAAAGTATAGTTGGATGAACTTCTGGGAGAATGTATCAAACACATTAGGAGGTGTAGAGTTTCATACTGATCTGTTTGAGATTGGTACATGGAATGGGATTGATCTCCCTTGGACAGGTAAGCTTGACATTCGTTCTGGTATTATCTTTCATCCAGATACGTTTCGTAATGGTATTCTAATGGAACAATTACGACAACAATTTCCAAAAACGGGAGGTAACAAACGACGCACGATGCGTAAGAAGAGAGAACTTCGAAGAAAGACAATTAAAAGATCATAGACACCTAAAATGGAAACTCGGAGTGAACAAAAAAGTCTGTTCCTTCTATATTATGATACCCAAGAGAACCAAGGAGTTCAAGAAGAGAAGAAGAAGACACATTAAAATTCTTTTCAGACAATCCATACAATTCGGCTTGAATAAGTGGTTTCCATGTTGTAATTAACTGAAGGGCGCTTCGAATGACAAAAACTTCTGCGCCTTCGGTATCAATCTTGATAAAATCAACTTCACGTAACCCTTCTTCATCCAAAATCTTGGTGGCAACCGTACCAGTTGTATCTTCTTTAAAGAAAATACAACCTGTATTATCCGCATTATGAAAAGTAGGAGTTCCTTGTACGCGACGATCAAGAATCGCACAGTTTTCCACACGAACATTGGTCACATCATTATGGACAATATTTTGAACACAAAAATCATAGTTTTCTTTGGTGGGTTCATAACCAATCACGTGTTGAAAGATACGCGAATAGGGTAAGGCAGTTGTACCGATATGAGCACCAACATCGATCATGGTGCGAACTCGTTGAGGATAGGCGCTCACGTACCGTTTTACGATATCAAGATTGGGGCGACTACCATAAGGCTCGGAAGTGCCTTGCGCAATGTTAGTAAGAAAACCTGGGTCGTTTGTAAAATAAGTGAATCCATCCCATGTAGCAGACATTATATAAAGATAAATAGTACCAATCTTTAGATGAGTGAGCCAAAATATACAAAAATGAAACTATGGTTTGACAAGGTATCTGCGTTTCATGAGGGGT
>Ga0164296_1002866_pt1 | contig 16710 bp, 15 predicted proteins | sample GEODES057metaG_FD_113533 | JGI IMG/M metagenome (GOLD analysis project Ga0164296, IMG submission 113533) | Dystrophic lake water microbial communities from Trout Bog Lake, Wisconsin, USA - GEODES057 metaG | ecosystem: Environmental > Aquatic > Freshwater > Lake | place: USA: Trout Bog Lake... | reverse complement strand
CCGACCTGGATGTGGTGGAGTTGAATGAGGCCTTTGCCTCCCAGGCGCTGGCGTGCATGGCGGAACTTGGTCTGGACGAAGCCAAGGTGAACCTGGATGGTGGCGCCATCGCGCTGGGCCATCCGTTGGGTGCCACCGGGGCGCGCATCACCGGCAAGGCGGCGGCGCTTTTGCAGCGCCAAGGCGGGCGGTTCGCGCTGGCGACACAATGCATTGGCGGCGGACAAGGGATTGCCACTGTTTTGGAGGCGGTATCGTGAGTGGCGGTGCGATCGCCCGGATCGGGGTCGTTGGCGCTGGCGTGATGGGGGCCGGCATTGCCGCGCAAGCGGCCAATTCTGGGCTGAATGTGGTGCTGCTGGATCTGGTGCCGGGGGCTGCCGCCAAGGCGGTCGCCATGCTGGGAAAGGCGGAACCGGCAGCGTTTATGCACAGCCGTGCCGCGCGCCTGATCACACCTGGAGACTTGGCAAGCGATCTTGCAAAGCTGAGTAATTGCGATTGGATTATTGAGGCGATCGTTGAACGCCCTGACGCCAAGCGGGCGTTGTATGCGCAACTGCAAACGGTGCGTAAACCGGGCAGCATTGTATCGTCCAATACATCGACCATCCCCCTTGCGGCTTTGATCGACGGGCTCGGGCCAGCCTTCGCGGCCGATTTTCTGATCAGCCATTTTTTTAACCCGCCGCGCTATATGCGCCTGCTGGAACTGGTTGTCGGGCCGACAACGCGGCCCGATGCGGTGGCCGCAGTTCGCGCATGTTGTGATGTGCGGTTCGGCAAAACGGTGATCGACTGCCAAGACACGCCAGGGTTTATCGCCAACCGTATCGGCTCCCTCTGGGCGGGTTCTGCGGTGCGCCATGCCATCGACCTCGGCCTGACGGTGGAGGAGGCAGATGCCGTGATGGGCAAACCACTTGGGATTCCGCGCACCGGAATTTTCGGGTTGATGGACCTGGTCGGCATCGATCTTGGCCCCCATGTCGCCCGCTCCTTGCTGGCGAGCCTGCCGGCGGAGGATGCGTATTGCCGGCTTTATCGGGACGAACCGCTGATTGCCCGCATGATCGCCGAAGGCCGGATCGGCCGGAAAGGCAAAGGCGGGTTTTACACTCGCGGCAAGGACAAAGCCCGGCTTTCGATCGATCTGGCTACCGGCGAATATCGGCCGCAGCGGGAAGCCAGGCTGGGCAGCCTGGACACCCGCAAGCCGGCCGCGTTGGCCGATCATCCGGATCGCGGCGGGCGCTATGCCCGCGCGGTGCTGCTCGATACGCTGGCGTATGCCGCCGCGCTGGTGCCGGAGATCGCTGACACGGTCGATGCGGTCGATAGCGCCATGCGGCTGGGTTACGCTTGGAAATACGGTCCGTTCGAGTTGATCGACCGGTTGGGGCCGGGTTGGCTGGCCCGCGCACTGGCCGCCGATGGGCGGGACATCCCTGCCCTGCTCGCTCTAGCTGGGGATCGGCCGTTCTACCGTGTGCAGGCCGGCAAACTACAGGCGTTGGGAACCGATGGCGCTTACGCCGACATCGTTCGGCCCGATGGCGTGTTGCTGCTGTCCGATGTTAAGCGGGCGAGCCAGCGTTTGGCCGGTAATGCCGCCGCGAGCCTTTGGGATATCGGCGACGGGGTCGCTTGTTTCGAAATCCACACCAAGATGAACGCGCTTGACCAGGATGTGCTGACGATGCTCGGCCGTGCCGTCGGGATGGGGCATAAGGGGGCGTTCAAGGCGCTGGTGGTCCATACCGAGGCCGATCAATTTTCAGTCGGCGCCAATTTGGGTGTCGCCTTGTTCGGGGCCAATATTGCCGCTTGGGGGGACATAGAAGCTGCGATCACCGCCGGCCAACAGGCGATGTTGGCGCTTCGCGACGCGCCATTCCCGGTCGTTGGCGCGCCATCCGGCATGGCACTGGGCGGCGGCTGCGAAATTCTGCTGCACTGTGCCGCGGTGCAAGCGCATGCCGAAACCTATATGGGCCTAGTTGAGGTCGGAGTTGGGTTGATCCCGGGTTGGGGTGGCTGCACGGCGATGCTGGCGCGCTGGTCGGCGGCGCCGAAACTGCCGCGTGGGCCAATCCCGCCGATGAGCAAAGCTTTCGAGATGATTTCCACCGCACAGGTTTCCAAATCTGCCGCGCAGGCGCGCGAGATGCTGCTGTTGCGCGACAGCGATGGCATCAGCATGAACCGCGACCGTCTGCTGGCCGATGCCAAGGCGCGGGCCTTGGCAATGCTCCCCGATTATACCCCACCCAAGCCGGCGAAATTGCGATTGGCCGGACCAAGCGGGAAAGCGGCGCTCGACATGGCTGTCGCCGGCTTTGTGGCCATGGGCAAGGCTTCAGCCTACGACGCGGTCGTTGGCGGCGAGTTAGCCACCGTGCTGTCCGGCGGCGATACCGATCACACCCTGGACATCGAGGAAGACGCCGTGCGAGCCCTGGAGCGGCAAGCCTTCATGCGACTGTTGAAACGGCCGCTGACCTTGGCACGTATTGAGCACATGCTGGAAACCGGCCGGCCATTGCGGAACTGAACGGTGCCACCGGGCAACTCCATCAGCCGCGCCCTCGCCATCACCCGTGCGGTGCTGGCGAGGTTCCTGGCCGATCGGTGCCTGCCTGGCGCTGGCGCATTAAGCTACGCCACCATCGTTTCGTTGGTGCCGTTGATCGCCATCGCGTTCGCAATCTTTGCCGCATTCCCGATCTTCGGCCCACTGCGCGAACGCCTGCTTGGACTGATGATGGCGAACTTTGCGCCGGAGATCGGCGCTGAATCTGCAACCATCCTGACCGGCTTGGCCGACAACGCGGCCTCCACCACCGCAGTGGGGGTGATCGCGCTGGTGGTGAGTGCAATTCTGGTGCTGGCGACGGTTGAAGAGCATTTGCAGCATATCTTCCGGGTTCGCACGCCGCGCGGTTGGACCCAGCGTGTCCAGGCTTACTGGACGGTTCTGACCCTCGGCCCGCTGGCGCTCGGGGCGATACTGACCATCTACGGCGATCTCAGCATGCTTCCGAGCTGGTTAGGTGTTGAGAGCACCGACGCCACGCCGGATGCGCGCGTGTGGTCGGACCGCGTGCACGCCCTGATTTCCTTCGGGCTGGAAGCCAGCGCTTTCGCATGGCTCTACCGGCTGATCCCCAACCGCGATGTCGCCTGGCGGCCCTGCATCATGGGCGCACTGCTTGCCGCCCTGATGCTTGCGGTGCTGAACGTCGGTTTCGCGATCTACATTGCCCATATCGCGTCCTACAACGCTGTCTACGGTGCGCTCGCAGGTATCCCGATCCTGCTGCTATGGATGTATATTTTTTGGGGTGCCGTGCTGCTGGGCGCCGAACTCGCCGCTTATCTGGCTGATGGAGAACCTTCGTAATGACCAGCTACGCCGCCCCGCTGCGCGACATGCGTTTTGCTCTCTACGAACTCTCTCATTTCGCTGAGGTCACCGCCCTGCCTGGCTGTGGCGAGGTGACACCGGAGTTGGTTGATCCGATCCTGGACGCCGGCGGAACGTTCTGCGCCGAGGTCCTTGCGCCGCTCAATCGGAGCGGCGATGAAGCGGGCTGCACGTTCGAGAATGGCGTGGTGCGCACGCCGGACGGCTTCAAGCAAGCATACGCCGCCTATTGCCGCGATGGCTGGCCGGCATTGCACGCCGACCCGGCATTCGGCGGCCAGGGGCTACCGAAGACCGTCAGCCTGATGTTCGAGGAAATGATCTGCTCGGCCAATCTGTCCTTCGGCATGTATCCCGGCCTGTCGCATGGGGCATATGAGGCATTGCATGCGCATGGCACGCCGGCTTTGCGGCAAACGTATTTGCCCAAGCTGGTCAGTGGTGAGTGGTCGGGCACGATGTGCTTGACCGAACCACATTGCGGCACCGACCTAGGGCTGTTGCGCACCCGCGCAGTACCGGATGCCGATGGCAGTTTTCGGATTACCGGGACCAAGATCTTTATCTCGGCCGGCGAACATGATCTGACCAGCAACATCCTGCACCTCGTGCTCGCCCGCCTGCCCGACGCGCCGGCTGGCAGCCGGGGAATTTCGCTGTTTCTGGTGCCAAAGTTCCTGCCCACGCCGGATGGCCGCCCCGGGGTGCGCAACACGGTCGCCGCCGGTGCGATCGAGCATAAAATGGGCATCAAGGCGTCTTCCACCTGCGTGATGAATTTCGATGCCGCGCAGGGCTGGATGGTCGGCAAGCCGAACCGTGGGTTGGCCGCCATGTTCACCATGATGAACGCCGCGCGCCTGTCGGTTGGCATCCAAGGGCTGGGACTGGCGGAGGTGAGCTATCAGAACGCCGTCGCCTATGCCCGTGAACGGCTGCAAGGTCGGGCGTTGAATGGTCCGGCACAGCCGGACAAGCCGGCCGATCCGATTCTGGTGCACCCTGACGTGCGGCGCATGCTGCTGACGATGCGCGCCGGCATTGAAGGCTGCCGCGCGCTCGGGGTGCGGGTGGCGATGGCGCAGGACACCGCCACCCATCACGCCGACGCTGCGAGGCGCGAAGAGGCCGACGACTACGTGGCGCTAATGACGCCGATCATAAAAGCCTATTTCACCGATATGGGGTGGGATGCCACCGTACTGGGCATGCAGGTGCTGGGTGGGCATGGCTATATCCGCGACCACGGCATGGAGCAGTTCGTGCGGGATGCCCGCATTGCGCAAATTTATGAAGGCACCAATGGTGTGCAGGCGCTCGACTTGGTTGGGCGGAAGATGAGCGCACATGCCGGCAGATATCTGCGGCGGTTTTTTCATCCGCTGGCGGCTTATTTGGAAACCAACCAGGGTAAACCGGAACTCGCGGAGTTCATCGACCCGTTGGCGAAGGCATTCGCCCGCCTGCAACAAGCCACCGCGGCCCTGGCTGCGCGCGGATTGGCGGACCCGTTTGAGGCCGGAGCGGCGGCAACCGACTACCTGCGGCTTTTCGCATTGGTGGCGCTGGCACAGCTTTGGGCAGAAACGGCCACGGTGGCCTTGGGCAAATCGGATGAGTTCTACCGCGCCAAGCTGGCGACGGCCCGGTTTTTCATGGCCAAGATCCTGCCGCAGAATTACACTTTGTTCAGCACGATCATGGCTGGCGGAGCGAGCTTGAAACAGTTCGAGGACGCGATGTTCTAATCCGCCGATAAAGTGGCGGATAAGCGCCACCTGTCACCGATCTGACATTACACCCCCCTGATTACCCAGTTTTACGCATAGATCTCCTGCGGCAAAGGCCGATTATCGCAGCGCAGCAAACGGCCCAATTACGCATCCATCGAGACCGGATGACCGGCCCGAGCTTAGGAATGTCCCGATTGTCCCGACATTCATGCTTTGCAGGAGACTTGCTATGACGACCATGAAATCCCTGATCCTTGCCTCCGCGACCGTTCTGGCGCTGAGCACCGGCCTTGCGATGGCCGACCAAGGCCAGGGTAGCGACGCACGTCCGTATTTTCAGGCCAGCACCGTCACCACCCCGACTGACGCCAGCCAGTATCGTGCCGCTGTCCACACACATGAGATGGACATCGAAGCCGCTGGCACGACGAATTTCTACAATAACGGCGCTGAAGCCCGCGACAGTGGCAACCGCTAACCGAGTAGCCGCTTCAAACCCAGCCCGCAGTTGATCGGCTCACCGATCCGAATTTTCACGATACAGGAGACTGACTATGACCAACTTGAAATCCATGATGTTCGCTGCCGCCGCTGTTCTTGCGCTCGGCACGGGTGCTGCGATGGCCGATCAGGGCCAGGGTGCCGATGCGCGCCCCTATAATCAGGCGAGCGCGACGACGACCACGCCGACGGATGCCAGCCAGTATCGCGCTGCTGTCCACACCCATGAGATGGACATTGAAGCCGCGGGCTCTTCGAACTTCTACAATAACGGATCTGAAGCCCGCGACGGGGCTAACCGCTAAACCCGGTTTCTGGCGATCAAAAAGGCCGGTGCACGCACCGGCCTTTTTTATGCCTCAAGCGGCGCGATGAAAGGTGCGCGGCACACCTGCACGGGCGAGATTGCCGTACATCGGTTCGTTCGGCAGGCCTTCGCGCAGGATCGCCCGGGCTGCGATCAGTTTTTCCAGATCGATCCCGGTTTTGAAGCCGGTGCTTTCCAGCAGGAATACCAGATCCTCGGTCACGATATTGCCGGACGCGCCGGGCGCGAACGGGCAACCGCCCAAACCGGCGAGGGCGGAATCAAACTTACGGATGCCTTCCTCCAGTCCGGCCAGTGCGTTGGCTATGCCGAGGCCGCAGGTATCGTGCAGATGCAAGCAATAGAGTTTGTCGCCGATCTCCTGGCGCACCGCACGCACTTTGGCTTTGATCTCCAGCGGATTGCCATAACCGACGGTATCGGCGAGGGCGATGGCGTCCGCCCCGGCTTCGGCCAGCGCGACCGCGACGCGAACGACGGTTTCGACCGGAACGACGCCATCGAACGAACAGCCGAAGGCTGTGGAGCAGGCGATCTCAGTCGGGACATGGCGTGGCTGGGCGCGCAACCAGGCGGTGATACGGCCAACCTCGGCGATTTGTTCATCGACGGAGCGGTTGAGGTTGGAGCGGCTATGCCCTTCGGTGACCGAAACCGGCACGCTGATGCGCTGAGCGCCGGCTTCATAGGCCGCTTGCGCGCCACGCAGATTGGGGGCGAGGGCGACCACGGTCAGATTGGGGTTGGTGGTTGCGGTTAACTTGACCGCATCGCGGACAATCTCCCCGGTATCGGCCATTTGCGGCAATAGCTTGGCGGGCACAAAGCTCCCGACCTCGATCTGCGGCAAGCCGGCATCGGCCAGGGCGGCGATCCAGCGATGCTTGACCGCCGTGGGCATGATTGCCTTGACGATTTGCAGCCCGTCGCGGGGGCCGACCTCACATACCACCACTGTTTCAGCCATAGCCGACGCTCCTCTAACGAATTTGGCCGCAAAGTGGCGTGACGGCAGTAACAAGACAAGCCTTAAGCGCGCGCTATGGGGTCGCCAAGCCGCGGAATTGTGCCATATGTGAGGGGAACCAGATGTGGGGCCCTGCCCCGCCCCCACCCGGGGTTAGGGGTATGAGGTTAGCGCGATGCGTCGTCTTACTGCTGTTGTTGCCGTTTTGCTGTCGTCCAGCCCGGCTTTTGCCCAATTCGGCCCAGGCGGCCCCCCGTCGGTTGGGGTCATCACAGCAGCTAAGCGCGCGGTGGTGGAGAGCAGCGACTATGTTGGCCGCGTGCAGGCTACCGACCGGGTGGATCTGGTGGCCCGGGTGACGGCGTTTATCCAGGAACGCAATTTTGTCGAGGGCAGCGAGGTCAAGCAGGGCGACGTGCTGTATCGCCTGGAGCGTGGACCGTTTGAGGCCGATCTGGCCGCCAAGCAAGCGGCCGTGGCGCAAACCCAGGCCTTGCTGAAAAATGCCAGCACGACCACGCAGCGCGCCCAATCGCTGATGAACTCACCTGCCGGGTTGGTGTCCGCGTTGGATACGGCGCGCGCGCAAGAAGCCAGCCTGGTCGCCCAGTTGCAGGCCAATCAAGCCCAACTCCGCGCCTCGCAAATCAATCTCGACTACACCGAAATCCGTGCGCCGATCGCCGGCAAGATCGGCCGCAGCGCGCTCGCGGTGGGCAACGTCGTCACCCCGGCCTCGGGCCCGCTCGCCAGCCTGGTGAGCCAGGATCCGATCAACGTGGTGTTTCCGATGGCCGTCCGTGAGGTAATCAGCCTGCGCAATCGCTATGCCGCCCAGGGCGGATTTGCCGCAGTGCAAATTCGGCTGCGTCTGCCGGATGGCAAGATTTACACCCAAGTTGGCAAGCTCGACTATGTCGATCCCAGTGTTGCCGGAGCGACGGATACGCTGACCTTGCGGGCGCGCATCGCCAACCCGCGCCGGGCGGGTGCCGGCAGCGACGACATCGCGAGCCGTGAATTGCTCGATGGCGAGTTCGTGACTGTGACGGTTGAAGGCATCACCCCGGTGCAGGCGCTGGCGGTGCCGCGGGCGGCGGTGCTGTCGGACCAGCAGGGCAGCTACGTCTTCGTCGTCGATACCGACAAAAAAGTTCAGCAGCGGCGGATCTCCGTCGGGCAATCGACTGCCGACCTCGCGACGGTACTGACCGGCTTGCAGGAGGGTGAGAGCGTGGTGGCCGACGGCATTCAGCGCGTGCGACCGGGCGTGGTGGTGAACCCCTCCCCCATGGGTGCGGCCCCCGCCACCCCGCCGAAGGGCTGATCACATGCTCTCTGGCATTTTCATCGATCGGCCGCGGCTTGCCATCGTCGTTGCGATCATCACCGTTTTGGCCGGCTCGCTGGCGTGGCTGCGCATACCGGTCGCGCAGTTCCCGGACATCGTGCCGCCACAGGTGTCGGTGACCACAAAATTCCCCGGAGCCTCCGCGGCCGTGGTCGAATCGACCGTCGCCCAGCCGTTGGAAGCGCAGATTAACGGTGTGGATCAGATGATCTACATGAAATCCAACAGCTCCAACGATGGCACGTATTCGCTTACGGTCACGTTCGGCATCGGCACTAACCCCGACATCAACACGGTTAACGTCAACAACCGGGTGCAGGCGGCGCTGTCGCGTATGCCGGCCGAGGTTCAACGCCAGGGCATTGTGGTGGCCAAGCGGAGCTCGGCCATCCTCGAATTCGTCGGCTTTACCTCCGAAGGTGGTAAGCAGTCGCCGTTGTTCCTGTCCAACTACGTCACCATCAATGTCGTTGACCAGATTGCCCGCGTACCGGGAGTCGGCGCCGTGCAGGTGTTTGGCGCGTTGGATTATTCCATGCGCATCTGGTTTGAAACCGAGCGCCTGGTGGACCTCGGGCTTATGCCGTCCGACATCATCCTGGCCTTGCAGTCGCAAAATGTGCAGGGCGCAGTGGGCCGGCTCGGCGCGAGACCGATTGATGACGCCAACCCGTTCCAGTTGAGCCTGCAAACCAAGGGGCGGCAGGCCACACCAGAGGAATTCGGGGCAATTATTGTGCGTGCCAATCCGGATGGCTCCGTTCTGCGCGTGCGCGATGTGGCCCGGATTGAGCTGGGAGCGGCCAATCAGGACACCGAAAGTCGCATCAACGGCCAGCCGGCGGTCAACCTCGCGATCAGCCTCGCACCGGGTGCCAATGCGGTTGATACCGCGACGCGGGTCGAGCAAACGCTCAAGACGCTGGAAAAGCGCTTTCCCGATGGGGTGAAGACGCTCATCTTCTATGACAGCTCCACGTTTGTGTCTGAAACCATCGGCGAAGTCGTCAAAACCTTGGGCGAGGCTTTCGTGCTTGTGGTGCTGGTGGTGTTCATCTTCCTCGGCAATTTGCGCGCCACCATTATTCCCGCTGTCGCGGTCCCCGTCAGTCTGATCGGCACGTTCGCCGTGCTGCTGATCCTGGGGTATTCCGCCAACACCGTCTCGCTGCTGGCGCTGGTCCTCGCGGTGGGCGTGGTGGTCGATGACGCCATCGTGGTGGTGGAGAATGTTGAGCGGGTGATGGAAGAACATCCGGAGCTTTCTCCCAAGCAGGCCGCCAAGCGCGCCATGGAGCAGATTACCGGCCCGATCATCGCGATTTCACTCGTGCTGCTGTCCGTGTTCGTGCCCATCGGCTTCGTGCCGGGCATTTCTGGCCAGTTGTTCCGCCAGTTTGCGGTCACCATCAGCGTGGCCATGCTGATTTCCGCGACCAATGCCCTGACGTTGTCACCGGCCTTGTGCGGCGTGTTCCTCCGCCACAGCGACAAGAAGCGCGGCGTTATGCGGCATGTGATGCGCGGGATTGATGGGGTGCGCAATGGCTATGGCTATGTTGTGGCCCGGCTCCTGCGCGTATCGGCGTTGGCGGTTGTGGTGATCGGCATGGCCGGATTTGGGATTTTCAGCCTCTCGCAAGTGACGCCCACAGGGTTCCTGCCGGAGGAAGATCAGGGCGCGGTGTTTGTTGCGGTGCAATTGCCCGATGGTGCGTCCGTCGCCCGAACCCGTGGCGTGGTGGAGCGGGTCGAAAAGCTCGTCGGCGGGATGAAGCAGGTGGAGAACGTGCTGTCCATTGTTGGCTTTTCGCTGTTGGACGGCGGCGGACAGAGCAATGCGGCGTTCCTGGTGGTGCGTCTGAAGCCGTTCGACCAACGCACGGCCGAAAGTGACAAGGCCCCGGCGGTGATCCGCAATATCTACGGCGCGGTGCAATCGATCCGTTCGGCGATGATCTTCCCGTTCCCGCTACCAGCCATTCAGGGCCTGTCGACCAGCGGTGGGTTTGAATATCAGCTTCAGAACCTGGAAGGCCGTGATCCGGCTGACATGGCCGCGGTGCTACAGGGCCTGCTGGGTGCGGCGAATACGGACAAACGTATGTCGCGCGTGTTCGCGACCTTTACGCCGACGGTGCCGAGCGTGTTCCTCGACATCGACCGAGACAAGGCGCAGGCGTTGGGGCTGAACATCACCGACGTCTTTACCGCCCTGCAGGCCACCTTGGGCGGCATTTATGTCAACGACTTCAATCTATATGGCCGCACCTGGCAGGTGAATATCCAGGGTGAAGCGCTGGATCGGACCGATTTGTCGGCGGTTTGGCGGATCTTCGTGCGCAGCAAGACCGGGGCAATGATCCCGATGCGCTCGATCGCCGATGCCCGCATTGTGCTGGGGCCGCAAACCATCAGTCGGTTCAACAATTATCGCGCGATCACGGTCAGCGGGTCGCCCGCCCCTGGCGTGTCATCGGGCGACGCGCTGTCGGCGATGGGAGAGGTTTCGGGCAAAGCTCTGCCATCCGGCTATGATTTCGAATGGTCGGGCGGCTCGTACCAGGAAATTCGCGCGGCCGGACAGACCGGGCCGATCCTGGCATTGGCGGTGTTGTTCGCCTACCTGTTCCTGGTTGCGCTCTACGAAAGCTGGATGATTCCAGTGCCCGTGCTGCTGTCGGTGGCGATTGGCGTGTTGGCGGCTTATGGCGGCCTGCTGTTGCGCAGCATGCCGATGGATTTATACGGCCAGATCGGCCTGGTGGTGCTGATCGCGCTCGCGGCCAAGAACGGCATTTTGATCGTCGAATTCGCTAAGGAACAGCGTGAAGCCGGCATGTCGATCGTTGAGGCGGCCGTGCTCGGTGCGCGGATGCGGTTCCGAGCGGTGGTGATGACGTCGATCGCGTTCGTGCTTGGATTGGTGCCGCTGATCACCGCGCAAGGGGCGGCGATGCTGTCACGCCGCGCGGTTGGCACGCCGGTATTCTTTGGCATGTTGGGGGCAACGTTGGTGGGCATCTTCCTGATCCCGATGCTGTATGTCACCTTCCAGACCGTGCGGGAGCGGGCCAAGAAGGCCTTCGAGCGTCCTGCCCACTGATAAGGATACCGTGATGCTGCCGGTGCCAACGCTTGACCATGTTGTGGTGAATGTCCGCGACCAGATGGACCTTGCGGTCGATACGTATCGGCGGCTTGGGTTTACCATGACCCCGCGCGGCTACCACACGCTCGGGTCGATGAACCATCTGGCGATGTTCGGCACCGATTATCTCGAACTCATCGCCGTTGACCCGCAGGCAGCAAAGCCACGGGCCGATGTGATGCAGTTTCCCTGCGGACTGAACGGGCTGGTGTTCGGGACCGAGGACAGCGCCGCCACCTACGCGGCCTGCGCGGCGGCCGGCGTAGCGGTGGCACCGCCGGTGGAGTTTTCCCGTCCGGTAGTATTGCCTGAGGGCACGCGCGATGCGGTGTTCCGCACGGTACACCTCGCGCCGGGAACTATCCCGTCTGGACGGATCTATTTCTGCCAGCATTTTACCCGCGATCTGGTGTGGCGGGATGAATGGCGCCAGCACGCCAACGGGGTGGTTGGCATCGAACGCGCGATGATCGTCGCCGATGATATCGACGCTCCGGCCGATGTGTTCGCCCGCATGTTTGGGGCTGATGCCGTGGTGCCGATCGCGGGTGGCCGGCGCCTGGCCGTTGGATTGACCAGTTTTGACATCATCACACCCACCGCTTGCGCCGACCGCTTTGGTGATGCGGCGCCGGCGCCCGGTGGGCGGGCGCAATATATGGCCGGGCTCAGCTTGCGGTGCCGCAGTTTGGATCAGGTTGCTGCAGCGCTCACGGCCGGCGGCATTACCGGCTGGCTGCGCAGCGACCGCCGCGTGCTGGTGCCAGCACAATCGGCAATGGGCACGGCACTGGAATTTACGGTCGCCGCCCTGGACTAGACGGCGGCCGGGGCGGCGAGCTGGCGCTCGCGGGAGCGTGTGCGCTCCCGGTGCACGGTGTAGATCCCGCTGGCGACGATCACGGCCGCGCCAACCCAGGTCCATGCATCCGGCAATGTGCCCCAGAGCAGGTAGCCAAGGCTGACGGACCACGCCAGTTGCACATAGGAAAACGGCGCCAGCGTGGTGGCTTCGGCATGTCGGTACGCCTGCACCAACAGAAACTGGCCGCTTGAGGCGATGACCCCGAGTGCGGCACACAGCCACAAATCGCGCACCGTTGGCACCACCCAGACGAAGGGCAACATAAGGGTAACCACGATTAGGCCAACCGCCGATGACCAGAGCAATGTTGTCGCCGCGTTATCTTTGCCGGCCATCTGACGGGTCAGCACGCTGGCCAACGCCCAACTTGAGGAGGAGCCGAGCACCCAGAGGCTTTCGATTTGAAACGCCCCGGTGCCCGGTCGCATGACAATCAGCACACCGAGGAAGCCAACCGCCACCGCCGTCCAGCGGCGGATGCCGACGACCTCGCCCAGCATTGGCACCGATAGCGCGGTGATCAGCAGGGGGGATACGAAACCTACCGAGGCCGCATCGGCCAACGGCATATGGCGTAAGGCCTCGATAAAACATAGCGCTGAAAGCACCAGCCCCAAGCCACGCCATATTTGCGCGCCCGGAACCGCAACGCGCCACGGGCGGATTTTGGCGTGGGCGCAAAACACCGCCGCCATCGCCACGAAGATGATGTAGCGGAAAACGCCGATTTCAACCGCGGGCAAATCCTGGCCAAGTAACTTGGCGATGGCATCGGAAATTGAAAACAGCATCGTGGCGCCAACAATCAGCGCGATGCCACGAAGCGAATTGTCCATCGTGTCAGCGATCCAGAACGGGTGAAGAGTTCACTATGGCCCTCGGTGGCAGGGCGGTCGCAAGTGCCAAGCCCTGGGGGCTGGCATGTCGTTAGCCCGGCTGCCGCAGCCGCTTGATACGTCGCTTTTGATATTTGGCGATATCCTTGACGACAGGCAGGCGCGGATCAAACCGCAAATGGGTGATGGAGGCATAGACCGCCTTGGCCATGCCGGCGCCGAAGGCGAGTTTGCAGACGATCCCGGCCTCATCGCCGCCATCGCGCACCGCGATGACCAGGCATTCCGTGGGTAAGTCCACGTTCAGCGCCTGCGCCTGCAACATCGTCGCCAATTCCGGCACCACATGAGCCGGGAGCGGCAAAGCGGGGCCTAGCTTTTCCAACAAGCGTGCGGCTTGGGCGGGATTGTCGATCACGACGCGGTCGGCTCCATGGGGTTCGATTGCAGCCATGCCAGAATGCCGGAATTGGCATCACGGGGATAGCAGTGGCTGAGATCCGGGATTTCAACATACGTTACGCGCGCGCCTGCTGCCGCGAGCGCCGCCTGATTGGTGCGGGCGCCAGCGACCGGGAACAGCCAATCAAGCGCGCCATGCACGATGTGGATTGGCAGCCCGCGCAGCCGAGCCGGATCGGCCATTTCCGCCATCATCGGATGAAACGTCGCCGACACCGGAGCGAGATGGGTAAAGGGCGAGCCCATTTCGAGCCCGGTGACATAGCTGAATGTGCCACCGTCGCTCATACCGGTCAGCAACAGCCGCGTGCGGTCGAGGTGATAGCGGCTGCCGACCAGATCCAGAATGCGGGCGAGGTTGGGGGTATCATGATCGCGCCCGGTCAGCGCCCAGGTATCGCCGGTGGCCGTGGGGGCGATCAGGATCGCGCCCTGCGCACGCGCATCGGCCAGCCAACTCCAGAGAAAGCCGCGGCCGTTGCTGCTGCCACCGTGCAGCGCCATCACCAGCGGCCAAGGCCGGTCTGCCGTGTAATATTCTGGCACATAGAGCGAAAAGCCGCCTCTTGTGGCGGGCTCATTGCCGGCATGGATGATGCCGGTTTCAGGATTGGTCTGGCCGAGGCGCGCTTGCAGCTCCGGGTCGTCGCGGCAAGCGTGTGGCAGAAAGAAGCGGCTCACCGCGGGTAGGCCGGCAGCAAGCGGATATAGGGCTTCCTGCGCCCGAGGCAGAAAGCGGAGGGCGCGATAGGCGGCGGCCAAGCTGTCGTCCTGATCTGGCGCGGCGCGTAGACCCTCGAACCCTGCCAGCGCCGCGTCCGCGCTGGTTTGCAGGAGCGTTCGCAACCCCGATATCTCATCCGGCCAGGCATCCAACAGCGTGCGCGCCTCGGTCAGCAGGGTATCGGGGGCACCAGCGGCCTCAAGCACTTCGGCAAAATCCGGCGGGTTGAGATGTCGGGCGACAAAGGCCATCGCTTCCAGCGATTGCAGCAACGGTGGCAGCAGGGCTACGAGGCCATCCATGATCTGGTCGTTCATTTTGCCCTCGTGGTGTCCTGCCTGCGGGATGCCGGATCTTTCCGTTCAGGAGCAAGCCATGCCACGAATCGCGGCGCATCCCCAGCGCTTTGTCGCAGTTACGCATAACCGGCCCATGGTGGGCAGTTGGAGCATAGCGCAATGACCGGCGCTGTGCTGGCCGTGAGCGCGCGGCGCGGGCACCATTTCAGCAAAACGAATGTACTGGAAATTCGCCTGATTGCCGGGCTAGGCGTGGACGGTGATGCCCATGCCGGGGCCACGGTCAAACATCGGTCGCGCGTGGCCAAAGATCCGAACCAGCCCAATCTGCGGCAGGTGCATCTGATCCATGCTGCGTTGTTCGATGACCTAAATGCGCGCGGCTTTGAGGTGGCGCCCGGGGATCTGGGTGAGAACATAACCACGACGGGCATTGATCTGCTGGCGCTGCCTGTTGGCGCACGCTTGCATTTGGGTGATCATGCGGTGGTCGAGATCACCGGGTTACGCAATCCCTGCGTGCAGATAGACCGTTTTCGGGCCGGCTTGATGAGTGCAGTGCTGGACCGCGCCGGCGATGGGAGCTTGATCCGCAAAGCCGGGGTAATGGGGGTGGTGCGCGCCGGCGGGGATGTGCGACCGGGCGATGTGGTGGCGATCGAATTGCCACCCCCGCCGCACCGCGCCCTTGGCGTGGTGTAGCTAGGCGGCGGCGAGTGACCCGCTGGGCGCCGCCGAATGGAATTCGTCTTCGGTCACACCGTAGACCTCACGGACTTTTTCCGCGGTCAATTCAGCCGGCGTACCATCGAACATGAACCGACCATCCTGCATCGCAATGATGCGGTCACAGTAATACCGCGCAGTATCAAGGTGGTGGAGGTTGCACAGCACCGTTAGGCCATCTTCGCGGTTGATACGGCGGAGCGCATCCATCACCACTTGGGCGTTGCGTGGGTCCAGGCTGGCGATGGGTTCATCGGCCAGCAGCAGTTGCGGCTGTTGCAGTAGAGCGCGGCAGATGGCGACGCGTTGTTGCTGGCCGCCGGAGATTTGCCCAGCGCGAACGAGGGCGGTGTCTAGCAAATCAAACCGATCGAGGGCGGCCAGCGCCATCGCACGCTCGGCGGCGGTGAAGCGGCCCAAGAGGCTGGCGAACGTGCCGCGATGGTTGAGCCGGCCAACCAACACATTGGTCAGCACATCCAGCCGTGGGATCAGATTGAACTGTTGGAAGATCATCGCGCAGGCGGTGCGCCAGTCACGCAGCGCCTTACCGGACAGCGCAGTCACATCCGTGGCGCCATATAAAATCTGGCCCGACGACGGCGCTTGCAGCCGGTTGATCATCCGCAGCAAAGTCGATTTTCCGGCGCCGGAGCGGCCGATAATGCCGACCATTTGGCCGGCGGGGATATCGGCGGAAACGCCATTGACCGCCACCTTCTCGCCGAAGCGGCGGGTCAGTCCACGCAAGTGCAGGGTCTGTCCAATCATGGCCACTGTTGTGCCCGCCTGTGACGCGCGCGGCAAGCAAAAGCTGTGTGCTTTTGCCCAGGCGGTGCGTGGGCTAGGGTGACATCAGGTCGGGTTGGCCGGCCCAATGCTACCACTGATACCGTAATGGAGACTCTGGGATGATCGTCGATCTGCGCATTTACACCTGCAAGCCCAACCGCATGGGCGATTTTGTGAAAATCTATCAGGAACTCGCCTGGCCGTTGCAGCAGAAATATCTCGGCCGTTGTCTGGGCTGGTACACTACGGTTGAGGGCGAACTGAATCGGGTTGTGCATATGTGGGGCTACGAGAGCCAAGGCGACCGCGAAGCCCGTCGGAAGGCGATGGCGGCCGATCCAGCCTGGGGCGACTACCTCGCCGCAGCCGCGAAGGCCGATGTGCTGGTGAACATGGAAAACCGCATCCTAGCTCCGACAGCTTTCTCGCCGGTGCAGTGAGGTGAGCGAGACGGTTAGCGTGCCGGTTAACCGTCTCGTTACATTTTGAGATGAATGACTAGATTTTCGCATCCATGCATGCTACGTGCCTCGGATGCGCAAAAAATT